>Ga0070747_1000810_pt1 | contig 15332 bp, 7 predicted proteins | sample VirMetDEL_Mar_31_FD_77321 | JGI IMG/M metagenome (GOLD analysis project Ga0070747, IMG submission 77321) | Aqueous microbial communities from the Delaware River and Bay under freshwater to marine salinity gradient to study organic matter... | ecosystem: Environmental > Aquatic > Marine > Coastal ...
AGATACATTTAAATTTAAAGGAGTAGAAAGCCAAGCTGCTGTATGTGAAACAGATTTTGGTATTGCATGGGTAAATCTATTTGGATGTTATTTATATGATGGCAGGCAAGTTCTTAATTTATTAGAACAGAAAGGTGTTAGAAAAATTTCTCAAAGTAGTTGGATTGATACGAGCTTTAAACCAATGATAGCATATCTACCTAAAGAAAGACAATTAATTATTGCTAAAGACCACTCAGGAGGAGATGCGGTAGATGGTGCTGGAGATGCTTGGATATATGATATGATTACTAAAAGTTGGGTAAAACAACATTATCAATTTATTTGCGATGATGGAATTGGTGTTTCTAATTTTGTTACAGACCAAAATGGAGATATTGTATATGCGTTAGGAACTGGCACTATGAAAACTTATTCATCCAATAGTTCTGCAAAAACACAAATAAAAATATTTACAGCAGATATGAATTACGGAGATTCTGGAGTTCGTAAAAAAGTATATAGAGTTAGAATATCATATAAAGGAGATGCTAGTAGTTTAAATGTAAAATATGTTACTAATGGAAGTTCAAGTTTAAAACAGTTTGAAGGTACTTCGAATGGATTACCAAATGGAAGTGCAACAAATACTCCATTAGAAAATAAAAGCACAACTGAATGGCATCATGCAGAGTTAAAACCTGCTGTTAGTTCTGAAGCTACAAATATATATAGTTTTCAAGTTCGAATAAATGGAACCGCAGGAGCAACATTTGAAATAAATGATTTATCTGTTGTATTTAGAATAAAGAATGTTAAATAATGGATAGACAAGAAAGAGTTTCATTACATAAAAAACAAGAAAGAACATCTATCAATGAAGGTGTTCCTACTTTAAATGAATTAATCGAAGGAGTTCCTGTGTTTAGATTAGTATCTAGTGATTTAATTGAGTATGTTAAACATAGGAATATTCTTTATAAAAAAGTGCTAGATAAAGCATAGCAATATTATTAAATTAAATTATGGCAACTAACTTATATAAAGCTTACATTTCCGGTGGAAAGGCAACAGGAGAGTATTCTTCAAATCTTAGAAGTATTGAAGATACATATTCTAATATAGAACTAACTGGTCAAAAGTTTGCTATTAAAAGAGAAGAAACTGATAATATAATAGATTCTTTATCTGCTGGTCTTGAATTAGCAAGTACAATATCTGGTGGATACCAAGATAAAAAGAAATTTGAATCTGAATCAATGCCAGCTGCTCAAAAATCAATTGCAGAAAAATCTTATGATTCTAGTAAGTATGATAATATGTCTTATGGAGATTTTCAAAAAAGTGATAAATTTCAAGATTACTTTAAATCATTTGCTCCTAAAAAAGTAAAAATGAGTTTATTTGAATCTTTAACTTCAGAAGAACCTATGTATAGTGTAGGAGATAAATCTTTAACAAAATCTGATATATCATTAATTGGTAAATTAAGTGAATCAAAAAGATTGGCAGGGTTAACAGGTTCTAGTATTGAAGATGTTATTAACGTAAAAAAAGATATGTATTCAGAAACTAAAAATAATGTTAAAATAAATAATAAATCTGAACTAGATAGAAATAATGATTGGATATATGGAGATTTATCATATGAAGATTTAATGGGAGACGATGAAGATGAATAGTTTAGCAAAAAATCATTTATCAACATCTAGTCAAATGGGAAGATTTGGTGATGATAGTATAAGATTTGTTGATGGAGAACTTTCTCATGTAAATACTAAAGAAGCTAATTTAATAGATTCATTAGGAAAATCTGGAGAGAGTATGGTAAAAAATATAGGTTCTGGAACTATTAATCCAAATACAGGAATGAAAGAATACTTTCCGTGGTTAGCGGCTGCTAGTGTTGCTTTAGGAGCAATAGGTTCATATACTTCTGGTAAGTCTGGTAGACAACAAGCAGAAGCTCAAGCTGACATAGCTAGGCAAGGTTTAAAAGAAATACAAGAAGCAGAAAAAAGTTTAGAAGGAGTATTGTTTAGTAAAGAAAATATTGCAAAACAAGAATATCAAAAAGACTTACAAAATCTTTCAACAGGGACAGGATATAAATTAAAAGATTTAAGAGCAAGTTCTGAACAAGCCATGAAAAAAACTGGTTTTGCTAATTCAGGAAGTATTCAGGAACAATCAGAGCAAATGCTTGGAAGAGTTAAAGATTCTTATTCTATGAGCAAAGACGATTTAATGGGTAATTTAGGTCAAAAAATGGGAGAAATAACTTCTTTTTATGAAGGTGAAAAAGCAAGATTAAAAAGTGAAAAATTTAAATTAAATAAACAAGCAGATTTATATGACCAACAATCTGATAATTGGTATTTAGGAAAAAACTTATTTGGGTAAATTATGGCTAGTGATGTATTAAGGTCTGTAAATAGAATATTACAATATCAACAAGAACGAGAAAGTAGAAAAGTTCAAGAGTCTTTAGCTTTAATGCAATTTGGTATTCAAAAAAGACAAGCAGATATAAAAGAATATTCTATGCAAATGGAAACAATTGATAAATCTAATAAACAATTTAAATTAAATATTGCTGATAACTTTATTCAAAATTCTGGATTGCAATCTATAATGAATGTAATACCATCAGGAATAACAGATGTTGGTGACGCTACAGAATCTTTAGAAGAAATAACTAAATTGCTTACAAAAAAACAATATGGAAAATTTGATAAACAGAATGCTAGTAATATAGCATCTGCATTATGGGTTTATAAAAATTCAGAAGAACCTTCTTCTATTGTAAATTTAGCAAACAATATAGAATCAATGTATTCTAAAAACTTTAAAGGAACTGAATCTAATAGAAATCTATTAGAATCATTTGGTAAAATAAGTAATATTTCTCAATTAAGGAATGTTTCTAAACAAGCAAAACAATCATTACAAAATGATGCTAATATATTAAAAGAACAATATGAGTTTGGTCAGGGAGATACAAAAATACAAAGTTCGTTTGGTATGTTTGCTCCTGAAGTAGTTAATCAATTTAAACAACAACAATTAAAAGATAGTGATTTAGGTAGTTTAGCAGATGAATTTGAAAGTATGGATGAGGTTGAACCAAACGAATTAGAAGATAAAAAAACTTTAACAACGGATGATAGATTGTCTTCTTATAATAGTTTATCTGATTCTATAAAAGAAGATACAAAAGATTTAAACAGACTTAAAAAATTAGATAATCAAGGTTTTAAAGTAGATAAAAATGAAATGGAACTTCTTGTTAATGACATTGAAAAAGCTAAAGGAAAAAGAAACTCTATGGTTGGATTAATAGGAGATGTAGCTCGAGAAGAAAATATAAAAAGAAATGTTGAAAAAATAGAAGAATTAGCAGATAAAATTTTAGAAGACAATGATTTACCATCAACAGAAGAAAATCTAAGAATTGCAAAAGCAAGAGCTGCTGACGTTTATAGACGAGTTCCAGCTTTACAATTTGAAACATCTCCAACTTCTTTAGGAATACAAAGAGGGGCTGATGATTCTTATGGTCGTATTCAGAGATAAAAATGGCAGATAATTTAACTTTACAATTAAAAGAAGAATTAGCTAGAAGAGGAAAAGTTGTTACTGATTCTCAAGTTCAAAGTTTTTTAGATAAAAAAATTAAACAAGTACAACAAACATCTTCTCAACAAGTACCTCAACAACAAACAAAATCAACTCAAAGTGAATATCCAGATTGGTATAATTTTGATGAAAAATCAACGACAGATAATACATTATCAAATGCTTTAGGTGTAGGATTGTGGTCTTTTGCTGATAGTGCTTTATTTGGAGTTCCAGGCGCATTAGTAGAAGAAGAGGATATGTTAGACTTTGAAGACCCATTAGCAAAATGGTTATCAGCCGCAGGTAGTTTTGCAGGATTTATAGGCGGAGCTCCAATGAAACTTGGATTAAAAGCAAGTACTGCAGTTGCTTCTAAACTAGCTCCTAGAATGGTAGGAAAACAAGGTATTAACACTGTTGTTAAAGGAATGAGAGAAGCAGGTAAAGGTGGTGGATTAAGCAATAAAGCAATTAAAGAAGCAACAGGTGGATATAGGAGTCTTGTACAAAAATCTCAAACAGATAAAATGTTGCAAGGTGAAAAGTTTGGAGAAGCTGTTGCCAAATATAGAGATGAATATGTAGAAATGGGATTGCAAAATGGTATTCTTAAAAACGCAGATGAAGCTGAATCATTTAGAAAAATGTTTTTAATGGATGATGTACCCGGTGGATTCAATGTGTTTAAAAGGCCTGTTCAAGATTTACAATCTTTAGCTATTGCTCGATATGGAGATGATAAGTTAGGTAGGTTTATTGGGCACGCAGCTAATGATATCATGATATTTTCAATGATAGATACAATCTTTGAAGGTGTTAGTGTGTATGAAGACCAAGAATTTGATTGGACTGCACCATTATGGGGAGCTGCTAATGGTATAGCATTTTCATCATTATCATTTTTAAATCCTAAAGGTAAATCATCATCTTGGTTAAAAGATTTTAGAGTAGGTGTACGAGCAGCTTTTGGTGGTAAAAGTCCATACAACAAATTAAGTGATGACCAATTAGCAGGAGTATCTAGATATATAGGTAAATCATTAAAAGATAATGGAGAAGATGGAATTATTAGAGATTTTAAATACAATGGTAAAACTGCTGATAGTATTAATTTAGTTTCTATGGGAGACCATGTAGGTTTTGAACTTGGTTCATCTAGAACTTTACAAGAATTTAAACATCATTTTGGTGATGATGCAGGTAAAGCAATGAAATCTTTTCTTGAAAGTCAACGAAAGAAATTTGGCAGAGAAATAATGAAATGGTCTACAAAAGACGAAGCTGCTAACTTAGTTCAAGTTTGGCCTAGAATGGTACTAGGGGGTTTATTCTTTAATTCTCAATCATTTTATCATATGTACGCTAATGACCAAGATTTAGATTTTTCTACGGATATACTACCTAATTTCCTTATTGGTGCATACATACAAAGAAAGACTAACCCTTCTAGGTTTGATTTAAGTCCAAATAATATGAATCAAGCTCGTCAAAATCTTGCATTATTAGGTTTTGATTCTGGTCAATTAACAGAAATACCATCATTGCAACAACCTCAAAGTAAATTTAGAAATCCATTATATACAGATAAATATAAAAAATTAATTGAAGTAGCTGAAAACGAAGGAATTATATCTGATGATTATGTAGAAATGGATACAAAATTAGAAAATGATGAATCAAGTGTAGGGTTATCTAATAATAGAAATAAAGGATTTGAACAAATATATGGATGGTTAAAAGGTATAAGAGCGTATCAAAAACCATTAGATAACATATCTGAAGCTTCATCTAAAAAAATACTTGATGAATATAAAAAAATAGACCCCGATACAAATTTAGAATCTATTGATTCTGTAGAAAAAATGTTAGATACCGAATCATTAAAAATGACTGAAGAATTTGAAAAAAACTTTCCTACTATAATAGCATCGTTAAAAGGTGTGGATGAATTAAACATTATAGAAGATGGGAATGGTAAAGAATCTAAGTTAAAAACACCAGAGCATGTAATGCTTAGTGGTGAAATTCAAAAATTAGCAAGAGAAGGTAAATTAGATTGGTTAGAATCTGAAGGTCAAGAAGCAGTAGAGAAATTACAAAAATCTTTTGATGGATTAAATGCAATTATAAAAACATCTTTTGATATTGACCAAATAAAAGTAAATGAATCGCCAAGTGAAAATTCAAAAACAATTTCTACTGAAGAAAATGTTAGAAAAATATATGAAACAATCACTAGGGAAGAATCTAAAATAGATAATTTATATGCAGATAAAAGTTCTATGTCTTCTAAATTTAGTTTTACTGATAACTTTAATGACTATAGATACGCTGTTCAAAGAAATTATGCAATAAGAACTGCTCAAGGAATAACAGATATATTTAAACCTTCATATGATAAAGCAGAAAGAGATACTTTAATAAGATATATGAAAGACTCTGGATTGATTACTTTTGACGGACCTACTTCTAATCCATTGCTTGTTAATAATGTAGACCAAGTAAAATTTAAAGAATCTGGCGACGCTGAAAAAGATGGAGAAAGAAAAAGATTTTTAGGTAGAGTACTTGCTATACAATCTGTTGTAGGTAATTATAATAGAACAAATATAAATGTAGAAAATGTTGATGGTTCTAAAATAGATACATTAAGAACTAAGTTATCAGAGTTAGGATATAATGAATCTAGAATGCCTCTATGGATGCATAAACATATTATGGATTTTGCATTTAGAGAAAAAATAGAAGGTACTAAATTAGAATTAGCAGATGTAGATGGCATTATGTCTTTGTCTTCTTTAGGTATGGCTTCTGTTGGTGTTGATGTTTCTGGACAAAAAACATCTGGATTTTCATTAAAGTTAATTGACACTACTATATTAAACGAAGGTTCTACTTTGGTAAGTGGAATGTCGGAAGCAGATATAATTAGTTACAATGATAGAGTAAGACAAATAGAAGAAAGGTCAAATGGATTAGTTACGATTGAAACTGACCCTGTATTAGTTACCGATATGTCTATGTTAAAAATAATGGTAGACTCTTTAAACCCTGAAACATATGGTAACACTCCTGATGCAAATTCATCTGCTAAAGGAACATTAATGGAATTTATTAATTTAGTAGGAACTTCTAATATACCAGGTTCTAAGAAATTTCAAGACCAATTAGGTAGGTTTATAGAAGAGAATGGACCTGAAGCAGAAACAAGAGCTTTGTCATGGTTAAATGAAGCAGGTTTGGTAAAACTTAAAGAAGGTGAAAGAAAATTTGAAGTAGACTTAAAAGATTTTAATGACCAAGTAGCATTAAGATTAGGAAAAAGAATTGATAGGTATGGAGTAACGCCAGAGTATGCTGAAAGAATATATCAAACATTAGAAAAAAATTCTAGAGATAGGCAAATGCTAGATTCTGGTGAAGGTGATTATGTAAAAACTATAACTATGCAAGAGTTTTTTCAAAGATATAGAGTAAATGGAAAGGTTGCTACTCCTGCTAATATACAAGAAGAAACAATAAATAAAATATTATTTGATTCATGGGAAGGTAGAAAAGTACCAAGAGCAGAAGTAATACAAAGTTTATTTGATAAACTATATGTTCAAAATGGTGACAAATCTGATTGGGTAAAATTTTCTGATTTATCAAACCCAAAGCAACAAAAAATGAAAGCATCAATGCATAAAGATTTTATAGCATTAATTGGTGGAAGATTAAATCAAAAAACTCAAAATGTAGTAGAATTTAAAAATGGAAAATTAAGAGCAGGAAAAGAAGTAAAACAATCTACAAGATATGATTTGTTATTAGATGACTTAGGTATAGAACATTATAATATAGACCCTTTTATTACTACATATATTTTTTCTCCTAATGGTAGAAGGATTCAAAGAAAAAGAGTAAATGTTTTTGGAGAAACAACTAATCTTCCAAAATTTAATCAAGATTTAATTAAATCATTAAGACAAGATTTTGATTCTAATTTAAATATAGCAACAGAAATTGAAGGAAAGGATATAAGAGGTCCTTTTGGAGAAACTGGATTAGCTTCTATGAGACTTGCTCCTAATATGAGTCCTATTGCTATACCATTTGAACAATTAAAAAATATAAAAAATAAATTTGATGATTTTGCTAAATTATATACTTCTGATGAAAGCTTCTTAAAACAAGAACAAAAAAATGTTATAACAGACATACAAGAATCATTACAAAAATCAGAAGATAATGGCAGGTTAGCACCTACTGCTGATTATTCAGCTGCTTTAAGAAGATTAATGTTACAAGATATGCTTGTAGGAGCTGATGGAGATAAAAAATTTATAGATTTTGTAAATGGAGATGTTTCTAGTATTGATAAATTATTTGGAAGAACAAAATTATATGATACTAAAAAGTTTGTAACATATGATTCTGAATTTATTTTAGATGTTGCTGATAGTTTTAAATCTATAGGAGATAAACCAACTGAAAAAGTATTAAGAGATAGATTAAGAAAAGATAATTTTGGTGTTGTAGTTTGGAATGATGAGCAAACTGCTGACGTTAGAACAGAAGTTGAACAATACATAAAAGACAATAATATAGATTTTAATCTAGATTCAATATTAGGAGAAGCTCACAGAGATGTAAGTGGTTTTGATAGTATTGCTTATGTAAGTAAAGATACTTTAAAGTTTTTTCACACTATGATGGGACATAGTCCAAATTCTCCAAATCCTATTAAACCAGTTATATCATCAGGCGGAGCAAACTCACCTCTTCTTATGGGTAAAACATTATTTGTTTATTCAAAAGATTTAGATGGGTTTTTTAATAATCAAAATAATAGAGATGTAGATATTATTCTTTCTTCTAGTGGAGCAAAAGCATTAAACGAAAATATTAAAACAGATAGCAAAGGAAAATCATTTGATAATTCACTTATAAATAATGTTGAATGGAGTGATTTAAATAGTTTTAAAATTTCAGGAAATCATTTAAGAAGAATATCTTTAGACTCTATTGGTGTAAAACCAGAAAAAGATGTAATAAAAAGCACTGGTAAAATTTCTCCAGCTGACATGAATTATGCTGATAATGTTGAATCAGGTAAATATTTTAACGATGAGATAGCATCCCCATTAAATAAATCATTAAAAAATGCTCAAGAACAAATAAAAAATCCAATATCTACTAGACAATGGATAAGAGACCAATTTGGAGATGAATCATTAATATCTATGGTAGATGGAAGTGAATCATTAAATAGTTTAAATGGATTAGGTTTTTTTGCAGGTCTTACAAGAGATGCTAATCCTATGAGTTATAGTGAGTCAATGGTTAAAAATAAAATATATGGAGCATATATAGACCCATTAATTAATAATAAAAGGTCAGTAACAAATCAATTCAACCAATTAGATTCTGAAAGATATGGTGGGCAAGCATCATTAATACAAGCCCCTATAAACTATTCACACAATAAAGCAAGATTAAAACCTACACTTGTTGATGGAGAAGGTAAAATGTCCAGTAGGGGAGAAGTTGTATTACCTAACATAGAAAAAAAACAAAAAATAGCTAAACTAATTAGTCAAGGTTATCAATTAAAAATTGTTGAAAATGATAAAATACATGACCCATCAGAATTGTTTAAAGAATTAAAAGAAGATTGGGGAATTAATTTAGACCTTAATATTGAATTAGGCGATTTGCACGATTTAGTACAAACTTTAGGCGTAGAAAATAATAGACCTAATCTACAATTAGGAATTATTGTAAGAAGAAATCCAAGAACAAGACCAAATGATTTATCACTTATGGGATTAAAAGGATTCTTAGATGAAACATATGGTAATTCTATGATGATAAACAGTTTAGATGTTGTTAATATTTTTGAAGGTGATTATGATGCTGATAAAGCAGATTACTTTTTTGCTCAAAAACAAAATATGTATGAACATATTCAAAGGACATCTCAAGCTTTTGTACAGGGAATAGACCCTACTAAGTTTATGAAAAATTCTGATTTTACTTTTACTACTAATACAACACTTGAAAATGATGCAGTCGAAAAAATGGCTGCTGATTTAGACCTTTATAAATCTTCAATTGGATTAGTTCAAAAAGTTCCAAGAATGTTAAACTATTTAGCAAATTTAGGGCAAGATGTTCCAGTAGAAATAATAGATGGTAAAAAAGTTGCTACTCAAAAATCTATGATAGGTGAAGAAAATTCTAAAATATTATATGAAGGACTTACTGAAAAAGGACAAGATTATAAAATTGTAATGGATTACGACAATCTAGATTTTTATTTAAGGTCTGCTCTTGAAACTCAATATATAATAGATGGTAAGGGTGATTTAAATGAAAACATAGCATCTGATATATTTTCTTGGAGAGATGATTTTTTATTCCCAAGACATGATAAATCTAAATCATCTAGTCAATTAAGAGCAATGGATGAAGGTGATAGAATTGGATTTCATCAACAAATGTCTAAAGATGGAAGCAATAAAAAAGGTGAAAGAGTAAGAATATTTAAAAAGTTAACAAAACAAGATGATGGAGCCTATGCTGATATAGAAGACGTAGGTAATTTAGATAAAGCAATAATTAGAGAATTGCTATCTGAATATGGTAAGATGTTGCAAGTAACTGGAAATACTGCTTATGAAAATAGTGGTGAACAAAAAAGAGTCACATACGAAGATATTATGAGTGCTTCTGATAGGTTTTTTAAGTTTAATCAAAATTTAAGAAAATCATTATATTATAGACTTAGAAATAAATATCAAAACATGGAAAGAGATAATGAGGGAAATCCAATAAGTAAAGACCAGTGGAAAGATAGTGACGAATTTAAAGATTTATTTGGAGTTAAAACAGAAACAGCAACAAAAGGTAAAAAATCTTTTAGTTGGCAAGTTTCTAAAAATGAAAGAATGTTTAATAATTCTATTACTGCAAATGCAGAAGAGTTTGCTTCTGGTCAAAGAGGTTCTCCTATTGAAAGAACATTGCACAAATTATGGGATGCTAACTTATTTGAAGAATCAAGAGTAGAAACACTTACAGGACAAACAAAAGAAGCAATGAATAATTGGTATGATGAATTTGTGTTTGATACTAGAATGTCTGAAAATAATTTAAAAGAATCATCTAATATGTTAAAGTCAAATGTTTTAAAAACTACATTTGATATAAATGGAAAAATTAATTTAATAAAATCGCTTAATAAAAAAATCATGCAAATTAAGTTTAATAAAACTTTAAGGTGGGATAGAAGAAAAAAAGCGATGGATACAATTAATGATTTAAAAGAAGAAGTACAAAAAGAAGTAAAAGATTTTTTAAGTAAAAACTATTTTAAAACTATGTCTAGTAAAGATTTAGATAATATAGAATTTGTTGATGTCAATACTTCGAACATGAAGAAAGGAGCTATTTATTATTCTACATTAGAACAAATAAAAAGATTTATGCCCTTAATTAATGGTACTGATGGATTTGGATTAAACGAATCTGCTATTAATGATATTAAACAAATTAAAGATTACAGAAGATTATTTTATGGTAATCAAGATAGATTGGGTGAAATATATAAATATGGAGCTAAGCAATCATTAAGTCCCGAACAACAAAAATTGCTAGAACAATTTCCAGACCAAAACACTTATACAGATATAGAAACTTCATTACTTTTTAGAGGTGTAAACAAACATGGGTTAAAATTTCTTTGGGGGTTTATGCAACCTTCTTTAAATAAAAAATCTATAGGTATTTTTGAAGGTAATCCTATTGCTGTTCCTTTTGAAGCTAAAGAAGGCTATGACCCATCTAGTAGATATAGAAGAGGATTAAATTTCTTAACTCAATTAGCAATGAGAGATTCTTTATCTGGTGAAACATTAAATTATCAAATGAAAGGACTAGCTAAAACAGCTCTTGCGTATATACAAACTACTGAAGCTCAATTTGAAAGATTTTTTAATAAAAGATTTGATATGAAAAATTTAATATCAGATAATTTAGGAGATGCTTATTTGTTTGGAGATAAAGCACAAAAGAAATTAGTTTACGATGCAATAAAACTTCCTAATTTTCATAAAGACTTTGAACAAAGGTTTGGAGATTTTGGTACAATACAATGGACAGGAACTGGAGAAAGAATTAAAAATGGATTTGGTTTGTTTAATGACCACTTATTTAATTTTTATAGAGATATAATGTCAGCAGCAGGTAAAGAAAAAGAATTTGATACATACTTAGACGAAATGAGTAATTTACAAGATTTAATGATGAGCAATAATGTTCTTAGTCCTATTGCATATGTACACGCTAGAAATAAAATGGATGTTGATATTAGAAACATTGCTCAAAAAACTCTTGGGCAAGCATTAAGACAGGGTAATTTATCTACAGAAGTATCGAATAAACTTCAAGGTAATCCTGTATTTGCTTTAATGGGAGGGGATACTTTCTTTAAAAATTTAAACTTAGAAAGACCTGCAAAAAAAGGAATAGACAGTTTAAAAGAAGATTATGCTAGAGCTAAAGCAGTAGAAAATGTTAAAAACGATTTACCTATTGATGAAACTAGTGAAGAAAGATTTAGAAAGATGAAAGACGAAATGATAGAAATAGAAAAGTGTTATACCTAATGGCTAGTATTAATTGTAAAATAATAAATCCGAATTATAAAAAATTATTAAATGGTATAGATTCTTGGGCGCAATCAAAAGCAACTAGAAAGAATCTTAACAATCCATATGAAGCAGCTTTTAGAATGGTTTATAATAACTTTGAATTAGATTTAGATACGTTAAAATATGATAATGAACGGCAAGTATTAACTGAAGGAAGAGCTAATGGGTTTATAAAACAATTAAATAAACTTAATGATATGGTAGATTCTGGTAAAATAGATGGTGAGTATGCTCAATTTTTTTATCAATCTTCTCATTACGGAACTAAAGACCCTGTTATTGGTAGTTATTTAAAAGAAATGCAAAACTCTAGTTTTTTCTTTAGGAAAAATGAATTAAGAGATAGAAATAGATTTAAAGAAATAATTCAATCTTTGCAAAAAGACGCTGGTATTAACAGTATGCTTGGAAAATTAAAATACAATCAAGCACAAAGAAAATTAACCAAACTAGACAATGATTTAATTAAAGCAATTAACAATGGTGATGATACAAAAGCATCTGAATTACAAAGAGAAATAAATGTTTTAACTACTGATGGTGAATTAAAATCTTTTGGCGATTTTATGGATGTTGTAGAAAGAGGATTAAAAGAAGCATCACAAGCAAAATATCTTCTTATAAAAGAAAAAGCAAAAAACGGTGATAAAAAAAGTGAAAAACTTTTAGAAAATATTGATGACGGAAAAGCTAGAGTAAGACTAACAGACAGAGAAATTTCTAATATAGTTAAAGATAAAAATGGGGTAGCATTAAAAGAAAGACCTGAATTGTTTAAAGCAGTTGTGCAATATGATACAATGATGGAAGATTTATATAAATCATTAAGGTCAGGTATTACTCAAAGAATTGATTCTATTATTGAAAGAACTAAAATAAATAAAGATGAAACAAATGAAAAATCATTAATAGAAATTAGAAAAAATTTAATAGAAACATTAATGCCTAAATATGAAACTGGATTTTTTCCTCATTATGTTAGAGACTTAAGCACTCCATTTATGCAAAAAATAATGCCTCATTTAGATGACTTGCAAACATCTGTTAATCCCTATGTTAAAAATAAATCAAAAACTGTATCTCAAATAGTTAATGATATTAGATTAGATATAAGTGACCATGCTAAAGGAAGAGCAAAAGGAGAAGAAGGAGATACTTATAATTATAGTAAACATTTTTTAAATGTTGTAGATAGTTACATAGCAGATGTAAACAGATTTAATTTTACAGCATTTACTGATGCTCATTTTATTAAGTCTATGTCTGCTGTAGAAAATATATATAAAACAAAAGGTTCAGCACAAAATTACGGACAAAATATTGTTGATTATATTGGAGACTTACACAAAGCAACTAATGGAGATACTAATATAAGTCCTAAAACAAGAGCTTTAATGAGGTCTGTATTAGGTTTTGAGTTTATATCTAAGTTAGGTGTTAATCCTCGTTCAGCAGCTAGAAACTTTACACAAAGATTGCTTGATTATGTAGAATGGGGACCTGTTCAAATATCTAACATGAATGAACAATTAAAAAATATGACATTAAAAACTAATAAAGGAGGAGAAGTTAGTTCAGATGTTTTTGTTGAAAGTTCTTTAAAGAAAGCTGGTCTTTTATTTGATGAAGTATCTCCGCAATTACTAGAAACTGGATTGCAATCTCCTGCTTCTATGTTTAATCTTAGAGTCTGGAACGAATCTAAAGGTAAGTATGAAATATTAGAAAAATCTAAATTAGAAATGTTTGCAGATGCAACTGGAGCAGTAGCAGCTAAGAGTTCATATCTACATAGAAAAGCTGAAAATTCAAATAGAAAACACACATTTAAAATAGCGTTTGCTCAATTGTACAAGTGGTTAAAAGACAATCCTGCTTTTATAGAATCTAAACAAAAAGAAATGGGTGAAGGTTTTTCAGATGCTAAATTAGATGCTTCTATTCAAACTACTGCTATGAATTATGCTAAAAACATGGTCATTTTAAATCATTTTGATTATGCTGATTATGCAAAGTCAAAAGCTTTTAGAAGTAAGATTGGTAGATTTATGTTTCAATTTCAACATTATAGTATGGAGTTTTTTGAAAGAAATGTTAAAATATTAAAAGAAGCAAAAGAAGATGTATTAGCTGGTAATTTAATGCCAAATGGAGATGCTAGAGGTATTGAAAAAGCATATAGATTAGCATTTGCTTATTTCTTAGCTCCTGTAATGGCATCAGCTTTAACAGGATTAAACTTTGAAAATTTAGTAGAACATGATTCAGCTAATAGAATTAATCAACTTGCAACAGTTTTAACTGGTGACGAAGAAGATATTAAAAAAGCATTTTATGGTAAGGGACCTATATTATCTACATTTGGAGGTCCATTAGCTTCTGATATAATTGATATAGGTATGATGATGGATGTAGTTAATTTAGATGAAGATTCATTACTTACTATAATAACTGGTATGCAAGAATATGATTTAAACCAACAAAGTACAGACACTAGTAAAAAAATAAGGCTTTTAAATGGATTTGCTGGAAGACTTATTGAGAGACACATACCTCAAATAAATGAAGGTAGAATTGGATGGGCTGTACAACAAGAATTGGGATTGTATCCAACTAAAGAAGCAAAAGAAAAACAAAAGACTTATAAAAAGGCTCGTAAAAGAGTATTACCATCTAATATTGAAAAGAGTTTAAGAATGTTAGAAGAGGGCAAGCTAACATAACTAACCCTCTCCTGACTAGCGTTTGATAATATATAACTAATACGCTAATTTTTTAATGTGTTATTTAATCTTGATTCAAATAATGGAATAATTATTTCACATAATTTATTTAATTCTTTAAATACATTTAAATATATTTTTGCTTTATCTTGTTCACTTTCGTCTTTAACTATTTTTATTATTTCTAAATTAGATTTTAATGCTAATTCTAATATTTTAATTTCTTCCATTTTTATCTCTCTTTTTTAAATTAGTTAATGTATCTACTTTTTCTTTTAAACTCATGTTATCTATAGCACTTTGAATAACTCCA
>Ga0070747_1000814_pt1 | contig 15322 bp, 6 predicted proteins | sample VirMetDEL_Mar_31_FD_77321 | JGI IMG/M metagenome (GOLD analysis project Ga0070747, IMG submission 77321) | Aqueous microbial communities from the Delaware River and Bay under freshwater to marine salinity gradient to study organic matter... | ecosystem: Environmental > Aquatic > Marine > Coastal ...
ATAACAAGTGATAGTTCAAGTTGGGTAGGCCCTATATACACAGTTCCGTCTAATGCAGTATATTTAGGAGAATATGCGGTAGCGGACAGCGCGACTAAACAAGAAAGATATAGATATTATTTTAAAGATGGTAAAATATACGAAGTACAAGACAGTGTGTCTACTAACTACACTATAGTAAATGATTTTAGAGCATCTGCTAATACTTTTAATGTAACACCATGTAGTAGTGGTTCAAGCGGTTGGTCAACTACTCCACAAGGAACGTTTGACTTCACAGATAGCACAGGGGTTGTAGATCAGATATATTTTAAAAATGTAAATACAGATTATCCTGATAAATTTTACATATGTTATACATCAATACAATCACCTAGTAATTCTTCTAGCACAGGACCATCTATATTTGAAACAGTTCCGGATAATAACATATTAGATATATATTACGAAATAAGTGATTCATATCCTATTACTGATTTTAATGTAGTAAAAAATTTAGATTGGTATAATGCTTTTGATTTTAGCGATGGAGTAGAATCTAACAGGATTAAGGATGATTTTAACGAAGTTTTTATAGGTACACAAATTAAAGCATCGACTACTATAGATAGTCCGTTTAGGGAAAAAACAAATAAATCAGGTTTAATATATTCTGGATTATATAATTCAAGAAACGATGTTAATAACTTAAATGAGTTTAATACTGGAGAAAAAATAACTAAAGAATTAAACACAGAGTATGGTAGCATCCAAAAATTACATGCAAGAGACACGGATTTAATTGCTTTTTGTGAAGATAAGGTATTAAGAATATTAGCGAATAAAGACGCTTTGTTCAACGCAGATGGCAATGTTAATTTAGTTTCAACTAACAATGTTTTAGGTCAAGCAATTCCTTATTCTGGTGAATTTGGTATTTCTAAAGATCCTGAGTCATTTGCAACTAATGGAAATAGAATATACTTTGCTGATAAATCTAGAAATTCTGTATTAAGATTATCAAGAGATGGTTTAACTATCATATCTAGTAAAGGTATGAAAAGTTACTTTAGAGATAAAATAAATAATCAAGAATTAAAAATAGTTGGTGCTTATGATCAATTTGCGGATCAATATATTATATCTTTTGATCATACCGTTGCAGCAGAAGCTGAAAGTATTTCATTTAAAGAAGATGTAGACGGGTGGGTTTCAAGATTAACTTATGTTATAAAACCAGCACTTTCTATTAATGGTAAATTTTATAGTTTTAATAACGGTAACTTATACGAACATTATCATCCTTCTGTGCCAAGGAACACATTCCATAGTGATACATTTAAAAGCTCTGGGGTGCAATTAATATTTAACCAAGAGGCCTCAGCAATTAAAAACTTTAAAACAATAAGCTATGAAGGAACGAAAGCAAAAACGACAACTAAACAAGGCTGGTCTGTTGGGTCAATTGTAACAGATCAACAACAAGGGCAAGTAATTGAATTTAAAGAAAAAGAAGGTAAGTGGTTTGCGAATGTTTCTGGTATAACAAAAGATGTTGGAATACAAGGTACTCCTGATATAGATACTCAGGAATTTGCAGTACAAGGTTTAGGTAATTTATTAAGTCTTGATAGTTCAATTATAAATGATGCAATTGTTTTAGATTGTAACGATTTTAATTTTACAATGACAAGTGGAAATGTTGGTGATAATTCTACAAGTGTGGCATCTGTTTCAATTGGAACAATTAATTCAATAACTCCCGCGCAATTACAAGCGGGTAATGTTACATATACAGCTACTATAGCGATACCAAGCCAGTATGGAAATACCGCGTCTACTATTGCTTGTACTTTTCAATTGAATACAGACGATACTACAACCTTGCCGGTTGGTTCTTGTTCTAATTTTGGATTAAACGTATCGAATGGTTTAGAGGGGGACCCGGTTGTTGCAACTGTTACAAGTGGCACAATACAGTCAAATTCTCTTTCACCTGGTGTATATCAAGCAGGTACCGCAACATATACAGCAACTATAGTGGTGCCATCAGGCTACTCTAATGCAAATGCAACTCTTTCCTGTACAGATACAGCAACAGCTACCGCATCAGCAACTTCTTATGACTGTTCAACTTTTAATGATTGGGCTACCATACAATATCATCCTGGAACTGGGGCTATAACTGTTTCACCAGTTAGAAGCTCTACAACAATACACAGTTACACACCAGCTACACATGCACCAAATTCAGGTAATGTAAATGTTACCTATGTTTTTAGTGATAGTGGTTCAGCTTGGGCTAATACAAACGCACAAGTAACTTGCACAAATGGATTAACAGTTAACACTAATGTAACATACACAGCAGATATAACAGGGCCTACAAGCGGATCAGTAGGCGTAAATATTTCGTTATTAGCTAAGTTGTTTGCAAGTAATACGTATTATTCAAATATTGATGTAACAACTCAATTATCAAACCCATTTACGTGGTCTGGATCCGCAACAGCAAATGGTTCAACAGCAAATCCATTAACATTTAATGAGTCTGTTCCTGGGCCTAATTATGCATACACGGTATCAATAAATGCTGGCGCTATAAACAACGCGGGAGGTCCTTACACACACACCCATAATGTAAACTGGTCTCAAGCAGGAGTAACTTTAGCAAAACAATCTGCTTCTGAATATCAAACAGCAAATGCTTATACGTTAACAGCTACAGCTAATTTAGTAAGTAATGCTCAATTTGAATTTCAAAAAAGTGTAGATAATAAACAAAATTGGTCAGTAATACAATCTTTATCAAACGACAATACTGTCGATGTCACAGAAGCGTGTGGAAATGCTGGCTCAAGCACCTACAATGTCCACTATAGGGTTAGAATGACAGGTACAAATACCGTTAGTAATACGTCAATAAATGTTTTTGATAATAATGATATTTCAATACCTTGGGTTGATCGCCAAGCTGTAAGTTTATATTACTTTGAATGGTATGATCAAACACTGGCATCTTTTGATTGTACTCAAGATGTAAGTGGTTTGTCCGCTACTACATATTATACAGATTCTTACACAGGTATAGGAACTGTTACAGAATTATACCCAAGCTGTACTGGAGGAACCCAAACTGGCATTAGTGGAGCTTTTTTATATGTTTCAGGGGCTTCTAGGGTTTTTGCTTATTTCAACAACGGTAGCATTGTTGCTCAAGCAAACAGCACAAACGGTTGGTTAAGTTGTGGAACTTTAACTTTAACTTTTATAGATGGTGCTACGGAAACTGACATAACCGGGCAAACTATAACTAAGTGTGCTAATATAGATAGTGTACAAATAATAGCCAATCCAGTAGGTTTTGATTATGATGAAGTTTTATGGACACCAACAGGAAGTACCTCTTTGTCAACTACAGCTACATCTGGCACCGCACAAGATATAGTATATGGGTGTACTTTATATAAAAACAATGAAGCTATTGTGACTAAAACCACTACTGTTTCTTTTGAAAACTGTACAGTTAAAGCAAAAGTTAGAAAATGTCCGTCTACATCTGGCTTTTATAGAGTAATAACGATACAAAACACTAGCGCTATAGCGAATGGTGTATTTGAATTAACAGCTACATCTGGAAATTTGCCAGAAGGGGATGGATGCTATAGCGTTTTTGAGTCAGGATCAAGTGTTACAGAAACATCAGAGGCAGATGTAAACGCAGTTGGTTTAAATGCGGGATTTCAACCTTATTCAAATTGTAATGCTTGTGATTCAACTGGGGCAACTGATACTTATTACGCTGTGACTAGGTGTCTTGACGGTGGATCATATAGAACATCTCAACTTACTAGCGCTATTAATTTTACTGTAGGACAGTTTGTAAGACACAACACACAAGTATATCAGGTAACCGGTACAACTACAAATACAAATTTAACAGCTCATTCTTTTTTAACTTCTACTGCAACAAGTTGCCCTGCATATTATGGATTAAAAAAATGTAGTGATCAATCAACTAATCATAGATCAAGTGTTGATGTAAGTCAATTTACTTTAAGCGTAAACGACAGAGTGCAAGACTTGCTTAGTGGGGAATATTATGTTGTTTTAAATAACACGGCAACAACAGGAACTTTAGCTACTGTGTTCGCCACAGGTTTGACTGGATGTCCAGAACCTACGCAAAATTATTATCAAATTAGAGAATGTTCTACAGGGACAGATTATAGAACAATACGAACAACAAGCGCTGTAAATCTTTTTGTTGGAAATATAGTATACAATCAAACAGGTAGTGTATTTTTTACAGTTATATCAAATACTGCACAGGCCGGGGATTTTCCAGAATATTCAACTAATGTTTATCAATCTGGAAATAGTACTTGCCCATTAGGGGCTTATAGCTGTAGTACTCATAGTAATATATTTACAGCGTCTTATGATTCAAGTAATGGAGCTATAACGCTTAACTCATCAAGTAGCACAGCTCAAGTTTTAAGTTTTTCACCTATAACAGCAACAGCGGGTCAAGGTGATGTAACAATAACTTATAGTTTTAAAGACACAAATACAAATTACACTAATACAAATGCTACAATTTCAGGCTGTACAACTACAGTTGATACAGGTACAGCCGTTGTGTATAGAGCTACATTTGTTGATTGTGCTGGAAGTGGGTCTGAGAAACATGTAAGAAGTGTTAATCCAATAGATACAAATCAAGTGATATCAGACGGATCAAAATGCTATAGATTCCTTAATAACAACGGAAATTCTTCAAATGAAGCGGATATTTCAACTTACACTGCTTACAAAGAACCTGATTTAGATTCTACAGGAAATTGTGGAGTTTGTGACGCTGTAGTAAATCCAACTACAACTACAACCACAACTACAACTTTAGCGCCGTGTATAGCAGTTAATGTATATAGAACAAGATTTAATCCAACCACAAATTCGGATTCAATGAATATTTTATGTGGTGGGGGATTTGCACAAACGCAATATTTTAATGCAAGCTCAGTAGCCGCTGCAACTATATATTACTCGGACTTTACGTGTACCACATACAAAAGTACCCCTGAATATATTTCTGACGCTAATAATACAGGGGATTATTATTATTGGAATGGTAGCTCATTAACATTAATTGGCAATACCGGACCTTGCCCATAATTAAATAAAATTTTATGATATATATATGCGCTCAACCTGCTACGTTATATTATGGTTGGCAGCTAGATGCAATGCTTTATAATTTTAGAAATATAGGTGTTGACTTAACTAACGTACATATTGCGTGTTCATTTAAAACACCAATTGATCCTTATTTTTTTGTATTAGAAAAAAAATACGAAGCTAAGTTTTTTTATTACCAAGATACAAGAGAACAACCTAAATACATATCTAGTATTAGACCACATATATTAGCTAAGCATTTTCAGCAAAATGACTATTTAGAAAACACACCTATATTTTATCACGATTGTGATATTGTTTTAGTAAGACCATTAAGTTTAGATAAGTATTTAAATGATAATATAAACTATTTATCTGATACTATTTCATATATAGGGCATGATTATATTGTTAGTAAAGGAAAAGAAGTTTTATCTTTAATGTCAAACATAGTGGGTATATGCTCTTGTAAAGTTAGAGCTAACCAAAAAAATTCAGGTGGTGCACAATATTTATTAAAAAATGTAACAGCTGATTTTTGGAAAACCGTTGAAAAAGATAGTGAAAATTTATTTTATGGTTTAACAGAATATAACAAAGTTAAAAAACAAAAAGAACCAAATTATCATGAATTGCAAATATGGTGTGCTGATATGTGGGCATTGCTTTGGAATTTATGGAAAGAACATAAACCAACTAAAATAATAAAAGAGTTGGATTTTGTGTGGCCTAATGAACCTTATGAATCAATTCAAACAAAATCAATAATACATAACGCGGGTGTAACCAATAATGAAAATAAAATGTTTTATAAAAGAGATTACGTAAGTAGATTACCTAATTTAAATTTATATGTTGACGAAAATAAAGCGTCTTATTTTTATTATAACACAGTAAAAAAAGCATTATCTTATTAATTAACAATTATATAATTAACGTAATAATAACAATATGAGTCAAATAACACTTAATTTAACAGCACATAATAGTACCTCTTTACAACAAGGAGATATAGTGTATTATTTAGGTACAGATAGTAATAAAAAAAGAATAGGCCCGTTAACATCAAAAACGCCTACAACTATTACATGTAGCACTGATACAAATAGTGATTTAGCTCAATTAACAGCATCTAGTTATTTGTTTTTTGGTAAAGATAATATAGTTAATTCATCTGGTATAATTGGATATTATGCAGAAGTGAATTTATCAAATAATTCGCAACAAGAAGCAGAGTTATTTGCAGTAAACTCAGAAATATTTATAAGCAGTAATTAAAATGATAGAATATACAACAATAATAGTAGAAGCCGCAGATACACTGCAGTACGGAATTTTAGCTGGGCTAGGAATGAAACTGTTGCCGTCTTTAATAGGTGGTGTTGGTAGCTTGTTTGGCAAGAAAAAAAGAAAACAAGAGTTTGGAGCCACTAAAGGGGCTTACGATCAAGCTAAACAATCTTATAAAGATTTTGATTTTAAAAATTTATATTCAAACTTAGAAAATCCATTTGAAGATTTAAGAGTATCAACCGAAGCAGCGGAATTTCAATCTCAACAATCTCAACAAGGCTTAGCACAGTCATTAGATGCTTTAAGAGGAGCTGGAGGTGGAACAGGAGCAGCAGCAGTAGCACAAGCAATGGCACAACAGCAAGCTAAAACTCAACAACAAATTGCAGCTGGTATATCAAAACAAGAAGTTGCAAATGAAAGAATAGCGGCACAAGGGCAATTTCAAATGCAATCACAAGAAGCAAAAGCTGGTATGGATATTCAAAAACAAGAATTTGGTAGAGAAAGTACTATATTTGGTATGGAGCAACAAAACTATGCAGCAGCATTAGAAGCGCAAGCAAAACAAAGAGAAGCAGGGTCAGGTGCGTTAGGAGCGCTCGGTACTATTGCTGGGGGCGCAATATTTGGAGGTGAAGGAGCACTAAAATCAATGTTTAGTTAAATAAAAAATTATGGCAGCAGATAAAGCATTAATAGCAGGCGCGGCAAAAGTCGCAGGAGCACAAGCAAAAGTAGATTACGCAACAACTAAAGCATTTACTGAATTAGGTGAGGATATAGAAGAGCAAGTCCAGCTCAACCTTAAAAACTTACAAGAGCAACAAGAAGCAAATGACAAGGCTCAAGGTGAACAATATGCAAGTGTTGAAACTAACACACCAGATGTCCCAGAAGGTTTAGTAGGCGGTCCAATGGAAAGTATTATTAGGGACGAAGAAACACAATATACAAAATATGGTTTTGGGCAAGCAACAGGTTTTGAGGTGGGAAATGAAGCAGTATTAAATGATCCTGTTTTAAAAGAGAAAAGAAAAACTTTAGAAACCACTATAGCTATTTCTAATCGTGAAAATAATTATATTACAGAGAGCAGGGAAAATTATTTAAAAAACTCTAAAGGAAGACATAATGATCCTACTAGTGCTAATTCTATTTTAGGTACCTCAATTTATAACGGTAATTATGAATGGGGAAAAAATACAGAAACTGGAAAAATGGAATACACTGTTGATGGTAAAAAATATACCATAGCAGAAGCGAGGGCGGCAATGGATGAAATAAGTTCCCCTGATATTTCAGGAGATGTTTTTAAAGGTATTCAAAATAATACAAAAGAAGCTTTTAAAGGAGCTTTAAATAATTTACAGGTTGAAAGTGTAATAACAAATTTCAAAAGGACTCTTGATCCTGTTATTGTAAATAAAGACGGAGAAGTAACAGGAGTAAATAAACAAAATTTAAAAAATGCTGAAACTTTTTATATTGGTCAAAACCTTGGGGTTTCTGTAGGTGCTTTAAGAAACCAATATAAGGATAAAAAAACCGGAGAGTTTCAGGAAGATAAGTATGCAGATTTTTTGTCAACTCAAATTGATAGTTATCTTACTTCACAAAAAAATCAACATTACACACCACCTGATGATATACCAGTATTATCACCTAACAAGTTGTATGACATAAACCAAAATAAATTAAATCTTGAAAGATTTAATGCATATTTAGATACCTTAACCTTAGGTAGAGGAGGAATGAGATCAGGTTTCCAAAAGAAAACATTAGAGGGGTGGGTAAATAGTAAAACTGGAATTAAATCATTATCAGAAGGTGGTTTTTCTCTTGCAAAAATCGAATATGAAGAAGGCCCACCAGATATTTCACTTGTGAATGATTCTAACGGAAGAAAAAGTAAATTAGAACCAGAAATGCTAAAAACTAGGGATATGGATTACATTAAAAATGTAATGAGAGCATTAAAGAAACTAAACTAATGAGGAAATTAAATCTAGCTATAGATAATTTAAATCCTTTACAAGACCCAGATCCAGATCAAGAAAGGGAAAAACAATCTGTACAATCAACAATAACTCCTGAAGGAAGAACTCCAGCAAAATCATTTATACATGCAAATGAACAAGACGCTACCATACCTCTTGATGAAGTTGTGGTTAAAGAAAAATTATCTCCGTTTGCAAAACAAAATCAAGAATGGAATCTTTTTTATAATAAACCTGAAAATTTTGATGACTTAGTAAATCAAAGAGGTGGGCATATGTTGCCTGAAGCTAATGTTAATTTTATTAACGCTATAGTAAGAAAAAATATACCTGGTAATGAGGAGGAAATAAAAAAAGGTGATATTGAAAATATTTCTGAAGATTTTTATAAACAAATAGAGCAGGACGTTGTTAATACATTTGCTCCTTTAAAAAGGCTACAAGAGGGGATATTTAAAAAAGCTCAAGATGATTATAATAGAGATTACAAAGAGGCGTTTAAAATAAAAGAAGATGAATGGTACAGCTCCGAAGCTGGCCAAAAACTTACTGATTTAGAAAAAACCTATGGGCCTAGATTAGAAAGGCTTACTAGAGGAGACGAAAATAGAAACGCAATTGTACAAGAATACCAAAATGCCGCAAATAACTATGCAGAGATCTTAACTCCACAAAGCGACGAAATCAATAAACAATTAAATGAAAAATATAATTTAAATGAGTATTATAAAAATCATGAGGTATATGCAAAAGAGGCCGCTAATGTTGCTAACCTAATAGGTGAATCATTACTTGGGTACAATAAAGCTTTAAATAGAAAAGAAAGAGATATTAGTGATGGGTTAGGCGACTATTTTGATATGGGTGTTTTAATAGTTAAATCTAATTTTGCTAAAAGAAAATACCTTGATGCAAATGAAATTTATAAAGATGCTAATTTATTAAGCCAAGAGCTGGTTGATAAAGACCCTAATGACGTTATTAGAATAAAAAAAATAGGGGGTGTTGATGGAAATGAAAGTTTTCAATTTACAACTATAAATCCTGATGAAACAAGTAGACGCCGTGTTATACCATACGCTGATGTTACTGTTAAAGACGCAGAGAAATATTATTTAAAAGTACAAAAAGAAAAGTTTAAGGAAGTTTTATCACAAGTTAGTGAAATAAAAAGCCAAGACAGGGAAATAGGGTTTTATAACGAAGTTGAAATTAATAATTTTCAAGATTTTATTACTAAATCACCCCAAGCCGCAGCTCAACAAATTCCTCAAATGGCGGCAGGTGTTGCGACGTTAGGAACATCTATAATGATACAAGAGTCTGGTGCTAATTACTATGAGCAAATAGAGGATTATATTAAAGAAAATCCTTTATTAATTCAAGAAGAAATAGCCAACATGGGTGTGCCCGATAGTCCGGAAGTAAGATTTTTAGCCGCTTCTCGATTGGGTGCTGGGAGTGAAGCAATAGCTAATGTGGTTGGGCTTGTTAATGGTGGTATTGAATTAATTGGTTATGGAGCAATAGGGGGAATATTAGCTAAATCAGGTATTAAATATTCTTCTAAATTTATTAGTGATATATATGGTAAAACACTTGAAAAAATTATCGCTGGAGGTGGGGCTATAACCGCTACAAGTTTTATATCAGGGTCACAAGAATATCTTCAAGCTGGAACTTCTGCTCAAGGAAGAGCATTTGCGTCAAGCACAGATAAAAATCTTTTTCAATACACTTCTCAAGAACAAATGTTCAAAGAGTTTAAAATGGGTGCAGCTGCACTTTTGCCTATATCTTTCACTACAATGTCCGCAAAACAAATGCACAAGTCAATGCAGGACATGATTCAAAAAAATAATAACCTATCCGTACAAAAACTTTCTAATCAATTAATACAAAATATTACAGATAAGTTTAATAATGCTGAAATTACAGAAGAAGAATATAGCAGTAGTGTAAACAAGGTTAATGAAATAAGAACTATTAATAGAAGAATTCCATCTACTATAAAAGGAGATGATAGGGATATATTAATGGGGTTAATTGAAGAAAAAAATGCTTTATTACAAGAAAGAGAAATTACAGAAGATGGTTTAACGCAAGATGTAGATTTAGAAATTCAAAGCATTGAAGATAAAATAAAAGAAATTGGTGATAAAAATGCTGTTAAAAAAGTAGATAAAAAAGAAGTCTCTAAAGAGAATATTGAAATTGCTGAAGAAAATAAAGAATTAATGGCAATTATAAAAGACCCTAATGCGGAAGAAAAAGATATTAAAAAAGCTAAAAATAGATTAACAAAACTTAATGAGGGGCTTAGGTTTGGTGTTATTAATAGAAGATACGATCCAAGTAAAGACACTGGATTAAGTAAAAGCCAAGTTGAAAGTGAAGTAAATAAAATATTTTCTGAAGCAATAGAATCTTTTAAACCTGAAAAAGGTGAGTTTGGAGCTTATGCTCGCGGAATTATAGACGTTAGATTCCCAGATGTTTTTGGACAAGTTGAAACTCAAATAGATAAAAGTGGTAAAAAAGCGGTTGTATCTAAAGAAGACATAACAGGTATGGAATTTGAAGGTGAATCTATTTCTCAACCTGATTTAGATACAAAAGAAGCCTTAATAAAGAAAAGATTATTTACTAAAAAAATTGATTTTGATACCACTGAATTAGAAGGCGAATTTAAAACTGATAAAGATGGAAATCAAGTTCCTAAAACGTTTGCCGACGTATTTACAGGCGCTGTTGCTAAAACATTTGGCACAAAATTGCCATCTGTTACAAATAAAAAAGATTTTGTTAAAGAATTTAGTAAAAGTAATATAGCACAGTTAATGCCTTTTGTTAGAGACATAACAAAAATAGATCGTAAAAACAAAGTAGATAAATTTAAGCCTTTTATTATAAAGCATTTTAAACCTATATTAGATCAATTGCCGGAGTCTGTTATTAACAAAAAATATGACATGCTTCGTAAACCTATTTTAAAAGAATCTGGTAAGCAAAAAAGAGAAGAAACTAAAGAAGGTAAAGGTGAATTTGAATATTTAAACATAGACAGAAAAGATTTTGTAGATTACTTTACTAACAAGAACCCTGACGTTATCGCAACTGCTGCAGGAAATATAACTTTTAAAAACGATAAAGGCGTTGAGTCTGAGCTTAGGGTAACTACAAAAAATGGCAAACCTCTTATAGGTAAAAGATTAGGCGATCAGATTACAATAGATGGCAAAAAGGGGGAGCTTACTAAAATTGAAATGAAAAGTGCCACTTTAAGCGATAGAAGAACATCGTTACTTAATACAGTAATTGATGAGCTTTCAGCAGACGCTGCTTTAGAAGTTATCAAAGATGAAAGTATCATGGACAAGTTTAAACAAATCCAAGAGATAGAAGGTAAAGCGGTACCAAAAGATTTCCTTGATAAAATTGTTGATGCTCTTGATAGAGGTATTAAATATCTTGATGATATGCAAAACAACAGTACTTTAAGAGTGGGGCTTGTTTTACCAGAATTAGCAATTGCACTACTTAAAAATATATTAAAGTTTTTAAAAGTAGGTATAAAAGCAGGACAAGATTTTAATAAAGCTTTACTAGATAATGCTGTTAATGAAGCGGCAAAAGAACCCGATTCAACATTAAGGAATGAAGGTGAGATTAAAGCTGTTGAAACAGTAATTTCTAATAACTTTAAAAGTGAAAAAGATTTAACTGATTCTAAAATAAACAAAGCTACTAAAGAAGCAGGTGATGCTGTTTTTACAGAAAGATTAGTAAATGGTTTGCAAAATACTTTATTTCCATATATAGGTAAAAGACTTAGTAGTATTAAAAATCCTGAATTAATGGAAATTGAAGCAAGAAATTTAATTGGCACTTTAACAAGAGGTATTACATGGTCAGCTAATTACCTTAAAACTGACAAAAATCCTAAAATTAAAAAATTAGGTAATCTATCAAATAACAAAGTAATTTTAACAGAATTAAAAAATGTATTACCTAAAAGGTATTTTGGCCCAAAAGCAATAAATCTTTCAGATACAAGTAGACCTCAATTTTATTACGGTAAAACTTTATTGCAAGATATTCCTTTTACAGAAGCAAAAAATATTGTGGAAAAAGGTATAAAAGCATTTAACCAGCAAGTTGAAAGAAGCTTTAAGGCTAAAAAACAAGGTATGGAATTCTTAATTAACTTAAGAGCTGATATTGTAAAGGGTATTATTGATATAAATATAGCTGAAGATATAATTGAAGTTGCTAAAATGAACACAAGGGGTATTCTTAGAAGAATGGCTTTGCCTAATATACAGTTTGATTTCAAAGAAGGAATTAAATATATAGCGGAGCATAACAGACCTTTGCAAGATTTAGTTACAAACTATATTATGCCTTATTTAAAAGGAGAAATAGATTTAGAGGTATTAAGGAAAGCGGTTGATGACCAAAGATTAAATTATGTGTCTAAAGAATTTGATGAAGCAATTCCAAAGCAATTTAAAGAAAAAGGAGATCCTAATAGGTATAATGTACCAATGGAAAAATTTAAAGGGCAATTTGTTGAATACAATCCTATAAGTTTAAAAGAAGTAGAATTAAAAGAAAGAATAACGGTTTTAACAAAAAATTTAGTAAAAGGAGATTTAGAAAATTTAACAGAAGGCCAGGCTATTGCGTTAGGTAAAAAAGCAAATAGACTTAAAATTATTTTACCGTATGGAGCTGAAGATTTATTGGGTCTTTTATATCCAGTTCTTAGAAAAGGTAAGCTAGGTGATTCCGATTTATTATTTTTTAAAGAAGAATTATTAGACCCTTTAGCAAAAGCTTTTAACAAATATGATGCTGCAAAATTAGAGGGAATGGTTAAGTTAAGAGCGGTTAAACAAGAGCTTGCGGATATAGGTTTAAATTTACAGGAAGTTGCTTTTGATAATATTTCACAAGATAATGCTATAAGAATACATTTATGGGCAAACAGAGGGTATAAAATACCTGATGGGCCAACTGACGTTTTAACTGAAAAACAAATTAAAAAAGCTAATCAGTGGGTTAGGCAGAACATAGAGGCGTTAAATATAAAGGATATAATTGAAGGGGCCTACGAGGGCCGTATGTACCCTGAACCTAGTAATTATTGGAGAGGTGAAACTTTAACCACTGATTTACTTAAATCTTATAATGTTACAATTAGAAAAGAATACTTTGCAGACTTTTTCGCAAGAGTGCAAGCAATGTTTGGTGAAATAAAAAATAATCAAATAACAGGTGAAGTAGCCAATAATTTAACTGTAAAACTAGGAACAAACTGGGTGGATGCTTTTAATAACATGTTAACTAGAATTGCAACAGGAAGACATAGAAACATGCCCACTGATAAATACTCAAATGCTTTTACAAATTGGATTAATTCCGCTGTATCAACTATTATGTTTGTTAATACCAGGTCTGTTCTGCTTCAAACAATATCAAATTTAAATTTTATAAATGGAACTGATAATAATATTTTTTCTGTTGCAGCTGCTTACGGTAACCCAAAACAATTTACTAAGGATTTTCACACAATTTTAACTTCGGATTTTTTAGTATCAAGAAGATCAGGATTAAAAATTGATGTTAACCTAGATGAATTAAGCAGCGCAGCAGAAGGTAATGATGCTAATAGGGCTGAAGCTTTGCTAGCGGCTATACTTAAAAAAGGATTTATTTTTACGTCATTTGCTGATAGTTTTGCTATTGCTTTTGGGGGGGCTCCGTTTTATAGGAATAGAACAAAAACATATGAAAAGCAGGGGCTTTCTTTACAAGAAGCTGAATCAAAAGCTTTTGAAGAAATGAGAGAATTAGCTGAAGAATCACAACAGTCTTCGAGACAAGATAAAATATCTATGCAACAAGCAAGTGGTGTTGGGAAATTAATATTAGCTTTTCAAAATTACCCAATGCAGGCAACTAGAATACAAAAAAGAGCTGTGCAGGATTTAATAGCTAGAAGAGGGAGTGATATTAAAAATGTAAGAAGAATACTATATTATGGGGCATTGCAAAACGCTTTATTCCATTTTTTACAATCAGCCGCTTTTTATGTATTTATAAATCAAGACGAGTTAAATGATGAGGAAGAAGAAAAAAGGCTATATAATATACTAAATAGAATGGCAGATACAATATTAGCAGGTAGTGGATTTGCTGGAGTCGTTTTTGCCGCTACTAAAAACGTAGCATTAGAATTAGCAGATGAATTTTCTGAAGGTGGAAACAAAGATACAAGAGAAGCTTTAATCAGATCAACAGGGTTTTCTCCTCCTATAAACAGTAAATTAAGAAAAATTGATAACGCTTTTAAAAGATTTGAAAGAAAGCAAGAAAGAGAAAAAATGTTAGAGCTTAGCTTTGAAAATCCTTTCCTTCATTCGGGGACTGAACTTATAGAAGCCGCTACAAATTTGCCAGCTAATAGAGTATTGAGAAAAATTGGAAATGTTAAATTAGCTTTAGATAAAGAAACTGATTTTTGGAGATCATTGTTTTTATATATGGGTTATAATAAATATGATTTATTTATGTACGATTTTCAATTAGAAGGTTAAGATAAAACATTTAAAAGAAAAAAGAAAGTAAAGAAAAAGAAAGTTAAAAAAAGAAAATAAAAAGTTATGCCAAAAGATGCGTGTTATAAAAAAGTAAAAGCAAAATATAGAGTATTCCCATCTGCGTACGCAAGTGGAGCAATAGCAAAATGTCGTAAGGTTGGTGCTGCTAACTGGGGTAATAAATCTAAAAAGTAATGGAAGAAAAATTTGAACCACATATGATGTATTGCAAAAATGGTAAAGACGTTAAAGCAAATACATATA
>Ga0070747_1000815_pt1 | contig 15298 bp, 21 predicted proteins | sample VirMetDEL_Mar_31_FD_77321 | JGI IMG/M metagenome (GOLD analysis project Ga0070747, IMG submission 77321) | Aqueous microbial communities from the Delaware River and Bay under freshwater to marine salinity gradient to study organic matter... | ecosystem: Environmental > Aquatic > Marine > Coastal...
AGAGAAGGTATGTTTGGCTCAAATGATGCCTGTGTCCTTGAGTTCATGGGTACACTCGAAGTTATCGATCTTAAGTACGGAAAGGGTATCCCTGTATCGCCTGAAAATAATAAACAGCTTATGTATTACGCTCTCGGTGCGGTTCACGGTTCTGATTTTAAGGATGTTAAACTTACGATCATCCAACCTAGAGTCGAAGATCCTATCAAATCTTGGACAACTACAATCGATAGATTACTGGAATTCGAACAAGAGTTGGGGAGGGCGGTGGATGAAACCCTTAAACCTGACGCAAAAGCAGCCACGGGAGAGCATTGCAGATTCTGTGCTGCTAAAGCGATATGTACAGCTAAGCGTGAAGAAGCCCAAGAAATTGCTAGAGTTGATTTCCAAAACGCAGAGCCCGTTACAGGATCCTCATTACCAGCTCCAGCAGACATGGATGAGCAGACGCTTAATAAAGTACTTAATCATTCAAAGTCAATTAAAGAGTGGATCGATAGTGTCGGGGCATACGCTCAACACAGACTTGAGAACGGCCATTACGTCAAAGGATATAAACTCGTACGAGGACGGGCCAATAGGAAAGTTGAGAGTGAAACCGAACTCCAAATGGCGCTCGGTGATGGTATTTACGAGAAAAAGCTAAAAGGTATTGGTAAATTAGAGAAGGAATTCGGCAAGAAAGAAGTTGCAGATTTTCTTTATAAGCCGGAACCTAAATTAACTATGGCTCCAGAGCATGACAAAAGAGCAGAAGTAGAAGTAACATCTTCTATTAATGATTTTAACAGTACCCCAATTGATAAGGGTGATAACTTTGATAACTTTAATTTCTAGGAGGAATTATGTCAGACGCAAAAAACACGAAGATCATTACACCAGTAGGAAAATTAGCTTTTAACAAGAACTTGTTTAAGCCAAATGAGAAAGGTCGCTACACTGTTGCAGTAGTATTCGACACAGACAAGAACACTTTAGCAGCTCTAGAGCCACTCAAGGCACTTGTTGAAGACCTTAAAAAAGAGAAGTGGGGAGATAAAATTCCTTCTAATCTTTATGGGCCTATGAAGATCGAGCAAAGAGAAGAGATGCTTGAGAAGTATGAGTTTATGAGAGACAAGGTTACTCTTAATGCTTCTAATGGATTTGAGGTTCCAGTTATTGACCTTAATGAGCAAGAGCTTTTCGACAATGACATTAAAGCTGGAGATGAAGTAAGACTATCTATCTCAGGATATGCTTATGACAACAACAGTAAAGGTGTAGGATTTAACGTAAATGCAGTTCAATTTGTAAGAAAAGGCGAAGCTTTTTATGCAAGACAGGAAGCTGGAAACATGTTTGCTTCTGCTCCTAAGATTGAGAACGCAGAAACAACAACAAAAGAAGAATCAGGAGATTTTAATAATTTCGGATTCTAAAGGAAAGAGATGGTACTCAAGAAGTATATACTAACTAATATGCTTACTTACAGAGTATTCTCAAGTAGGGTAGGTATCGATCAGTCACAGCTAATAAGATATGCTAACGGATCGAAACTACCCAATTTGAAGAATGCACTTAAGATTTACAAAGCAACTAATAAAAAAGTAGGGCTTGAAGATTGGTTTAAGCCCATTCCACAAAAGGCGAAATAATGGTTATCGTAGGTAGTTCAAGAGATCGTGCAACTATAGCTATGTTGATCTTTAATAAACTTTTGTATCAAAGAAAGGCAATTCTTCAAATCATCAACAATATGCCAAACGACATGGAGTATAAGAATCTAACTGTCGAGGAAATTGCTGCTGGTTTGAATACTGCCATAGGGCTAGATGTTCTCCCAAGAGTAGTGCTGGGCTATTATAAGTCTAGATGGCCTTGGTCTAAAGCTTACGCTAGGACATACTCTGGCAATTCCAGGAAGATGGAGCTAAACAGCAGGAAACTAAATAGAACTTTAGAATCCCTCTGCGGCTCTATTGCACATGAATGGGGTCACTGCTTTGAGTTTTACTGGAGAAATCAGATAAACAGTGAGGATTTCTTCAACCACGGAGATAACACAAGAAAGGATAATACGTTTCAATATCAGCTAGGTATGAGGGTTAAGGAATATGTCAAAGAATATAAAGAAGAACTTTTACGAGAGATTGGGTATATCAGATGATAGTGCCAGCCCTTCTGAGATTAAGAAAGCGTATAGAAAGCTTGCGAAGGAGCATCACCCAGACTCTGGTGGAGATGAAGACTCCTTTGCATCTATTAACGAAGCCTACAATATACTTTCTAATCCAGAAACTCGTGCTATGTATGATGCTGGAGAAGATGTTAACTCGTATCTTACTGGCGAAAAGAAGGCTAAGAAGCGTCTTTGTGAGGTAATGAACTACGTTATAGAGCGTCCTACGTTCATGGCAGACCATACGGATGTCATAGTTCGTATGAGAGAAGAGATCAACGAAACTACCATTAAAATGCATAGTGATTTAGAGAATAATGCTATAGAAATCCGCAAGAAAAAAGCTATAAAAGATAGGCTGAAAAAAGCTCCATTCTTAGAAGCTTATATCGCAGAAACTATTGAATTCTTGGAAGAAAAAGAAAAAACTATAATTAAGGATCTGGAATGTCAGGACATTATGTTAGAATTATTGTCCGACTCGTCGTATGCGTTTGATGAGGATACGGAAGATCCAATGTTACTGGAGAGAGACACATGGGACGAATAATAAAATTTAATAAGACTAAGAAGAAAAGAGATAAGGCCTACGATCCCTATAAGATCCTCAAGTCTAAGACTAGAGACTTGCTAGAAAAAGAGCAAGAGATCCTATCTAACGCTATGGAAGTGGACGAGAATGGAGAGGTGAGGCTAGACGAGTCTGGAAACCCTGTATTTAAAGGATGTATTGAGTGGATGACTGACAGTGCTCAAATTATGGCCATATGGACTACTATCAAAGCAGTGCTTGAAGCCCTTAAAGAAGACCTTGACAGTGAGACTAGAGAATCCTTTATCAATCTTATGATTATGTATGCAAAAGAGCACAGATACGGAAGTACTAAATCTTACGCTATATCAGTGCCTATTAATTACTTTGTGGGAACTAGACATATATTGAACACCGCTGCGGCTTTTAACGTATTTAAGGATGACCCAGAGATGGGGAAGGCAGTATATGGGCTGGAGTATTGGTTTTCTGAGAAAATTGATATGTATCAATATGTGAAAAAGAAAGAACAGGTCGAGGAGACCTCCAGCCCAGATGAAATCCTCAGTCTTCCCAAGAAGCATTCCAATGTAAAATACTACTCCGAAGAAGAAGCCAAGACAACAAAAGGTCTTCATCAGTCTCAAGATCATAGTGACTGAGAGCTTCTTCTAGTTCGCTGAAGCAGTGATCTATAATTTCATGTGGCTCATTACGGGCCACAATTTTAAATTTAGGACGAAGGATATTATCATCCTTCATATACAAACCCATTAACTACACACTTGTAGTCAATAATATGAATTAGGTCATTAAGCCATGTATCGTTATCCAGAACTCGAGTTATTGAAAATCCTAAAGCCCACTGATATTGAGACTTCACGTAGTCGAATACTTTACTTTCTTGATTACCAAGCCACCCTGATGAGATGCCTCGAAAATTCTCACCGTTCATGGTTACTGTCTGACCTTCTTGAATACGGTGCGTATGTCCAAAGATCACAGAGGCCATTGCCTTTTCCGCAGTATTTTGGGCGACGTGTTTCCCTCCGCTCAGTGGTTCGTGCCGAGCAAGAAGCTTGGAGCCTAGCACGTTATATTTCTGAGCTGGAACATAGGGCACAAAATCAAACCCAAAAGTGGGTAACTCGAGAAGAGAGCTAGTATCAATTATATCGAAAAGATCAGGACATCTATTTTGAATATACCGACCAAGTCGATATTCGTGATTCCCCTCTATGTATACTTTTTTAGCTTCAGGGAAGAACATGTGAAGTTCAGCAAGTTTTTCCTTAACTGCTTCGATCTCTTCTATAAGTAGGTGTTGAAACTCTGGTTGCTTACCATGAGAGTTGATCGCATAGAAATCTGCGTAGTCTCCTAGTATTACAATTTCGTCTGGATTTAAATCGATTGCAACATCCAACATCAGTTGATATGCTCTTGGATCATGATAGGGGATATGACAATCGGGTATTATTAGTGCCGTTCTAATACTCATTTACAACTTCCTTGTCGTTTATAATGTCCTAGATGTTAGAGTCTAGGACATCTTTTCGGATTTCTCCGACATTTGTAATGTTCTAATTCTAAATCTAAAAGGTATTCTTCGAAAGTCGCTCTGTGTCGAGACTCAATACATTCCATATTGACAGAATTGATTCTTTCCCCATTGCGAAAACATGTCCCATCTGTGTTGTTAATACAACTATCAGGCAGGATCGGTCTCCCCAGAGCTTGGCTTATGTCCGTTGACTGGCACGATACCAGCATTGAACTCATGCAGAATAATACTAAGATGCCTACGGTCTTCATCAGATGCCGCATTTTCAATAGAGTTTGATATTGCACGTCTTCTCCCTTTCTTATCCTGAACTTCTTTTCTGAGATTAGAGAAGATCATGTCATAGTACATGCCTTGAACCTTCTCAAATAAAGATAAAGCCGCAGGGACAGCTTTCATTACTGAAAAGATCCCTGAGGCTATAGTGGTTATTCCCAAAATTATGCTTTGTTAAATCTATCAGCTTCAGCATATAAAGAAGCGATGATTTGAACAACTTCTTCTTTATCAAGGTCTTTTAATTCCTCAAGAGCTACAGAAGCGTCTTTAGAAGCAGCCTCTAGCTTAGAAGTATCTGGCATTGCTCCCATAAGAGTACCAAGTAGAGCTAAATCTTCAACTCCAAATCCGTTCTCAAGAGCTTTCTTTACGATCTCTACTACCTTTTTACCAGTAACAGCAGCTTCGCCCATACCTTCAATAATTTCTTTTGTTTCTTTAATTCCTAAACTCATAATATTCTCCTTAAGAATGAATGATTAAATATGTCCCACCAGATAGTTTAACTACTTGGTTGATTAGTCTACCGCCACCAATTAGAGCGTCAAGCCTTACTTTAAGGTAATCATAAGTACCTTTGAATATTTCAGTTTGCATATTGTTCTCCTATTAAGCTAAGTTTCTTCTATTTAAGCCTTGAGGCATACTCTGAGGCATAGGGTCTGTATATTCTCCTGATCTATTCAATAAATCAAGTTGGCTGATACGATCTACGTTAGAGATGTGTGGATTCTTACGAATCTCTTCTCTAACTAGAGGTTGCATAGAATTTGGAACTACCCCATCAATTCTATTATACCTATCTTTCTCGAACATGCTAGGGTACTGATCTATCCATACTGGAAGCATAGTAGGCAATTCATCTGGATGCTCTTCGATAACTGTATTTACGTTCTTATATATCTCTGTTGCAGCTCTTTGAATAGCCATAGGATCTTGAGATTCAGGATCTATCCCACCCTTAATCATTCTATCTCTTACTATATTATCAGCCTCTTGAGCTATCTTTAGCTTGAATAACTGAGAGTATTCTTTAAGACCCTCTGATGTCCTAGGAATCTTCGTCTTCATCAATTCTTTAGGCATGTTCAGGCTAATACGCTCTGAAGCTGGCATGGCATTAAATGAGCCCTGAGGAGCTCTATTTTTCTTTTCCATCATTAACCTTTCCGCATATGGAGTGTTTACCGAAATCGGCTCATCTCTAGTCTCTCTAATAGCCTGAGGAGCTAATCTAGGGCCCTGTTTAGAAAAATTTCCAAGAGTGTCAATACCTTTAGCCACTATAGCGTCAGCAGCATCTTTCCCTCTAGTCCTAGCAGCCCAAGCCGCACTTGTTGCAGCTCCTGCTCCGAAAGAACCAGTACCCATACCCATAGCAGACCCTGCAGCTAAAGACTCTCCAACCATTTGAGTCATATTAACTTTTTTAAGTTCTTTGAGAGGTACAGTATTCATCACCCCTCGGATATTTATAAGATTGCTCATTCTGTTGTTTTGAACAGAGTAATAGTCGGCAGCGTCTAATATCTTTCCATCCACTTTTATCTTTTTACCAGCTAGGGCAGATTTTATAGTGTCGTCGATCTTTCTTATTACAGATACAGCTAATTCTTTCTTGAACGTAATGTTCTCATCTGCATTTTTCCAGAATTCTTTAGACGCTATATTCTTACCCAAATTTTTCTTAAGCTCATATAGTTCTTTTAGACTCATAGTCTTCTTAGTTATATTCTTACCTACTATAGATCTTACATAATCCTCGGCTGCCTGTATCTTATTCATATCTAGAGCTTCTCCAGATAGAGGATCCATCATGTTATCTGCGAAATTCATAGTTACGGGATTTGCTATTTGCTTAGTTCTTATCTCTGTAGATCTAGCAGAAACATCGTCTATGTGGGAGGCTAAATCGTCTGATATCTCACTTATAAGACCATCTTTATTTTTAACTCTTTTTAGAGATTTCTTTCCTGTGGCCAACTCTATCCCAGTTTCCACCTTGGAAGACCCTTGGATCTTTTCCAATAATTTTTCTGGATTGTTTATGTATCTTACTAGATCTTCCTCTACTAATCTTTTTGCAAGTACCTTAGGGTCTATACCTTCTTTAGCGTATTGAGCAGAGGTAACATAATCCCCCAATACCCTAGAAGCAGATTTTGCTGCTTTACCTTTTATGGCCCTAGCAATAGGCTTCATCATCTTACCCACTGGTAGTGCCTGTAAAGGATCTAATACCATTTCAGTAGCAAACCCTCCGACCTTTTGAGCTGTCTCGTTCTCAACTCCAGCAGCTTGCATTATATCTCTACCTGAAGGGCCTTCTTGCATCTTAGAAGGAGTTTTCATCCTATCCCATTGCTTTCCAACTTCTTCAGAAGCGGAGGTATTTTCGTCTAGGGCTCCGTAAGCTCCAGCTCTAAGTAAAGATGCTGGGAGATCTACAGCCTCTCCAGTTCTTTGAAGGGCTTCTGCCATTCCTGAAGGGCCCATGTCGGGAGTTTTTATTGTCTCTGTGTAGTCATTTTCCCAAGGCTTTCCCTTGGATTCATATTTCTTTTCCCAAGGTTTCATTATTGTTTCTCCCAATTATTCTTATCATTAGGATTACCACCCTTGAACTTATACCCATTGTCTACCTTACCTACTGGAGGGGCATTTATAGGAGCTCTCTCTATAGGAGTAGTCGTAGTGATAGATATTCTGGAAGGATCAAATCCATATTCAGTAGCTAACGTATTATAAGAAGCGTCTACTCCTCTTTTTAGCTCTACTTGAGACCCATACATTTCTTGGGCATGTTTTAGAAAATTAGCTCTAACTTTTTGAGGAAGTACTTGATCTTCTCCAAGCATAAGACGGTTATACATATTTCTAATACTATCAGGAACAGCTCCAGCATTTTTAGCAGTAGCTTGTTCCCCCGGACTTACAACTGAAGTAGGATCTAAGATTTTCATATATGAAATCATCATAGCGACATCTGAAGCCCCTGACTTAGATAAAGACTGCATCTTAGAAAGAGCTTGCCCCATAAGTTGAGTATTCTTAATTACCCCATCAGCCTTGTATTCTTTACGAAGGCTTTGCTCGTCTTTAAAAAATCCTTTTTCGGCTTTGTCTTTTAGACTAGCTTTATGGCTTTCTAATTTCATTTTTTGATCTAAGTGGAATTTATCTTCTTCCCCAGGAACTCTCTGCCCTACAGCTTGCTCGATTCTACTATATATAGGATTGCCTTGAGCATCTAGAGTTTCTACAATATTTGATTTTGTAAGGGGTTTAGCTTCTTTTTCCTTAGAGGCTAAGTCTCTTTTAAATTTTATATCTGCTTGTGAAGCATCTCTTTCATCTTTGTATCTCTGTATTAAAGCGTCGCCACCTTGTTTAGCACCAGCTCCAAGGTCTCCAAGTAAAGCACCCATTAACATAGGAGCTGCACCCACCCAAAAGTTAGGGTATTCATCTGTAAAGCCAGTAGCATCTTTAACTGCTTGTTCTGTACCTTGCTCTAGCATCTGGTCTTCTTGATCTTCTACTTCAGGCCTAGGAGTTATTAGAGGCATTAATGATGCAACTCTAGGAGTCGGAGGAGTTACTTCAGGTTGTAACTCAGGAGCAACTTCTGGTTGTTCTGGTTGAGGTTGCTGTGCTGGAATATCTCCACCCTCTACACCGATAGGAGCTTCTGATGTAGCTTTCTCAGTCCTACCCTCAGCTCGGGCAGTATCTAATTTCTTAGACTTCTTGGCAGCCCATTCATCATCTGCCTTATCTTGAGGAGTTTCTACATAATTGCTAGGAGCGTCCGATCCACCCTCTTGGGCTAGAAGCAAGGCATCCATTATTTTGTATTCTGGCTTTTCCATTTAGTATCCTATTTAACGCTATTCTTAATTTTTAGCATTTTCTTTCGTAGGCTGTCTACAGAGTCTCCGCCAGTATCAACATCTCTAATGTCGTCAGTTCCTCGACCTTCTGCATCAGGCCCATTACCTAGTTCAGGTGTTCCTCTTCTCATAGCTGGAGCTTTCTCAGTCTCCATTGGATAGTTATCTTTAATCTGTCTTTTTCTTCCAGTCTTCCAAGCGGATTTACCTATTTTTGATAAAGCTGCGGCATTCTTTAATTCTGATTTAAAACTCATACATATCTCCTAAAATAATCCACCAAATAAATTTGTAAATAACCCATTAGCTTGTTGAGGCTGTGCTGCTGGCTGTGATCCAACTAGTATAGACCCATATTGGCCTTCTGACCTCATAATATCTCCACCAGCTCCTCTATATTCTTTACTTAGATCTGATAGGGCTTGTCTTCTTTCATTGGATACAAATCCAGCTAAGTCTCTAGAGGACTGTCTTTGAAGTGCTTGTTGCTGTCCAGCATTCATCTGGCCTTGACCAGCTACTGCTTGTTGAGCTCTAAGAGATTTCTGTGCTTGTGCTTGATCTTGACGTAGAGCATTAGCTCCTGCTGAGTTACCATCTAAAGTTTCCTTAAGACGATCTCTAACATCTGCTCTACCTTCCCCAACTTCTGCTGAAGTAGTTCCAGTTAGCTCTTCACCCTTCTCTCTACCTTCATCCATAAATCCACGAATTTGGCCTACAGATAGGGATTTAACACTCCCATCAGCAGCTTTATTTTTTCCAGTAACTTGATCTACTTTATCTCCAAGGCCTAGCCCAGTATTAGTCTCTTCAGACCCAGCTCTACCACTCCACATAGGCATAGCATTTAGAGGATTATGAGCTACAGACCCTTTACCTACACCTAGAGGCTTGTTGAAAAAGCTATTTTTACCACCAAATAAACCCATTATATTCTCCTTGTACCCAATATATAATATACACGCATTCTTAGTCCTTTACAATGATGAGAGATAATGTCGCCTCAGAGCCGCCAGTATTACTCAATTCTATGTAAGTTGCTGTAAATTTTCCATCTAAAATAAGGCCCCCAGAACTCTGACTAAGTATAATTCTATACTTAGGAGTTATTCCGAATCTGTGAGAGACTCGTTTGGTGGTATTCGCAGGAATTGTTACATTTTTTATTTCACCATCTATATTAGTCAAAGTCAGACTTCTCAAGATGTAGTTTAATTCTACTATAGAGGCATTTACCTTTTCACGCAACTCGTTAATATCTTCCACATCTTCACGAATCTCTTTCAATTCTACAATGTTACGTCTGATATTAGTCGTCACTCTTGAACATCCTTACGTCTGCTTCTACTTCATACTCATACCCATTAAGGATAAGCTCATTTCCAGAAGTGGAGTTTATTTCTATAGCTAAAGACTTGGATCTTTTAGGATTTAGCCTCTGTGTCATATCTACTTGGCCAGCACTTACTTGCTTGCTCTGGTCTGTATCTATCTCATTTTCATTCCAATCTCTTCTGGTTTTAATGCCAATTGTAGCAGATTGCGTTGTGTCAATAGTAAATAGTAATACCTGTAGAAATTTCTTAATAAATGAAGGCTCTCCCAGAGTCTCGAAATTGCTTCTATAGTATGCATCTGAGTTGGTAGAAGTTGCGGCTTCTTTATACACATCCGCTCCGTCGCAGTAGTATATAGACTCTTCAAGCATCTCAAATCCGCTATTCCCATCTATATCGTCCCATAAGTACCACTCGTTTTTATTGTAATCAAATGCCAATACATATCCAGAAGTTGCTACAGTTGAGGCAATATGGAAGTAAATGTATTCTCTTCTAAAATCTACTAAAGAAGAGCATTTGGTAAGGTCTAGGTCTAAGTCTAATTCCCCATCAGTGAAGATAGTTTCGATTTGATCCGAGATCTCAGGCATTGCCCCACCTTGCTGACAGAAGTATATTCCACGTTTAGATAGGAACAAACCAGCTCCTCTGAAGTCAATGATCGATTTCGGGTCAGTACATCCAATTCTTGTAGATTGGTATGACTGTACCCTGTAATTGGCGAGGAATATGTTTCCTGTGACGTAATAGGCTTCTTCTTCTCTGAACACCGAAATGAAGGTCTCATTAGCAAATACTCCTGTTATTTCCCCACGCTTTGAACTACCTACTGAAAAGTTATCAAAAGGTGTAAAGTTTTCAATATTCCCCCCAACAGAAAAATCAGAGAAATATAGATTTTCATGATCTACAAGAACTAAAGCCCCTAAATAGTCTGCTACTTGCCTAGCTTTAGGTGGTGGGAGTTTTACAGAATCTTCATCATATACGTCTTCAAAATCTTCAGATATGAATAAAAGCTTAGTGCTAAACGTAGTGGTGTTTAAAGAACTTGAGCCCTTTGGGGTATAGTAAGAAAAGAAAAGATCATAAGAATTGTTATGAGCATAAGCCGTATAGTGTTTAAACTTAAACCCAAAAGCAAAGTCGCTTGATCCATACACTGCATATATTATGTTGCTAAATATTGCTTCTCCTCTTATTCCATCATTTCTAATAACAATAGAAGGAGTAGATTCAAATAGTCCTGAATCTTCATTATAATCTCTAAAATCTCCAATAGTTACTGTGTTTCCTACATAATCTACATCTTCTACCAGCACCCTATATACCGTATTATTGGTAATTGAGGTAACTTTAGGAGACCCAAAAGGATTTCCAGAAGCATCTAATTGTACTGACAGTCTTAAAGATAGGAATAGGTATTGGCCTTTAGCGACTGATCTAAATTCCGATTGCCTGTTGTAGATTATTGCTGGAATAGTTCTAGTGGCAGCAGAGTCCGAAGAGCTTAAAGATCCGTTAAAAGTGGTCTTAAAAAAAGCTTGGTAGTCATAGACTCTATCTACAGCAGTGGATGCAGGGATAGTTAACTCTATCGATGCTGATCCCGAAGATCCGTTATTCTGCCCAAGGTGAGTAGAATAGTTACCAAAAGTATGTCTACCTTTAGCGTCTAGTTTGATAGGGAGTAATCGTATGTATTCATTAGTATTCTGAATATTGAGGTCAGTGGTAGTATCATTAAAGCTGTTAGGGGCTCCTGCCCTTCCTATAACTTCCCCGTCATATGTAAATACCGCACTTAAGTTATTTTCTGCAGCAAAAGCATCTGAAGGTAGGAAAGCTTCTATAACCTCACTATCAGCATATTGGCCTGTAAAATATAGAATTCCTTCTTGGTTAACTTTAGTAAATTTACCATCGATATCTGAAGAGGACTTATTAACAATTTGTCCGTAATCTAGACTATTGTAAGTTTCTTTTTCAAATGGAATAAACTCCAGGACTCCAGTGTCTTCGAAGAATCTATAGAACTTATTAACGTAGTTTGTTACTAGAGGAATACCCCAAGGTATCTTAGTAGCTATAACTAAGTGGTCTTCGTATTGCATAATGTCTATAATAATCGCCCTAAAGTGAAGCTTGTCTTCAAAAAGGCCCGTTTCAGAGAAATCAGTACCTCTAGGAATATTTAAAGCCTCAAAATCAGGCCTTTTAATAAGATTGTTATTAGAGTCAGTGAATACGTTACGGCAATCAGAAGCTGTTCCTTCTTGCCTGTATAGCTTGTTAGCTCGAGTATCAAGTCCTCTAAACTGGTATTTCTTATTAATTACGCTCATTAATACCCCAAATAGTATGTATCTGCTGAAACTGGATAAAGTGCATCTTTAACAGTATCCTTAAATAGATCCTCAATGTCAGCTCTTTCTTCCATAGTGAAGATGTTTTCACTAGCTATTTCGTTAGAAGCTATCTTATTTAGTATTCGTCTTTGAACATAAGTCATTAAATAAGGCTCACATTCAGGTGGAAGATCACTGTGAGAAGTCCCAGTGTCACCGCAAACAATATAGTCTCCAGCAACGACATTAGTTAAATCTCCTTCAAAAGTGAAATCTAGCCCAACAAAGCTGTCTAATAGTAATTGATTAGATTGGCCTCCATTGGTTGCATCAGCCTTAATTTTACCGTATTTATCGACAATAGAGTAGTAGTCATATCTTTCCGTGAAAGTCTCATCAGATACGATATCTGAGGCTGTAACTACTTGGCCTACCACAGAGTCCACTTTAGCCAGTCTATAAGACATAGTAGGAAGTCTGTATACGAAATTTAGTAGAATATCCGAAACTGTACTTACTTGCGGTGCAGTAGTTAAAACAAACTTTCTGTCTAATATTGCATAACCCCATAGAGTCTCTTTCTCTCTGTAAGCCACTCTAGTTAGCGTCTGAGCTATCTTGTTATCTTTCATGCTGTGAATAGCCGTAATCGAGCTATGGGCGTAGATGTTGAATGGGAGGTCAAAGGATACCTCTGACGACCCTCGCACGTTATATAGGGCTTGTTTGACGAATATGTCAGCAGAGGGATTAGCTGTGAAGATAATCTTCTGGATCTGCTTTTGGCCATCGTTGAAGTACCTCATAAGCTCATATGGGCTTAAAGAGTTGATATCGGCAGTATCTGAGCTCCCTCTTACTTCTTTAACTAATAATTCTAGTCTTCTTAAACTCATTATGCCATCCCTGTAGAACCAATTCCTGACCCTAGGTTTCCTAAAGCTGTTATTAGCTTAGATCTTCTCGCATTTTCGTTATCTGCTGCAGCTTGTCGCTCTTGTCTTCTATTTTCAGCTACCTGAGAAATAACCTTTAAAGTTGCTCCAGCAGCCATAGTTGTAGGCTCTCCAGAACTCATCATCATACTACCAGCAGTATCAGCAGCACTTCCTGACTTTTGAGTCTTTGCAGCTTTACCTTTTTGAACAGCAGATGCAATGTTTCTAGAATTCTCTTGCATGCTTTCCGCTTCATTAGCATTGTCAAAAGCGTTCTGAGTTGCTTTCATTCCTTGATCATATAAATTTCCCATTCTATTTCTCCTTATATTACTTTCATTATTTTAATTACTTCAATTGACTCTGGCTGTATAGATTGTGAAGTGCTTAAGCCATTAGTAGTAGATACTGTTCCTCCACCCCCTGTAGTTCCTGCGGCATTAGACGTATAGTAGTTTCCTACTAGTTTAGTATTTGTGGAACTTGAAGATAAGAGTCCAGACGAAGCCTGTCCTAGAGCAGTCATTTCTGTTAAACCTCCCCCAGAGGTGTAAGATCTAGGGTTATTAAGTCCTGCTCTTTCATGCCATTGATGGTTATGGTTGGCCCCACCATGTGTATGAGATCCTCCAGTATGTGAATGTTGTAAGTTTACGGTATTTGAAGAGTTACCAACTGAAGAAATAGCTCCTGATCCATCCTGAGTAGTTGCAGCTACTGCAACTTCATACTTATTGATCATGTTAGGAAGGAATTTTCCAGCCAGTACTGAGCCAGCAACTCCATCGGCTACATATGCCCCAGCTCCATGAATAGCGTCATAGTTAGTCTCATCTACCACATCCCCGTTCAAAACCATCCATCCAGAAGGTATAGCAACTGTTCCATTAAATGTGTGAAAGGTTTTAATTTCTCCTACAAAAGCTGGATCTGAGGCGGGAGGTATTACTGTCTTATCTCCACAAATAAGTCCTTCTGCTGCAGATCCTAAATATTCTAAGATTTTTCCATCAGCACAAGCTAAAAACTCTGATTGGCTTGAACCGTCAGAAGTAAGTAGATTGCCTTTAGCTGAAATTGATCCAACTGGAGGGCTAATAGGAGGAAATGGGTTAAATGCTGGAAAAGCAAATGTACTCATCAAAATTAACGCAAGTAGTAATAATTTCATTCTATTATCCCTTTAAGCTTTAATAGCTCTACTAGCTCATCAAGCTTCATATTGTTTTTATCTTTAACTTTAAGCTCATCTATACGAGCATCATCTATTGCTTTCTGTGCTGCTTTATCTGCCATCTCTTGAGTAATATCACTGATAGTGTAAGTGAAGTTAGTAGGGTGGTAATATAGGTTTCTAGTTTTCTCTACATAATCATAAACTGGAACTTCTACATCATTACCTTCCATATCTTGAATAGTTTTAGTTTCACCTGTATCAACTGCATCAGTGTACTCTTCTACTTTCACTAGGCTAGATTAAGGAGTAAGCTTCCACTCACCTTTCATCCATTGTGATTTACTGATGATGCTAAGTAGATGCTCTTTAGCTTTTGCTTCATCTTGTTTTTCAAAACCACGCTTTGCCCATGATGTATTATTTGGGATAATCTCGCCTTTAAATTGAGCATGGGCATTAAATGTTAAAAGTAATAGTGTTATTAAGTATTTCATATATCTCCTAATTAAACTTAGTGCTGTTTAGCAGCGTATTATCTGGCAGCTCGCAGACCTCTGCAAATTTTTGTGCGGCAACACCAGCTCCGAAAAGTTGTGCTGATGATACTATCTCGTTTAGATTCACAGTTACTGTAGTTGCTGTTGCTATAAATTTATTATTCATGTTCAACGGCTTGCGTATGTTATTAATATCCCCCGCATTGTTGTAAGTTCTATCGTCGCTACTACCTACTGATTGTGAGCCATTAGACACTACAACAACACAACCACTATTCGCAATTGGCGTAGTTGTTTCTGTACATAAAAAACTTGCATTAAAAGAGTACTTCTTTCCGATTTCTAGATTATTAAATGTCATAAAAATACCAGTACTTGTAACCGATGTAGTTAGAGTTTTTTTAGTACACTCAACATTATTATTATCATTCAGATTTGCAATTATTGCATCAGTATCTGGTGAACCCTGAATAGATATTGTATTATACCCGTAAGTATTTGGTGAAGTTATAATAGTTTTAGCAGCATCAGAATTGTGGCTTATTTGTGTATAAAAACTTTGA
>Ga0070747_1000820_pt1 | contig 15272 bp, 28 predicted proteins | sample VirMetDEL_Mar_31_FD_77321 | JGI IMG/M metagenome (GOLD analysis project Ga0070747, IMG submission 77321) | Aqueous microbial communities from the Delaware River and Bay under freshwater to marine salinity gradient to study organic matter... | ecosystem: Environmental > Aquatic > Marine > Coastal...
CTTATATTCTACATAGGATCGCTCTTCGGCATGGCGCTTGCTGCTGGGCTGATGTTCGCGCACATCTTTGATCTGGAAAGGCTCTGTGAGCGCAGGAACAACGTATTCGATTGTGAGATGGGCGAACTTCTATTCACACCGGTCGTGCCAAGTGAATAAGGCTACATACAAGGATAGGCTATGTACAAGGTTCCGCCCTGTACAAGGTTCCAGTCCTGAATCCAGCTTCGGGGGAGTTGATGGCCCTCATGCGAATTTCGCTCATATCTAAGACTTTGAATATGTCTTGTGAAAGTCAATTTCATTGAATTCCAGGTTTTGAATATGACGCTAGACGCTCGAAATAAGCTCACACAGTGCGTTTAGCAATTTGACTAGCTCGCATTCATCAAATTACTAGAGCGCGCTGTGATGCGCGCTCTAGTTAGTCTCAGATCAAACGATCTTATATGCGCGCTGCACAAGCTTAACGAACACATTGTCATAATCAATCGACTCGACTACAGAACGCTCTTTCTTTGTCTCAGTGAATTTGAGAATCTGCATCGCTTCGAGCGCTCTGAACGTGCTGCTGACTTGCGTGTCAGCAGTGCTCTGCGACACGTTGAACTTTGTCGCAAGATCAGTCAGAGCGACGTGCTCATAACGACACGCTTGTGACAGCATCGCTTTCGCGTGATCGCGATCAAAGCTGAACGTATCTTTGTCGCGATTCTGCAGCAATGTGAGCACGCACGCAACGTCATATTTGTTTGCAGCAATGATCAGCTTATCAGCAGCGACGCATGCGAGATTCTGCATCAGCTTTTCAATCGCGTAGATATTGAAACGCTGATTCTCTTTCACGTGATTATTGATGAATTCAAACGAGTCGATTGCGTTTGCATCAAGCACTTTCTGAAAGAACGTTTCAGTCAAACGAGTCTTGAATGTTGTGCGATCAAGTTTGCAGTAATTGATCAGCTTGCTTACGAGCAGTTCTGCGTTCTTTTCTTGTTCGTAAGTAATGCGAATCGCAACGTTCTTGTTCAAGTTGTTAAGCAGCTTCTTTGCAGTCATATCAGTTGAGATTGTCATGTCGTTTACTCTTTCTTGTTTGCGTCGCTTGATTGCGTCGCTGTGTGTGTCGCTTCATTGCGACTGACAACAGTTCTAAGTCATGACTGAATGATTCGCAAGTCTTTTGTGAAACGCTCTGTCACGTGCTACCAGTCAGCACGTTAAACGCTCTGTCACGCGTGAACCAGACGTATGTTGAACGCTCTGTCACGCGCGTCTGGTGACTGTGTGACAATCTCTTACACGCGCGTCTGGTGACTGTGTGAAGCGCTCTTTCATAATACTGTTGACTTGCGATTGTAAGTCAGCGCATAGTGTTCTTGCAGCAATAACGCTGTAAGATCACTGAAAGACGAAACGATGCAAAACTTTGTACTGACTTTCGAAACACAATCTGACTTTAACACATTCAATAATCTGAATGCTGATGCATGCGACGTTCTCGACGCGCTTGATATGCTGACTGTCGAATATGACGAAGACTCGCTTGAAATTGTTCAAGCGTTCGAATTTAATGCAGCGCAGAATTGATATGCAAGATCTTGCATATTTCGCGATCGCAGCGATCACATTCTTATTTACGATTGTGTTATGTGATTTGTTGTTCGCACTGACTTAAACAAACATTCGAGATTCAGCATATTTGCTGAGTCTCGATTTGACTCAATAGTATGTATACTTATTATATGCATACTTATTATATGTAAGCTTATTATATGTATGCATATGATATGTATACTTATTATATGTATGCATATGATATGTAAGCTTATCATCTGCGAATCAGTGTTGCTGAAATGACGCGTCAAGCGTTAAATCGTGTTTCACTGAAATCCAGGACTTGTGTGACATTTGCGCAACACTTCGATGATTCGTGACATTTTGGACACACAGTGTGACATTTCCATCACATAAGCGCCTGCTTATTTCCATGAGAAATTTATAAACTTTCCCATGGATTTCCGCGGTAGACAAACCCCTAGCCTTTCTCCTTGGCAAACCCGCAGCCTTTCCCATGGGCAAACCCCTAGCCTCTCTTTAAGGCAAACCCGCAGCCTTTCCTATAGGGTTTTGCCGGAAAACCCGCAGCCTTTCCCATGGAATTCCGAGCATGAGCTGCGCAGCCCTTTCCTGAGAAAGAGCTGCGTTACCCTATGCGCTTGCGACGACTTCCTTGAACATTCCGACAGTTGCTGGAATTGTCCCACGACGACCCTCATCAACGCGTCGCAACTTGCGCGCATCGTCCGACAACTCGACAACGTGTCGCCCACACTGTCCCACTTTGATCGAACCCTTCACTTGCGCGATGTTGTCCATGATGAAGCTTTTGCTCGTCGCTTGCTGCAGAACCCGCACAGCTTTCCCAGTGCTCGCTCCGCGCTTGTTGAACCCTTCGACTTTGATTTCAAAACGTGCCATGTGTAGCTTCTCCTGATGCTCTCGTTGCTGACAAGATCAGAATGACAGATGAACTGTGGAATGTATGATGGATCAGGCTCCATGGCCTGACTTAGAAAGACCGTGCTGGCCTGCAGGAATATGGACTACTCCGGCCGAGGATAGGGGGACCATATGGCCTGGCCCCATGGAACGCCTGGTGGCCTGAGCGGATCTGGACCGGTGCCCTGGGCCTGGCGTGGCTGGCCGCAATGGATCTGGACTGGTCCTTCCAGGATAACCCCTTCCCATGGATCTGGTTAACCCTTTTCCATGGGTCTGGACTAATCCTTCCAGGACGATCCTCTTCCATGGGTAGGCAGGTGGGAAAAGAGACCACCCCGAAGGGTGGCCAGTTGGCTGGGCGCAATGGCGTCATCCAGCGGGAGAGATTCCTTTAATCCATAATTGCTCTGACTTCCTTCAGGATGCCACGCGTCCAAGCTTTTCCTGCATGGCGCTCTGCGCGTGAATATGCCCGACGATTGTAATGGTCCGATCCGTACTTCAGTTCCGACAGATGACCAGATGGAACGCAAGATTTGGCCTGGCGCGGTTCCAACCCTTCTGGCTCCTGGGCAGCTTCATAATCCGCTTCCTGTTGGGCACACCATTCCAGCCAGCGCTGGTTTTCCCAATAATTCTCGTCGGCTGCAGTGGTGTAAGGATCGTCGCCTTCCCAATCGTCGTACTTTGCCCATTCCGGCACGCAGGTGCGATGGGCAAGTTCGATGTACTGGAGCTCGCCAAGCTTGTAGACTGGCGCTTGCACGGGATTCTGCGCAAAGTTGACGGGAGTTCCACAGCAAGTGCAGTAGGCGACTGTATTGAAGTCAAGCATAGTTCTCTCCTCGATCTTTCTGATCACTGCAATCAGAATAACTCAGTAATGACGGATGATCAAACGTTATCAACCCCCATCACTCCTGACCATGGACACCCATGGATTTTGCGTCATTGAAAGTCACTGAGCGCCATAAACGCTCAGTGACTGGGTTTTCTCAGTATTCGGACATATCGAACTGAAGGATTTCTGTCACACTTGACGCAACGAAGGAAACGAATTTCTCGCGCAAATCGTCTCGCGCTTCTTCGGAAATATCGAGATCGCGAATGTGATCTTCAAAGACGTATGGGAGATCAAGCGTGATCATTTCCAGAGTGCAGCGTTCAGCGCGATCGAAATCCGTGCTTTCGTCAAACAGCGCATCGATGTCAGACTCATTCATCGGAAACAGATACTTTCCGTCGTTGATGAGTGCGATAAAGTCGGACATGAAGTTTGCATGATACTTGATTTTGTTAGACATGGTGGGTGTCAGTCTCTCTGTTTTTGTTAACGTAAGATCACTATGACAGACAGATTGAGGAAAGTCAGAACTGATTTAACCCATCATTCCTGGCCATGGAACTCCACGGACACCCATGGGGCAGCATTATATAAGCTTCACTGAGTGCTTAGGGCTGCACTCAGTGAACTCTTACTTGTCAGTTATGCTGGACGCTCTGCACGACGCTGTTTCAGCTGCTCCCGAAGCTGAGTATAGTGGAACGAGACGCAGCGATCATAGAAATTCGCGATCATTTCCACCGTCAGCTCATGTCGATGATTGTCCAACACGAACTGACACGTCGCTTGGACAGCGTTGAGATGGACGCGACGCGTGATGCTCAATGCTGTCCAAGCATCTTTCAACATCTCATAGCGCGCTTTGGTGGACTGCATTTCCACCAACAACTCTTGATCAGTGGAATTCAGCATCTTCTGCGCGCGAGCGCTTCGGAACGCAGCTTCCAGTTCAGCTTTGACGTTTCTCAGATGTTTTGATGGTTTTCTCATCGCAGTTCCTCCAATGCACAGAACACGTTGCACATCACATCATATGATGGAATGCAGTCGAAGAAGTGGAGCGAAATGTACTGCTCTTCCTTGTCGATCACTGCGCAAGCGTTCAGTATGTCTCTTTCGTCGTCGCAACTGATGATCTCGGAGATACAGTCAATGTAGATCATGTTCCTATCACGCGTGATATCATTGAGTTCGATCTCCGACGTGTTGAAGCGCTTCAACTTATGGAGCACTTCATAATGCTGTTCGTTTTCTTCGATTCCTGCAAACAGATACTTCTTCATGCTTCTCTCCTTCACAGCGTTTATCGCTGTCTTGATCAGAATAACTCAGCAATGACGGATGATCAAACATTATCAGGCCCCATGGAACTCCATGAATCCTGCTTTGAGGAGAATGGACTGTCTGTCTGACTTAAGACGACGCCCCTTCTCTCTCCAAACCCTTTGCGAGCAATGTCAGGCTCTGATTGGGTTCATTTACACAGGAAAGTGTTTCGCAATGGATATATAGCGTGAATAAGCGATGGGCTAGAGCATGATTTCAAAACTCCCATGACAGTGTCGTGACACTGTATTTCTCATTTCGTATCATCAGAGTAAGTCACAACTGACGGATGATCAATGTCAATATTCAACCACACGATCGATCTGATGGAGGTAAGCCCAGGCCACATCGTAATCGATCCCAGGTTGGCCATTCTTGATATCTTGCTCCACATTCTCAACGATGACTTCGTGGGGCAGACCCATTCCGAAGTCACCCCGCACGATGACTTTTGATCCTTCGCGCACGTCATTGATGGTGATCATGTCTTTCTCCTCGCAGCGTCATTGCTGCTAAGATCAGACTAACTCAGCAATGACGGATGATCAAACGTTGTTTTACCCCATCAAATTATCCAATGAAATCAACAAAACCATGGGACTCCATGGAGATCCATCAAATCAAGTATAGGAGCATTGCTGCTCCGTTGTTTAGAATTTCGTCACACAGAACTCTATGGAATCCGCAACTTCTCTCGCAGCAGCTGACAAACTGTCATATACATACGCATGTTCGTCCATCTTCGTCACGACGTCAGATGCGTAAGAGTGAATGTCTTGGACGTCTAGATCAGCGTCACGCAGCATCGTGTAGACGATCCATTGATCTTGCAGCGACTGTGTGAACTTGCTTTTCTTGGACTGCGTGTTGTGCGCATCTATATGCGCAATAATTACGACGCGATCCATCAGATGCGTCACGCTCACATCATTCAGGTCCATGAACTGCATCTCTTCGGAATGAATTCTCATGCGATTCTCTCTCTCTTTTGCAGCGTCATTGCTGCTAAGATCAGAATAAATCACAACTGACGGATGATCAAACGTTGTTTTACCCCACTAAATTATCCAATGAAATCAACAAAAGCCTTTCCATGGGTGTCCATGGGGTTCCATGGGGTTGACAGGGTAGCAGTTATTGGATATACTGCAATGCAGTATATCCAAGCTGTTATTCAGATGTTCGGGTAATATCCAGCGAGATATTCAAAGTCTTTGTCCACAAACGATGTGACGTAGAACTTATCGGAACCCACTTGATCAATCTCAACGTATAGGAACAGTTCGTCTCTGCGCGACACGTAGCGAACACGAAGTCCACTTCTGCTCATGTCTGTCATGGAAATCGTAGGAATCTTGTTGCAGAGTTTCATCAACTCTTCGGACTGCTCTCGGGTCATGTTGCAGTTATAGTCTTGATTATCAATGATAAATGTGTACGGAGCGTTAAGCTCGTCGTAGGATTTCGCGTTCAATGCGAACAGTTCATGGAATTGTGTCATGCGATTTCTCTCTCTTTTGCAGCGTTGATCACTGCTCAGAATACTATGACTGATGAACTGTGGAATGTAAGCTGGAACTGACGCCTTACTTCCCCTAGGAGAAATCTACTCAAACCCCAATGAAATATAGCCCACACACACAATTGCCCATGGAACTCCGCGGATGTCCGTGGAAAGTGCTGGAATTTCCAATATTGCCCATGGAACTCCTCGGATATCCATGGGTTTCTAGGTGATTTCCATGGAAATGCTGTTTGGGATTATCCAATGATTTCAAGGAGAAGAGAAGGTTTGCCCTCGGGGGAGTAAGACTGGATCAACCCATAGCCGTTCTTAGGCAAACCCGCAGCCTTTCTCCTTGCCTTTCTTAGGCAAACCCCTAGCCTTTCCCATAGCCGTTCTCAGGCAAACCCCTAGCCTTTCCCCTTAGAAATCAGAGCGCTGCGTCCATCCACTCTCTGATCTCTTGTGGATTATCCGCATCCCAGAAGTATGTGATGTCCCAGAAGCGCTTTTCGAGTTTGCAGTAACCCATCAGCGGCGCTTCGTCGCCAAGATCCGGGTGCTCCCACACTTGCATAGTGTCATCTTCGAAGATCGGATCGCCAGCTTTCTTGATCAGTCGAATATCATGCATTACCTTAATAATATGGTTCATCTGCGTATTCAGCGCATCCCACGCTTTGCCTGAAATGTTGCCATCTTCCTTCTCGATATAGCGATGGATGACGGCGTGCATGTCTTGCAGCACTTCGTAGGGCATGTTGACGTTGATCTCGGATGTAAGCATTATCTCGCCTCGTTTGCTGTATGAGATCACTATGACGATCAGACTGTGGATACTCAACACTGACTTTGCTCCATGGCCGGGGTTTGTTTCGCTGCCATGGATGTTCATGGCCTGGGAATAATATACCCATGGCCTGGGAAGAATATACTCATGGCCTGCTATAAATATACTTATAGCCCATGGCCTGGTTTTGGTGAGACTACAGAAGAGCGTCGTACAGTGCGATGAGGTGTTTTCAGCAGGGGTAACTCATCAAACATGCATGGACGCACTCAGTGACGCTGTTTCAGCGCTGTGTGATCGATCCAGTGTCATGTGTAGCATGCAGTTTGCAGTCAGAAGCGTTTCCCGAGGGTGTTACGACGGGTTTGTGCGGAATTCCGCACACTTCCATGGCCGGGTGTTGTTTGGGAAACGCTGGGATTTGGGGTCTGGAAAATGGTGGCGGATTATTTCGCGCCCCAACCAATCGTATCCTTGTAGGTAGCAAGGAACATCCGAACCGCAGTCTTGTAGGTAGCAAGGAACATCCGAACCGCAGTCTTGTAGGTAGCTTGTAGGTCAGAAACATCCGAACCGCAGTCTTGTAGGGTGGGGCACCATGGCCTGGACGTTGATCGACCCATGGCTTCTGTGCCGTATGGCTTACTAACCAAGAACTATACTCTGAAATACAACAGTTCTTGGTTAGTTATGGTTCTTGGTTAGTTATGTATTATGGTTCAAGGCGCATTGATAATGGCCCATACATCTGCAAGGTTCTTGTCGAGCTTTTCAAGGAACTTCTCGCCAAATTCTTCCTTCATCTCCTCATGATAGTCATCCGGGACGTATATATCCAGGATTTCTATCTGTCGGATCAACAGCTGGATCTGTTCTTTCTTCATCTCCTCATGATAGTCGTCATTCGAGACATAAATGTTCAGGATTTCTATCTGTCGGATCAACAGCTGGATCTGTTCTTTGGTGATCATGTTGCTTCCTCCAGTTTCTTCATGATGCGTTTGTTGGCCTCGGTTTGCTCCGCTTTTGTTCTGTGGGAGATCCAGCCTTCTGCGATCCACCAGTCGTTGACGAAATCATCGCCAAGCGCTTTGCTGGCAATAGTTATAAACGGGATAGCTGTTTGTGGATCGTCGCTGATTGCTTCCACGATATCCTCAATGACTTCCGCTGCGTCTGTGTGGATTGTCGCTTGGGTCATACTGCAAATCCTTCTTTGTTCTGCTTGCGGATGATCTTTGCTGTCTGCTTGTACACCCAAGCAAGTGCATCTGCTTCGTTGAAGAATGCTTTGGATTTGACGCACATTCCTTTGCGCGCAAGTCCATCTTCGATCCAACCACAGCTGCTGGAAGAGAAAGTCTCTTCTGCGTCTGTGTTCTTGTGCATTGTCCCAACGAACTGCTTCCAAATCGCTGCTTTGAACGCGACGTGTTCCTCATTTGAATACACCCACAAATCAATGATGTGGTTTTGATCAACGATCGCTTCAAAGACGGGTTTGCAGTCGAAATCGTCGGAACTGTTCAGAATTTGCTTTGCGGTTTTCATGCTGTACTCTCTCTCTTTGTTTCTAAGTATAGAATGACACATGAACTTAGGAATGTAAGCTGGAACTGAGTCCAAGTGTTACCAAGTGCCTTCGATTGTTGGCCTTGGGGCGGGTACAGGCTTTTGACCCGGGATTGGATCACCAGGGCGCCAGTCGCAGTCCCAACATTCGAGCCACGACTCGTGATTGGCGTCGCCTGGGTTTACTGCGTTTGCCCGGTCATACTCCACGATCAGTTTACCTTGACAGCCTGGACAGGAGCAAGGATCGTCCGCTTGTGGATCTGTAGGCAAATCGCTTGCCTTTCCCGCGGCTATTGCCAGGGTCCAGACTTCATCTTCCTCGCGACGCGTCGTTTTGATGATTTCCAAACGTCCGGCATCGACCAGTTCTTTGACGGGCGGCGTCCAATACGAGTTGACGCTGGAGAATTCCTGATGAGGTGATTTCTTAAATAACGCCATAACTTCATGATGTGCGGCAATACCAATACTTACCATGTTCCCGCCCCACATAGCTCTCGCTCAAAGTTGAGGATTTTCTTGTCCTTCAGCTTGTTTTGATCTTCCAGGAGTTTGACCTCATCCTGCAGTCCACCGATCATGGCGTCCATTTGCTCAATACGATTGAGTTGGTGCTCCACATCTTTCTCTGCGGACTTGAGGGCATCTTTGTGCTCCTCTACTGTGATCGTCCCTTGTAGTTCGTTCTTGACTTCTTCGAGTTCACTTTCCAGGTTCCACACCACTCCAGCGATTTCATCCGAACTCATTTGCCATCTGGCTTCAATCTCACCTTTGAGGTCTTTGAAAGCCATCGTGACGCCTGGGATTTTGATACTGTCAATCCAAGCGGCTTCGAACTTTTCGATTTGAGCAATTGCCAAATCGATATCCTTTTCGTAGTCGAGATCACCAATCATCGTTCACTTCCCACTCTTTGGCTTGCCTTCACTGACCCATTTCTGTCGCGCGTGTTGCATTTGGGCGAACAGATCCACGTCCTTCTCAGTCGGCTTTCTGGTGAACAGCGCGTTTCCGTTCATCACGATGGTTACGATGCCTGCCTGAGTTGTCTTTGGCGGCCGCCCGTTGTTTGCGCTTTTGTTTGGAAATAGATTTGTGATCCCGCTCATGCTGTCTTTCTTCCGATCATTGCCCAGTCAATCCAGGCTTTGGTGTATCGCGCTTCCAGCATATCTTTGCCCTGTTCCGCAGTGCATCCGCTTGCTGCTTTGCCAAGCATATCTGGCCAGAAGTCGCCTGAGCCCAAACGCCACAAGTGACGCGCATTCATGCTGTTCACCACATCTGCTTGCGGCGGATAGACTTCGATCGCCGCGGTACCCAAGCCCCAGGTCATGTTCTTGATTTCCTGGAGCGTGTCCCAGGTGATATCGCCATCATGTTCGACGATCATGTGGCCGAGCGGATTGATCACTGTGACTTTGCAGCCAAGGACGTAACTGATGTCCACCGTTTGCTCTTTGCCAAGCATCAGCATTCACCGCCTGCGATTACACCCATGACGTAGTGAATTGCGAAAGCCCAGACCAGCAGATCTATCAAGATCAGCGATCCCCAGAAAACAGCCACGGTCCAGTCAATTTCATACTTCATAATCTCTCCATTTTGTCAGTCATTACTTACTGATTTACTCTGACAGAACAAATATGGGTAATCAATCAGAATATTTGTCCGCGATGTAGTCATGCACGACCGTGTTGTACATTTGGAGCGCTTCGATCTGGGTACTGAAGGATGTCAGTTTTGGCTCTGCGTTCGCGCTTGTGACCAGCACCTGATATGGGTAATCGAGCATCAGATCCGCTTGCTCGAACAGCGCAACCGTCAATTCACTGAATTCGTGCTTGCTGGTGAGCCTTGGGGTGTATCTGTTTACCATCCGCCTGCCTCCGATATGTTTTCGTATTTCTTGTCCAGCTCTTTCTGCTTTTCCTGTCTGTATTCTTCCAGTTCGATTTCCATGATGTTCATGGTGACTTTCAACGCCGAAGCATCGCTGATCGCGGCATCACGATCGGAGCGAAACTGATTCAGCATTTTCTGCAAATTCTCCAACCTATTCTCAAGTTTGCGCACAAGCTCGGAGCTTTCCTCAGCTTGTGAAGTGTCATTGATCGGATCAACCTTATCTTCTTTCTTCATTTACTCTTCCCTCTTGATATACGCTTCGCTGAGTGTCGTTGGGTTGCTTGACAAGTCACACATCGCGAAACTGAATGGAGCGACTGTGTGAGCGTTTCTGTGCGTCACCCGAATGTGTTTTGCATCTTCTGTTTCTCTGCTTTCAGATTTGAGTTTACCCCGTAAAGAAAAGTCAAATTCTTACGGGGCATTTACGGGGCATTTACGGGGTAACAAAACGGCTAACCCATTGATTTCATTGATTACCATGATCCGGCTGTGTCTTTGTACTTTTCCGTCTCTTTTGCGTTCTTCTTCGCATCCAAGATTTTGCCTTTCTCTTTTTCGATGAGATGGCGTTTTATCACTTTGTGACGCTTGTCCTTCGCGTCCAGATAAGCCTGACGACGCCGTTGAATTGAGACTTCGGAGCGTTTCGGTATAAACTTGCTGGCCTGGATTGCGAACTCCAAAGCTTCGCTGAGCGATGGCTTTGATCCGAGTTTTCCGCCCTTTGGGGTATAGATGAAGAACTTCTCATCCATAATGTTCCTGCCGCCCCAATGTGTCTCGACAACTATGTACTCCAGCGCAGCATTGCCATATTCCGCGGTTTCAAGAACAGCTTCGGAGAAGTTCCTGAAAACACGTCCACGCGCCTTGTAAAGACTGGACGAAGGCTTTCCATCAAGTTTCACCATCGTGTAGAGAATAGGCTGTTTCGTCGCAACATTTGTGGCGTGCAGTTTCCATTCCTGTGTCATGACCACTCCCAGGTCGGAAGTTCTTCGATTACTTCCGCATCGCGATCAAACAGAACGTAATCGCAGTCATGGGCGTTTGCATAAGCGAACACGTCCATCAACTCTGACGGAACTTTCCCATCAGGATTGCAATCCTGTGCGTACATGAACCATCCGTATTCACTGAATGGACCGCCTGCAAGAACGCTGCTGTTGCCAGAGTAATACTCCGCACAGTCCAGCTCCTCAGCCGTCTCTTGCTTGACATGCGATGTGGACAAGATGAGGAAGTTTCTGATGTTGCTCATTACACCATGCTCCGAACGTGATCTGGGGCAAATCGAACAGTCACACCATCGCGCATCCGCTCTGTTTCGACGCAATACTTTCTGGACTTCAAACACCATCCAGTGATCGTGTAGAGCGTGCCTCCGAATCTGAAAGTCTTGCCCAGCTTCGATGCGTCAAGCCCGTATCCCGGCGCGTACATTTTGAAGCGCTTCCCACCGGGTGTATCCTCGATCGCCAGATCGTCGCCAACAGAGGCGTTCAATTCAAACGACATGGTGCTTTTGCTCTGCATCCGGCTGCGCCCGACTTTCAACGTTATCCCAAAGTCGTTTCCGACCTCTTCCAGTTTGCGCTCAACGGCGGCGCGGAAGAGCATTGCTGTATCTTTGTCAAATTCCTGAACATTCATGTCTGTCGTCCTTCTGTCTGTCTGTGAGTTCATAAGTCATTTATGACATATGAAGTTCGGGTAATCAAATCGGACCTTCACCCAATATCAGTGACATTTGTTTCCGAATCAGTCAATACTGACTATAGTGTCGGAATGCCAAGAATTGTCCTGTCGCTATATGATCACACCGCCATCGCTGTTCGCCCTTGGGCGGAAGCTGGCTATATATGTCATTGCTTTGACACCCAGCACGATCCATGCGGCCGCATCGAACATCTACCCTCGGGTGGTGAGATTCATTATCATCACCTGGATCTTTGGGATCAGGACAATGTCATGGATCTTGCACGATATCGTGGACAGGTCGCCTTCATGTTTGCCTTCCCTGTCTGCACCGACTTAGCCGTATCCGGTCGTGCCAGTTGGGCGGCCAAAGGACAGAAAGACTCCCTTTTCCAGATCAAAGCTGCGGCACGAGCAAGATGGTGTTACGATCTGGGCAAGGCGTTGCAATGCCCTTTCATGATTGAAAACCCCGTCTCCAGGCTCGCAACGCTGTGGCGTCGGAGCGATCACTCATTTGATCCATATCAATATGGCGGCTACATCGATCCCAGTGACGCAGATCATCCGATCTGGCCCGAGATCATCCCAGCCCAGGATGCGTACACCAAGAAGACGTGTCTTTGGACAGGTGGCAAATTCAAGATGCCGCCACACAAGCGCGTAAAGCCAGTTGACCCAGGCTATTCGCCTATGGCTAAGTTGAACTCAAGCCATCCTGACACCAAGAATATCAGATCAGCAACACCGCGGGGATTTGCGCGCGCAGTGTTTGAGGCGAACAGCACCTCCTAATGCACCTTGGCTGGCGCACGGTGTTCACGCATGATCCGCGTGATCGTTGCGCGAGATATCTCCAGCTTGTCCGCCACTTCCTGTTGTTGCATGTTAGACCCTTCGACCATTGCAATCACTGCACGACGAATGACAGGCGTCACCGTCTGGCGCGCGTAGGTATCTGAATAATATTCCAGCAGAACGCCATAAGGCAGACAGCTTTTGCCATCAGAATTGTCGATGCGCTTATTCCGAAAGTTCTTGGAGAACAAATTCGCCATAGTGCGGGCATTTTTGCCAAAGGCGATAGCAGCTTGTCTTGGAGTCAGTAGCGCCTTGAGCTCCTTCTGCTCGACAACTGCCTTGGCGTAGTTCTTGTCGTAAACAGCTTGGAGCAGTTCCAGTCTTTGCTCAAGCTGTTGAATCTCATCCTTGATTTCGCTCAGTGTCGTCATTCCTTTGACTCCTTCTTCAAGTCAGTTTTCGCCTTCGAGCGGTCAGCCTTGGATTGTTTCGTTTTATCTCGCACCACACGTTGACGCAAGGCGCCTTGGCTGCGCAGATGACTCGCAGGATCACGGGGTTTAGACAATTTATCACTCACGACATGATCCCCGTTCCAGTGCAGAAGCTGACGCCGTTCCAGAGCCAGTATGCATCCCCAACGGCCGCATGGAGAACCATGAACGACCCTTCGCGTGAATACTGGATATTCACCATCTCCAGAAACTGCACCATCTGTGCTTTTGTTAGACAATGTACCAGTGACATTACCAACTCCCTTCAGCGCTCATTTGCGGTTCAATAACCTGGTGAAACTCTTCCGCAACCAGATCGGGTTGCGCTTCCTTCTTTTGACGCCCAACGACTTTCACGCCGCCCTTGTCGATCATATCCTCAAGCAGCTGACGCCAGTATTTGCGAACGCAACGGCGAACCGCATTGAGTTGCTTCTGCGACGCCCAGCGACCCCAGTGCTGCCACTTCTGCGCAACGTCGGTCAGGAACTCAGCGTCGCGCCCAGTGAACCCGATGCCATTGTTCAGCTTCGTCTGACGCTCGCGCTGCTCATCCGCAGTCTGATTTGCGTAGATCACCAACAACGCGCGACTAACTGCGGCATCATTGGTGTCGATAAGTTCCTGAACTGCATCTTTGTCCCAAACTCTGTCTTTGAATTGAACGCGCATTTTGCGTCTCCTCTTGTATCACTCATTGCTGACTTATACAATTTGACAGATAGTCTGTGGGTAAGCAAACTGGATCAGCCCCCTAAGCCGCCCAGACTGTTTTGTGAAGATTTGCGGAAACCTGCTCCAGATGCGAAATGTTCTTGACGATGGTTTCTTTGTTGAAACCACGATCGTGCGATTTGGCTATCAGCCAGTCTCTGATCGACATGGGCTTAAAACTGATGCAGTTGGAATCGTTCCACTGAAAAGTGATCAAAGTATCGATCGGGTAATCCTCCAGTATAGACTCAAGAGCCGCAACCCAAGTATTCATGCCATAAGATTTCCCCGTCTGCGCGTCGATGATTTCATAGGAAATTGTTGTTTTCATCCGCAGTCGAAACAGAATATATTCTTCTGACAGTTTTGGATCAGTCATTCTTTCGCTCCCAATACAAAGTATCCTGTCGGAACATTTGTTCCGCTATCAGCGAACGAGGCTGTTGGCAAATCATGCCACCCCGTGTCACGCCAGCCACGATCCGAATTGTGTGCGTCCGCCCGCACAAGTCCCATTTCGCCAAGATGCCCGTCGTAAAAGGCACTCGCGGGCAGAATGCAGATTAGATTTCCGCCGCCCCACCTCTGACCTTCTGGGACAGGTTTCAGAAACTTTCTCGCATGAAGTAGATGCTTCTTCCAATGCTGCCCAGAGAATGGCGGGTTCATTATCACAAGATCGAAACGCGGATCAGGGGCGGTTTTCAGGAAGTTGTGGCACATGATTGCATGACCTTTGGCGCGCCCCGACGCGGCGCGACCTGGATCGACCTCAACGCCCGTCAGTGTGATCGTGCTGTTTTGCTTGCGCAGCCAGTCCAATATCTGACCATCGCCGCAGCTTGGTTCGAGCACGCTCCAGTTATCCCGAAGGTTCATGCTGCTGGATATTTTGTCCAGAACCCTCTCCGGCGTTGGGTAGTAAGCCAGATCCTTTGACACTTCTGTGCCAGGCTTTGCCTTCACATCTCCATCAGCTTCTGCGTCGGGCAGAATATCACCATAGAATTCAGCCAGCGCGCGATTGATATCCCGTTGTGCATCGCGATCAAAGATCACATGGGCATTGCCATTGCGAAACGCCTTCACTGTTCCGCCAGGCCAGTC
>Ga0070747_1000823_pt1 | contig 15266 bp, 25 predicted proteins | sample VirMetDEL_Mar_31_FD_77321 | JGI IMG/M metagenome (GOLD analysis project Ga0070747, IMG submission 77321) | Aqueous microbial communities from the Delaware River and Bay under freshwater to marine salinity gradient to study organic matter... | ecosystem: Environmental > Aquatic > Marine > Coastal...
GCCATCTTCATCGTAATAGTCTAATGAATCGCCAACAATACTTGCATACTTATCTAATGTGTAACTACTTTCTAAGTCAGTGTATTTAGGATTGGCTGTTTCAGTTCCATCATCGTCTACTAATTTAGTAGGGATTCCGAATAACTGCGCATATTGTGCTTTCGTTAAAGTCGTAGTTGTATTAAGTGGCTTTCTCGCAAAGTGATACCGAGAAGCTGAACCTGTTAAATGGTTATGTTGCCAGTCTGCTTGTTTTGCGTGTTCCTCTGTGGGAAAGATTATACCTTTAATCATTAGTAAACACCCCAATATTTATTTATATTAGCCATTATTTCAATCATATCATTATCTGTATTCTTATAAGCTATTAGTTCTTGTATAGTTCCATCAAAGAAAGCTCCTTCAAAATCTCCACGAGTACCAATACCTGTTTGGTTGAGTACCTCTGTGTTGATTGTTGCATTTCCAGAAGCCCCACTAGTAGCACCGTTGTTATATGCTTGAATTGGTTTTGAACCAGTTCCTGCACCACCTGTTTTCTCGAAACCAGTTATTGATTGAACATTAATATTTCCACTCTCTCCAAATAATGTGGCATTAATCCATACACCCTGGTTCTGAACAGGAGTTAAACCACCTAAAATATAATTTGATGAATATGTTGGATAAGAATCACCCTCTGCAACAACATAACCATCACCAAAAGATGAACCTGTACTATGACCCGTTTTAACTACTAACATTTGACCATCGTTTGCGGATAATTCTAACAAGTAATCACCAACCATTAAAAAGTTTTCATTAGCACCAACAAAGTCAATAGCTGGTTTTCCGTTCTTACTTACAAGTGCACCGTCTGCCACTATTTGTGGTTGATTAGCTGTTGTATCTTGAGTTGCATCTTTTGAAATAGTTGTGTAATCAATAGTTGATAGTCTTTGAGGTGTACCGTTTACAGTTCCATTACTAGAACCAATTTGGTCTTCCCAGTTTCCGTTTAGGTTTCCATCCCCATTATACGAGTTAATCAATACACTTGTTTCATTATAAAATTTAACATTTGATATACTTCCCACAAAAGTCTCCTCAGTAAGATTCGAGGCTCTCGCACCAATAGTCCAATCAAAGTTAGATAGAACTGAGCCCGTTGTAATGTCCGATACAGAAGCCTCTTCCACCTCGTTTACATATATTTTAAGAGTATTTCCTTTGTCTCTAACGACCTTTAGGCGGTATGATTGATTTATTGGATGTTCTAACCCATTGGCGATTGAAATATTCGCGTCGTCATCAATCGCCGCTCTAAATGAAACACCTGACCCTTCTGGGTCCATGTGAATTGTAATGTGTTGCCCAAGATAGGAATCTGTCCCTTGATGAGTGTTTAATATGTATGCGGATTTTATTTCTGATGGGTGTATATCTAAAGTTATTTCAAAACTATCATCTAGGCTTATTGGGTTAGCCCCAATGACAGATGAACCCGTCAAAACAACATTATTATCAACACCATCAAAATTCATTACATCTTTACTCGTTGGAACATTTTGGTCATACCAAATTGAAGCATAAGCATTAAATCCTTGACCTGTGAATAGGGCTGGTGAGCCGTTAACTGTGCCGTCAGTGGCCCCATTTTGACCCGTCCAGTTTTCATCTAGGTTGCCATCGCCATTGTATAAAACAACACCGTCTTTTCTAATGTTGTAAAAAACACCCTCAACAAATCTATTTGTAGTGTTTGTAGAGTTTCCGACCTCTGTACTAATCGCTGGCGGATTGTTGGTTTTAGTTACTGAGCCTATGGAAACATTATCAACATAAACAGTGTATTCACCGCTAATCAGTGTAACTTTTATTGTGTGGGGCAAGTCGTCATTTATAACTGGCCCATACAAAACATTACTTGAACCTCCGACAAAGGCAAGTTTATTAGCGTTAGCACCAACCCCAGTTCCTCCGATACCTATACTTGTATTGTCCCCACCAGACCATTGGGAAAGGAAGTAACCGGCAAAAGCTGTAGATGTAAAACCGGACGGGATCATTATATCTATCTCAACTTCGAAATCACTGCCGTCAGTATTAAAGATTGATTCGTTTAAATCCACATAATCATCAACCCCGTCAAAGTACATGCGGTTGTTGTACAAAGCCTGTACATCAGTTGGCACTACAAAGTCTAATAGTCCTGAACCTTTTACCTCATTAGCATTAAAGTCTTGCTCTAAATTATCAGATTCTCGTCTAACACGCACTACGTCTGTCGCACTTGTTGCAACTTGTCGTAATGAATACGCTGCACTAGCACCTGAGAATTGAGAAAGTAAACTAAACCCACCGGAAATCCAGAAGTCTCGTTGTCGTTCTCGGAGAGCTCCAACGTAACCCTGGTCACCTAAGAAAGCAAACCACTGGTCGGCAGTTGAACCTTCGTAGCCTAAGCTATCAAAAAGGTCTTTAATTAAATCTGCATTAGAAAGTGTTGAAGATGTTAGCCCTAGATATGATAATAGAAATTGTCGTTCATTGGATAACCAATGTCGGTTAATTCCGTCTGTGTTATTTTTATAGAATGCACTTCGTGCGTCGTTATAAGAAGATTTTGCCATGTTTGCCTCAAAAGGTAATATAGAGAGTACACTCTCTTTTTCAACCTATAAGTAGGGTGTGCTGGCTTTATAAAGGTTCTGTTTAATAGAAGAAATAACCACCAATTCTTACAACTAAATAATAAAAGAGTGCTATAGGCTCAAATAGAATCGATTTGAGAGCATTTCTTTCTTTCTTGATACATTCCCTCATCCTCATATAAAAAGCCCAATCTGATGCACTTCTGTTGACCTTAGCGGAATATAGGTTATCATGTAAGTCACAGGCTGGTTTAAACATGAAGTTTGGTACTAAGTGTTGTAACCCCCTCGGTCCACAACCATTAGGCGCTGGTAAAACCTTTCCTAACCATTTAATTTTCATTTTTTATTACCTCTTTCAATCACAGATGTTAATTGACGCATAACTTCCGTTGTTTCTTTCTGTCTTTCATCGTAACGGTCAATGTTCTGCTTTGAGTCTTGACGCCATTCGTTACGTTCAGACTTATGTGTTTTCAGCATATACCAAGCAAAGGAAATAACGATTAAAAGGAATGTTATTGGCAACCCGTAATTATCTATTGCGGAGGCGCTTGCTGTGTCAATCATTTCTTCATCTCCTTTATATGGGTATATACATACATTAATCTAACCGATGCACCAATGTTTAGAATGAGTAAAGGTACTCGGACATACTGAAATATAATTGCGACCTCGAATCCCCATTGGAAGAAAGCCCAGAGTCCAAACATAAGTGTGATTATGTAGATTAAAGCATCGCTCAAGAATACCATTTTAAGTCTTGAGGATAATTCGGTTTTAACCCTATTATAGAACAAGAAATGTTTCATTGAAAACCATGCACCTACTGTTGATATAAGAATAGTAATTATTCCTACGATTGTGTTTAAATGTTGTATATCTATCATTATGATTTCTCCTTTTTTGGTACTCTACTCAATAATCTTATGCTAGCCCAAATGTTTAATATGATGAATAATATCCTTATAGGATATAATAATAAATCGCCTTCAAGCTCTAGGAATGTGAACAATCCAAATAAAACCGTAATTAAGTAAATTAAAGTGTCTGATAAAAACACCCATGATAATCGTTTTGCTAGTACGTCTTCTTCTTTATTGAACTTAACATACTTGAAAAAAGCGAAACATACACCTATTAATGATACAGTAATTGTTGCTATTCCTAAAATTGTTATTATTTCCACCATTTCATTATCTCTTTATATTTTTATAATCTATTCTACGTTTACGTTTAAATTAGCTTTGACTGCTGCTTCAACCTGTTCACTAATAGCTTTTGATTGGTCGATAGCTGTTTGTCGGTACTTTCTCTGTGTTGGTTTTAGTTGGGTCGTCATCTGTAACATCCGCTAAAACCCTATATACCCAGCCATTCTGAACGTCAGATGACGTAGGGAAATCACTATTAAGAGAAATTGTTCCTTTGAAGATTAAGGCCCCTGAGAGTCCCTCTATGTCTTCAATTTGATGGGAGTGCATAAACACTTCACCTTCAAGATAATCGAATGTTGGTTTAACCATTATAAGCTTACTAGGTTACTAAGAGTAACTTAGGCTCCCCCGGTTATCCCATACATTATAATTTTGAGTATTACCGTTTGCCCATTCAATAGAAATATTAGAACCAGAAATTGTAGTCCGTTTAATGCGCCAAACTCCTTGTGATGTATCTGCTAGTAAGTTGGCATAGCCTTGATAAATAACAGTACCATCAGTAGTATCGATTTCTTTACGGATTTTAGGGTCGGCAAAGAAATCAACTTTATTTTTAGTAAATTCGTTTGGATTATAGCTCATTGTTTCATAGGGTCAAAGGTCATATTTGTAAATGTGATAAAAAATAAAAAGGAGGTCAAGCCTCCATGTTATACTTATTCACTCCAAGTAGTGATGATTACCATTGCGTCATCATGTAATGACTTAATGTCGTAATCTTCGTGTCCTACAATGTCGTGTGATAAGTTCACTACATTATAGTCCTTACTAATACTTGGGGATTCTTTAACTGCAATACCGAAAGCTTTTTCACCAGTAGGTGTTTTACCAATCATTAATGCATTTGCTTCGTCTCCAACAGTTCCTGCTGTAACGCCAATTTGAGTAGTTTCGTAGATTTTAACTCCGAATACATCTCCAATTAAACCGTTTTCAAGTGCTTCTCGTGAACCAAATTTGTTTGCTTCATTTACACTTTCAAGTCGAAGTAAGTCTGCTCCTTGGTAGAAGTTAACGATTAAATCTGCTGGTACATATAAGTTACTTTTAATAACTCGTGCTCCTGAGATAATTTCGTCGTAACCAAGAGTATCTGCTGAAGTTAAGTCTCCTGCTGCTCGTCCTGCTGTAACTGCTGTAGCTGGTACAATACTAGTTCCTGCTGCTGCTTCAATAACTGTAATTGCTAAGTTATCTTTTGCTAAAGCTAATTGGTAACCAATTTTCTTAGTAGCATTTTCCATAGTGTTGAAGAAAGCTCGTACATATTCCTTTTGGGAGATTTGGTAACGTGCTGCGTACTGAGTTGGTGTGAAAGTCACATTTCGTGTAGTAATAGCTGTTACTGCTACATCGCTTCCTTCAGTTAAAGCTGCTGCTGCTGCTGCTGGTTTTTCGTCGATAGTCACTTTTAAGTCTGCGCCTGCTCCAGTTAAATCAAACTGTTCTGCTAATGGTGCAACTACTAAGTTCTCACTTTGATATTCTCGTAATCGAGTGTCCCAAATGTTTGGGTTTACTGCTGTACCTTCTGCACTAACTGCTGTAAAAGCATTAGCATCGTAGGCTCGCTTAATTAATTCTTTTCTCATTTTATTTTACCTGTTGTTTTTTGTTTATCGTTTACTCTTCAAGTGTTCCTCGAATCGTGCTCGACTCACAGTTTCAATGTCGTCCATTTGCTCCTCAGTTAAGGATGCAATTGGGTCGCCTTTAGGGGCTTCCTTCTTATCCGCAAACGGATTAGTTGTTTGGACAACAGCTTGAGATTCAATCATAGCATCTAGTTTAGCTTTATAGTCAGCTTCCTGTTTTGCTAATTGTTCTTTTTGTGTTTTGAGTTGCTCTTCAAGGGATTCTTTTTCCTTCTTTTCATCTTCAGCTGCTTTTTCAGCTTTCAATTCTTTAAGTACTTCCTCTTTAGCTTTCTCTTTAAGTGATTCTAATGATTCGGATTTCTCCCGTTCATCAATACGTTTTTTAGCCTCAGCAATATCACTTGCCATCGCTAGTTTTTCTTTTTCAGTTAACTCAGTCATTTTTTTATCCTCGTAATTTTACTAATTCTTCGTCGAGTGTTTCGATAGCCGTATTAGCGGCTTCTGCTTTATAAATGTATGAATCTGCATGTCCGTCTTGGGACATTTTTTCTTCTTCATACTTGAATGTCATTTCTTGTGCTTGTAAGTCCCAGAACCGTGGATTCTTGTGGTGTTCGTAAGTAGGCTCTAAAAGACCTTTCTTTACACCTTCAATTTTAAGGTCCATCATCTCTCGGTATACTACTACTTGTTTTAAGTAATGGTCACGAGTCTCTAACTCTAAAGCAACTTTGTCATGCAGCTCTGCAATCTTAGTTTCTAATTGTTCAATCTGTTCTTGTTTCGTTAATTTCTTAGTCATAGTCTATATCCTCACATAGCAATTTCAGTGCCATGTACTCCTGGAGTATCATTAACAGCGAATGTCCAACCAAGTAAATCACCGTCGATTACTTGTCCATCCTCTGCCCGTGTAATAAGTGCTTCCATGGAAACACCCTTTGCTTTACCAATTGCTTTCTTGTATCGTTTATCGATTAGCGCACGTACCCATAGCTTACCTTTTTCAAAGACTGCTTGTACTGCTGTTGCTAAACCGTTCTTACCAACAAGTTGTTCTTTAATTTCTTCCTCGGATAATCCAAGTGCAATAAGTCGGTCGTACTCTTCATGGTCAATATCACCTTTAAGTTCCGCACCACTATTAATTTTATCAGCCCAGTTTCGTAAGATGTCAGCGTTTAAAGCAACACCAAATTTATCTTCAAAAACATCTGCTAATTTGAATGAAATATATTCTTGTCCATTTTCTGAACGAGTGATTAATTCTGGTTGAGTAGCATCTAAATCGAATTTAACTCGTTCTAGTACAGGCTCAGGGTTCGCTGTAGCTGTTTGACGTTGTAGCCAAAGGTTAGCTGCAAGTAAGGCAATGTCATCGCCTTCTTCTTCTGCTGTACTACGATAAATTGTATACCATTTAGCTTTTGTTGCGTTATCTAAGTTTTCTAGATAACCAGGAAGGTCAGGTACATTCACCAGACTATTATCGTCCTCATGTACCACAGTAGTTTTGATATCACCCGTAGATTCCATATAGAAAGTCAAAATCCAATATGCTGCTCCGTTATCTGTAACGTGCTTCTCTTTACTTAATAGTTGTTTTGCTTCTACCATAATCTATACCTTTTTTAACTGGTCTTCACGAGTTGTTACTTCTTTTTGTTCTTTGTTTCCCTCTCCTGTTCCCTTACCGATTCGGCTTGGTGCAGTGTCCTTGTCTCGTGGATTTTCCACTTCTGAAGCTTGTGCTTCCTCTGGTTCCTTGATAGGGTTGGGTGTATTAAAGAAGATTCCTCTGTCTGCTAAATACTCTACTTGAGCTTCAGGAGTAAATCCTAAACTACCCATAATTTGTAATACCTCAAATGCCTGTTTCTCTGCGAAACGGTCATTAGGTGAAAATTTGATAATGTTATTTCCTTTATTCATTTTAGGGAATAACTTGTTACTGATACCATCTGCTACAACAGTCTTCCATGATGTTACATGTGTATGAAAGTTGTTACTCTGTGCGTCAGCGTTACTTCGTCCACTAGTCTCAGGCATACCTAAGTCTACTGCTGGGATTCGTAAGTTAATTGAAATTTGACTATCGTAGTATTTTAGTAATACATCAATAGATTCTAATTCTTTCATGTCTCGAAGTACTTTAGTTTGTAAAGCACCTGTAGCTACGAAAGGTTTCTGATAGTTACCTTCAACCTTTGTTAAGAATGATAGGAAGTCATCAATGTCAATCTTGTCAGCATTATCTCCTGAGTAAATTGAACGGTACTGTCCGGATTTCATTAACCATTGTACAAATTCTAAGACAGCATGTTTTGCTACTAAGATTTCCCAAAGTGGTCGTAAACTGAAAGGGGCGAAGCCACCATCTCGGTCACCGAATTTAATCCATGTAATATCCTTTGCAGGCCAGTAAGCGAACTCACCAGTGTTCTGGTTTGGGATTTTAGATTTAAGTTTGATTAAGTCGCCATTAGGCTTTGTGATAACATCTACGTTTGCTGTATTTAATACGTTTAAGGCTTTAACAGTTGTACCATCAATTCCACGTACAATTTCAATGAAGACGTTGTTGTATAATTTTCCAACTAAGAATACCCGTCGGAGAATATCTGTTCGGAAATTGAAATCTTTTTGTAGTTTCTTTTGGAACTCTACATCAAAAGACATTTTATCTCTTGTAAGAATAGTGAAGTCACCTTCAACGCACTTATCAACGAAAGCTTCTACTGCTCCCCGTGCTACTGGGTCTTTTTGAATCATCTCGTATACGCCTGCGTATGAGAAGTCGGGAAAAACCGTTGAACCGTCAACTGAGTTAGTGTAACCCTTGATAGGTTCTTTACTGTCTGTCCGTTTAATTAGTGTAGATTTAGTCATTTTGAATAGTGCGCTCTATATCACCCCCTAAGTAGGGTGTGCGTTGTTTATAAAGGTAGTCCTCCTTTTCCTTTTAAAGTATACTCATAAGGCATCGTGGGGTTCTTATATCGGTAATCTTTCCACCTTACCTTATATTCTCGAATTGTACCAGACTCTATAGCCTCTAAGTATAATCCTGGGTTATCAATTACATGTTGTAACTGTTTGTTATAAATATCAATCTCCTCTGCTAGCGAATACTCTGCGTCCTTTAACCAACTATTAGTAGGATGCATTTCAATCTCATTCAAACGTCTCGTCGTCATCTGGGTCTACCTCCGTATCATACCACTCAGGTATAGGTGTAGTTCCGTAGAATCTTGACACCTCCTTTTTTGGTACTGTGTATTTCTTTCTAATCATCTTATTCTATTGTCCCAAACCGCATTGTGTTATCCTCATTAAGGAAAAAGTAACAACTCATAATAAAACTATCGATAAGGTCATCACTATATCCCGGTGCGTGTTTAATAATTGTACTTCTTTGTCCTTCCATGAATTCCATACTAAGCATTTCTGTTCGTAAGTCTTCGTCCAGGTAACAATCAATCATACCTTTGTTTAACATGCTTCGGAAAGCACCATACTTCTTAACCTTATCGGCTTTGAAGTTCATTGGTTGAATGTTCCACTGCTTCTGTTTCATTTCTTTAATACGGTACCAACCTGCTGGACAATCATCAGGAACGATACGTTGAATATTAAACCTCGATAGGAGGTCTTGAATATCAGAGACAAGAGACATGTCCTCTCCGACTTGATAAGTTTTGTGGTATATACGTTCGGCAACACCGTCTTCTCTTAATCTGCTGATTGTAATAACTGTCTTAGATACTCCTTCTCCACCGAAGTCGACACCCATGTCACATTCACCCTCGTACTCCTCACGCATATTTAGTTCACTACTAAATGTAGGCATGACTTTCTCTGGGTCGAAGTAACTTGCTTCACCTTTAACGAAACGACAGTAATAGGCTCTCTGAACTTCATCGTTCTTACCAACCCGTACCATTGCGTCAATTGTTTTCTTTACTGTTCTGTAATAGTTTTCGTTTTCCAGCTTAATAGCATCAATGCTAAAAAGTGCAATATCATATAAGTCTTCGTGATTATAAGTTTCATCAGGGTCTACAGCTCTATAGAAGAACCCACTACTAACCCAAGGAGTACTAGTGTAAAGTCTAACAGCGTTATTGAAGTTACCTGTAGGGTATAAGAACTCATCAAAGAACATATCAGTAATCTTATCTGTCTTACCGGCTTCATCAATACCTACCATTGTAAATGTTTCTCCTAAGACAACGGATGTCGGAGGGTAACTCTTGATTACGCTTCCTGTTTTACTGTCCTTGAGAAATACACCGGTAGACTCGTCACCAGCTTTGAATGTAATCTGCTGTGTGTTGTTCGGGTCGTTCTCGGATAGTAAGCCTTGCAGCAAACCAACATAAGACCCTTTAACATCAATATGTCCAAACTTAGGTGAACCATCTTCATTCTGGTATTTCTCCTTCATGAATATATCTCCTTGTCGGATAAGACCTTTTACTTCATTAAGTAGTTTCTTCGCCTGGTCATTAGAGGCACTTGTAACTACACCATTAGTGTGATACTTGAAATCGTTAGAAGGACATTTATTAAAAACAGTTGACCAAAGGTATAGAATAGCTAAGGCGGTACTCTTCCCAATCTGTCGACTTGTAATAGCAACGAACTCAGGGTTATCCCCCTTACGGTTAAGCATAGCCTTTGATACTCTTGTTAGGAAGTATACCTGCCAAGCGTATAGCCTTACACCAAGCATGTGCTCAGCAAAGACTACAACATTATCACTACAAGCTTGAAAGAGTCCTACATCCTTATTTGGTACTCGATACTCTTCCATGCTTTCAATGAAAGCCTCATCAACTGTTATTTCTTTTATTGCCATACGTTATCATCCACGGCCATACTATCTGCCCGTCGTTTACTCTCTCTTACTTTCTTGTCCATCAAATCAACAGAAGGTGTTTGGTCTAACTTAGCTTCATTAGTTTCTTTATAGAACTCCTCGTAAGGTATCTTCTTCCCAGCAACTAATACTGGACTCTTACGCCACTTACCTTCAGGAGACTTATTAGTGTATCTATGTAATTCAAGAAATCCAGAAGGACTACGCCCAGCTAGTAAACCTTGTAAGTAATGAATTGAAGTACCATATTGTACCCCATCATCACCAACAACTGTTACTGCTGTTTTATTGTCATTAATTTTAATTACTGCCATGATTCACTATCTCAGTATACTAAAAGGGCTACTGGTTTATAAAGTTTTGTATACTACAGTATATACATTAGAATAGTTATATTAAAATAGGTATATTAGAAAATATAAAAGAAAGGCCCAAAACGCACAGTACTTTAACTCTCCCCCTAAGAGCGGTCTGGATAACACCACAACCTTTAAAGTATCATGATGGCATAGCCATTCCTGTTTCCCATACGACATTACTTGAGCCAGGAGTATGAAAGCAAAAGGGTTGCTAACCCCTCAGGTTATTCATGCCACAACTATAGAGTTGTAGTTTTATTCACCTGTGTTTTAAAATCTTACGACTAGGAGCGACCCTGCCGACCACGAGCTTTGTGATAATGAAAAGACAAGATGGAAGCAATCACTCCCACGTTAGGCTAGCTAAGTGTTTGTTTTACTTGTCTTTCTCAAGGAAGTGAACCCATGAGTGTAAAGCAAGGAGCAGGATTTGAACCTGCATCTCGGTCTTTAATCGCGTGTTCTACCAATACCTTATAACGTGCTACGTCTAAGGGATGCCACTAACCTTGCAATAAGGCTTACGCCTTGAATATAAACATGAAAATAAAGGAGTCGAACCTTGCTAACTGCCGTCAGTCTCATCCACGAGAGATTTCATGTTTCTCCACTAACCCTTTCAAGGTCGCCTTAATAGCCTATTTAACACAGCATTTCACTGCACCGATTGATTAGTTTTGAATATGAAGGGCTTAACGTACCCAGATGCAACGGTGTTTAACTTCCATTGACGTTCTCGAAAAATCAGGTGCCAACAACCAATCATAGGGTTACCATTCTCCTAATTTTACTTAGGCTGATAGTTGGTTGCATCTACACACCGTAGTCATGGTTTCAGCATCTTGCGAGTGTGTGGCATTTCCTGTCTCTGTGAATATACTAAACCATTACTAGTATATAAAGGTTTATATTCTCCAGTAGCTACGTTCTTGAACGAACCATATCAAAAACCCCCCCCGTACATTGGGTAGCACTTCCGGCGGCGCTACGATGTTTATACATCTATGACATCTATTACATCTACTAATAAGAGATGTAGATTAGCGGAGAGCTAGATACTCATAGCCTTCCCTTAACTATGTTAAACATCTATAACTAAGATAGATAATTTAAGTAAATAATTAAAGATTGTTGTCACTAAGTAACTCGCCCCCAGCTAGTGGACGTTTACTAGTGTAATTTGTTAGCGTGTCACCGTCAACCCATCAGCACTTCCCGAACGCACAAAGTACGTCTAATAAAAAGAAGTATTCTAGTCTTTATAAAGACGATTACACCACAATATATAGTTTACAATATGTACATTAAACAGTAAGTGTTCGTTAACACTCACTAGAAAAATTGGCGGAAATATATGGCATTCCCCAAACATTCCCAAACATATCCCCAACATTCTTGAACTTGGTACATAAATTGTTCTCATACCACCTCCCCACCTTATGTACCTTTCTACCTGTCTGAACTTCGTGAACAGCTGTTGTCATTCTTCCAACCAGTGTCGAGAAGATGCCGACATAGATGTAGAAGATGTATAAGATGATATGAGACATCTTCTAATAAACAATGTTATATATATATATATATCTTAATACTATGTCTTACTACTACATCTATAAGAAGATGTCTATATAGATGTATATATAGATGTAAGACATAGCTATGATAGATGTTATATATAGATGTTATACATCTATGATAGATGTATATTATATATGCACACTGTGTAGTGATGAAACAAATGAGTGTATACGAATAGAAAAACCGAAAGCTTTATATACTTACTATACTACTATACTACTATGGCAAAGAGTTATACAAATAAGATAGTTCATAAGCAACAACAGGTATATAACAACATGTTGTGCTATGGTGATAGGTACATGATAACATCTACTCAGCAAAGAAGTGTTAATACTTTCCTTGCTGTAGTGATACCTATTATCTATCCTTTACCAGTAGCTATGATTATTAATAAACTCTTTCTCAAAAAGAGTATAACGATAAGGTACTAAATAAGATGACAACTATACAAGAATCAACAGAGAGTGTTCAAGTAATAACACTAGGACATACAGACCATATGACAAGTTTAGTTATTGATATGGACAATGGAAGACAATACCACTATAAATGGGGTATATAAATGACAAACAACAGAGCCTTTAAGGCGATTCAAGCAATCAAAGACGAACCAAATAAAACAACAGAAGCAGAACTATTGAAACACTGTTTAAAGGTTTTAGCTACTGAAACAACAAAAACACAAAGTTTATAAAGATTAAAAATAAGAATATAGATAAGTAAGTGCTAACGCACATAAGGTAAAGAAAATGGAAAAACAAGAACTATATGAAATTCAAAATTTAAGAGCTTTTGAAGTCAAATTTTTAGGAGCTACAAACACACAAGGGAGTCGAATAAAGATAAAAGATTTAAGACATAAGTTTAATAAAACATTGTCTTACACCTATAAGTATGATAATATAAGTGAATACGCTTTAGAATATTTAAACTCCATTGGGTTTAAAGTTGTTAAAAAAGTGTGTTTGGATGATAAAGATTTATTGCTTTGTGAATCATTCGAGGAGGTGGAAGAATGAAATATACATATAGATTAGATTGGACAGAGAGATACTCACGAGAGATTGAAGTAGACGAAGAAATGACGGCAGAAGAACTTTATGATTATATGCTAGACAATGATTTAATGAATAAATCGGTTGATTATGAAGGCATTGATGATTATACCGAGACACTACTCAACGAGGATGAAATAGAGGACGAGGAAGAATGAAACCATTAAAACTAGACTCTTTTAACTACGTAGACGTAGAGAAAACAGAGGTTTATATTGAATATGATGGTTGGCACTTTGAAGGAAAACCAGAAGAGGCAGTAAATGGCTTAATTACTTATATTTTAAATGATGAGGTATAAAATGGATAAAGAAACAAGACAAGCCATATTAAAAGAGGCAGAGCTCTATAAAAAATATATGAGCACACAGCAAGAGATAAGCTTTAAGGCTTGGAAGGTGAAACAGAATGAGAATTGAATACGAAAAGAAAGACATCCCCTTAACTGTGGATATTATGAAAGTTAAGCTTAAAGATGTAACAGACAAAGACGAAGCCATTAAAATCATTATGGAACACAATTACTGTAATGAACACACGGCACAGCAACACTTAAAGAAAGTTAAACCGGAGATTACGAGCCAATATTGTAGTAAAGCAGAGTGTGAGACTATTGGAAACTTAGCTTATTTAGCAATGGCTATCAATGACGTAGCTCGATTAGAGACACTTAGAAAAGAATTAGGTATAACACCAATACCTTTAAAGGAACAGGTACAGAACCGTAAAGCCTTCTTAGCATATAAGAAAACAGACGAATATAAAAAGGTTATCTCTGAGGTGAGAAAATAAAATGAAACTACAAGAACTATTTAAACACCACTCAACAATAGGTTTAATTGGTAATCGTTCAACAGGTAAAAGTATGTTAGGGATTGATAAACTTATACAATTACGGAAAGAATACCCAACTTTAAAGATTGCTTGTATGGGTATTGAAGAAAAACTTAACCCCGTACTAGCTAAATATAATATTACTATTATTCAATCAAAGATGGATATACTTGACTTACAAATGCGTGATACTATTATTTACGTTGATGAGTTTGCCTTGTTCTTTGATACCAGAAACAAAGGAAAGGAAACAGACAAGCTTATGAGATTCTTCGATAGAATCGAACATAACAACTGTAAGTTATTAGTATCAACAGCACGGGAAGGTTACTTTAATAAGTTTATGTGTAGTAGAATATCTTTATTCTTGACAAAAGAGATTGAATATACTGCCTTAGTCAATGGTACTTGGTTAAAAGAAAGAGTAGCTGCCGTGAGTAGTCAGAGTGATTACCGATTACAATGTGAGAAGAGTGAGTACTTCACAGTGTCAAATAAAGAAGGTATTACAGCTAAGTATACATTTGAGTATAAGGAAGAACTAGACACAAAGAAAAATAATGCCGACCTTTTTGCCACAGAAAGTGCCGGAAGAAATGCCGAAGATTTATTTAAAGGTGCAAGAAAATGAATGGAACAATGAGTATAACGAATAGCGATAATGAGAAAAGAGAAGAAGCATACACTAATTGGAAGAGTGACAACTTAACAGACTTACAAATAGAGTTTATGGAGAGATATGTAGACTATCAAGTCTTAGATGATGATTTACCAGACTTCTTAGATGAGCACAATGATGAGTTTGAAGAGTATTGTACTGAGCAGTTTAACGAGGCAGACGTATGAATATAAAACAAGAATATAAGAAGAATGGGTACAACTTTACCTTATTAAAGGCAGAACAACTCACAGATAAACGTATTAAAGCAATCTATCACCAACATAAAGAGGGTGAGAGCTACGCTTATGAAGTACAAATTGTAAGACTATTAAAACGATTTACAGGTATTACATGGGCAAACCCAGCAAATGAAGATTTTGGTACTAATGGGTGGACTTATGTAAATAAGACTTTAGCAGAGTCTAAATTCAACGATATTA
>Ga0070747_1000825_pt1 | contig 15258 bp, 15 predicted proteins | sample VirMetDEL_Mar_31_FD_77321 | JGI IMG/M metagenome (GOLD analysis project Ga0070747, IMG submission 77321) | Aqueous microbial communities from the Delaware River and Bay under freshwater to marine salinity gradient to study organic matter... | ecosystem: Environmental > Aquatic > Marine > Coastal...
AAGGGGGATTGTGATAAGGCAATGGAATTGATTTCAGTATTGCGTAATACTGAACTCATTCAAGGGGTAGAAAATCGTGCTTGTATGGCGGTAATAGACCCGCGCGAAAAACTTACCGACGTGAAAAAAATCAGTTCTGGAAAATGGTCAGTCTGCGTCCATTGTGATGCCATTGTTAAAAATCTGGCGGAACATACACGAAGCAAAAAATGTTCTCACGGAAAATCTGCCAAACAATTTGTTAAAACAACACGTAATATGGACAATCGTGAATTACAAAAAAAGTCTATTCTCTACGTGGATAGTCTTATGAAAAAGCAACTTACAAAATAGCATCTGGACTATCATCTAACGGATTACTATTTAATGAAGATGTGCTGCTGCCTACGGGACTACTACTACTTAATTTTTTATCTGTTCTTTCAAAAATGCTTTTTATTTTCGGGACTTTAGATAATTTATCTGGATAGGTTGTAGATAATAAATTACTCTCTGCGACTAAATCAATATACCTTTTGTAATAGGTATCTAATACCTTCTTCGGCTCGCCTTCTCTGTTATTTTGCGAAAGATTTAATATTTTATGTAAGTCTATACTCAAGTTGTAATATTTTTTACTCGTCTCTAACTCATTCTCTAGATTATCTTGAATACGTAAGTATAATTCTATTGAATTGATAATACCGATGGTTAGGGACATAAGACAGACTATACCTGAAATATTTTCTTGTTCTACATAAGCCGTTAGACCTACAGAGGCAACAGATGCGACTGAAGAAAGAATTATCGTAGGGACACGAAAGTATGTGCTTACTTGCTTGTAGTAGAAATATCTCTTCTTGTGATGCTGTGATAAATATACGCTGTTCTCTCTTAAGTCGTTAAGTATTGTTTCAATATCAGTAGTCCATAGCATATACTATATAGCAACATTAAGCGAATAGCATTTGCGGGACTCGTGGTATATATGGTTCTTGTAGTTCTTTCTTTTTGCGTGGTTTTTTATCATCTTCGTCTCCGTGATAATGATGATGGATTTGCGTAATAGGTGCGGGAGTTTCTTTTTTCGGTTTAACGATTTTATCTTTTTTAATTTTCAATTTGCCTTCTGCCTTTAGTTTTTTTAATTCCTTAAGTTCCGCTAGTTCCTGCTGGTCTGCTTGTTTTTTAGCATTTGATTTAACCGATTTAGCGGCGCGTGCTTTCTGTAGTTTATCCGCCGTCATTTTCCTACTATCGTCATCAATGGGTTTCTTACGAGTATAAGCACGTTTTGTTTTTTTAACGACTTCCGCTTTAGGCAACTCCTTAAGAATAACATCTACTTCGCAATCACTTTCACTTTCACTACAACTAGATTCATCACTATACTGGGGCATATATTATAGGGAGAGAATAAAATATTGCTCTATAATATATGGATAGAATTAAATGCTATACTAGTGGCGACGAAATTAAGTTTCTTGATGATATGACTGAAGCAGACAAACCCGAGTTCCACGATATAACTGATGAAGAGCTTAACGATATGTTCAAGCACTTAATTCCAGTAGAAGTAGTAGAAGACGATGAAGACGAGACTATAGAAATACCAGACAATATTAATTACGAAATCTATGGGGCGGACTGGTATAGAATGAAATTCCCTGGCTTTGATGAAGAGCATTATGAATTAATGGCGAAGGCAGCAAATTATACCGAGACGGAGAAGACACCTGAACCGCGCATATCAAGCGAGATTAGCACTGAATAACAAGCGAAGAAATCCACTGTGGTAGCCTCTGGCGCAGCGGTGTATTGAGCAACCCACTGGACGTTAGAGGCAATGGTAGAAATACCACTGTAGATGGTGGCGGATTTTCCAACGGACAAACCATTTTCAAAATCAGTTCCAATGACGAAAGTTCCAATGTTGCTGGAGCGGTCAGCGAGAAGAACCGCAGACGCTGAACCAGCGGTTGTTCCAGCGACGGCGGCAGCGCCAAGAGTGAAACAAGCAGATTTAGCGATTTCTGGCGCAACTCCAGAAATGGCTCCAACGCACGCGTCGGCAGCAAGGGGAGCGCCAACCACGCCATTGTTAAAGCAAGAACCTTTCCTGAAATCCACGAGAGAGTGGTCGGCAATAAGCATTTCAGCGGTGGATTCTGCGCCTTGAGCATCAACGATGACTGGACGAGCGGGATAGCTTTCCGCATTAATCAAATATTGAAACTGGGTTAGTGTAGCAGATGTGCGATTACCAAGCGAGAAAGCAGCGCTGGTATCAATGGTTGCGTTAGGGCGATGAATTGCGATAATACGCTCAAGGGACGACATAGAGAACCCGAGGTTTGCGGTTAGGCGAGTGGCGGCGTTAGGGAGAGCAGCGCCCGAGTTCATAAATGAGGTCGCAAGAATGTTGTATTTTCCGCCAGTGGAGGCATCAACCTGCGCCTGCGCCATAGGGGAAAGCTCGGTCATCATCGCGCAAAGCTCCACTTCGTCAAAGGTGAAAGCGTTCGCCGCAGCACTGAAAGCGCAATTTACGGAATCTTCCAAGGTTAGGCGAATTTGAATACTTGAGAGAGAAAAGCCGGGGATAAGGCGGTGGGGAGTTGTGTTAAAAAGAGGGTTAAGCACTAGAGGGATAGTGAATACACGAGTGGCGCCAGCAGCAACCGCCTGACCACGTAGAGCATCACCCATTGTTCCAAGCATTACTGCGCCATAACCAGCTTTCCACTCGCAAGTGCTGTCAGTATCAAGCATAGAAGTTGCTAGAACATTCCAGCGAGAAATATCCGCAATTTGAGCTCCAGCGGTAGAGATTTGTAGGCGGTTGATGAAACCGAGAGCGCCTGCTCGGTCTAGAGTATAGTTGCCTGTTGCCGCCACGCGCACCTTAAGATACATAGAACTCATATCATAATAACTTCCTGCTAGATTTCCCGCTAAATCCAGCTGAATTACCTGACCAGAATTGAAAGTAGTGCTGTTAGTAGGGGGGATTTTCACGCGGTAAGAACGAGCGCTGACGGCGCGACGTTTTACCTGGTTGTATGCGAGGGACTCACTAAACACGGCATCACTCATTTATAATATACGAATAGAAAATAATTTATTCCTAATGTTATTTTTAATCTGGTTGATTATAGATTAAAAAGAACTAAATGGACTTATCGTGTTCCACGTTCAAGAGTTTTAAGAACTGGTTTAGCAATTGCGCCACCAATCGCAAGACCCGCTGCGGCTTCTGGGGCGGCAACACTCGCCACCGCCATTGCGGGGTCAATAAACTTTGCGCCAATTTTCGCACCTGTATGGAGTGATTTGTTTCCAATTTTTGCTGCTCTGTGTAGAGTTTTTGAACCAACTTTAGAGAGCATATATATATGGGTTAGAAATTAAACATCACCAAGTCCTTCTTCATCATTATCAGCAGTTGGTTTTATGGGATTTTCCTTAAAGTAATGCTGTATTGTTCCTAAATCATATTGTGGTGCTACTGGTATATTAATATACTCAAATTTTAATATGGCTTGTAGTTCCACTCCACTACCTATTGCTAAAGCATTATTATCAGCATCAAATAAACCGAGTTCTATCTCATTTAGACTATTGCGATTTACTAAATACTTATTTACTTCTGCGGGACGATAATTTATGACTTCGCCATAATTCGCATTTACTGGGATACGTAGTAATGTATTATTAATTACTCCACTACTATTGATGTTGCTTAAGATGAAACTATTTACCTTTAAAAAAATATATGGCGTAGGGATAAAATTAACTGTGCTAGGCATATAAACTGTATATGCTGGACTAGACGAATATAGTATAGGGTAATCATATTCGTTAGTGTTAGTTATACCAGCGCCTATTAGTGCTCCGCACGTGGTAGGGCGTAGGTCATTATTAAATACCTGAAAGCGAAATGTGGATACAAAAGAAAATTTAAACGATTTTTCATCATATACGCATTGAACGGCATTTGCTGGGGCTACAGTTTGTCCGTTAATATAATCCCTAAACTGCCACGCGCTATATATACCTACCGGGAATGTTAATGTGTATATGAGAACACTTGTCCCGCTAGATGTTAAGATTTGAAATGATAATTTGTTATTGTTTTCGGTAATATTATTTATTACATTAGGGATAGTTAATCCAATTACGCTTACAAGCATTCTTACAGCCGTAGGACAAGTAATGGGTGTAGATAAACTATACTTAAATGGACTACGGCTTACGCAGTTAGAACTATCCAAATACAAAGTAGATGACTGAATAGCAGTATCAAGCTTATAAGAAGCCATTTAATATATATCTATATAATAACATAATGAGCCTTTCTATAATAGTGCCGACATATAACAGACGCAAATTTAGCGATTTGATTTCACTTAACATAACATCACAAGATTACCCCTTAATCAATGAGATAATTGTTGCCGATGATGGAGAAAATGATGAAAGATTAATTTTATCAGTTCCATATACAGTATTGTATTACCGAGTTCCACGTATGACGATTGGAGAGAAACGAAACTTCTTAATAAGTAAATGCTCTGGAGAATATATTGCTAATATGGATACTGATGATTTTTATTGCCCTACGTATTTATCCACGTCAGTATTTAATTTGATAAAATCAGGTAAATCCATATCTGGTAGTAGTGATATGTTAATAATGGATACAACCACGAAAAAAATATATCGTCAGCGGTGTATTTACCTACATATGCTTAATGAGGCAACTTTAGTATTCAAAAAGTCATACGGAGATAAAAATAAATTTTCATCAGGCAACGGCGCCGAAGGTATAGCATTTCTTGAAAAATCGCTAAATGATATATACGAAACTTCTATAGATGATATTATGCTATGCCTGGCGCACGAAAAAAATACAGTTCCTAAATCCCAATGGTGTATTCCAAAATACGAAACATTCCTAAATATGGATATATATGCTCGTCATCTTATTTTTTCTAACGATATAGTATAATGGCTGAACGACACTACGCCCAACCAGTGCTTACACCCGCCCCACCACAACTCGCAATCCCACAAGGTAAGTTTTTCCAGATAGACCAAGAATATTACGAACCGAAAGAAGTAGAACCTAGTCTTGAAGATATACACAGCAAGGGTAGAACCCTACGTGCTCACGGACGCAATGTTAATCTAAAAGCGAATGGATTTATTACTCCCGAGACGCCATTAGGGCTAGAATCTGGTAGTCTAAAAGTAAATTACGGTTCATATTTGTATCAGCAGAAGACAGGCTACGATGCGTTCCACCCCGCCAACAGAATTACACCAGCCGAGAATATGCGCTTTCAGTAAAAAAAAATATACATTATAGAGATGCTTTATAGTCTTACTTGCGGATAATCACTCCGCCCCGCCATATCGGGGGTTTGTAGTCCTTTTTCTGTTCCTCAATTTTAATTTCCGCTTTTTTATGGCAGAGAACACAGGCACGCTTACATTTTAAATGCTCGGCGCATAGTCCGCTCCCCTTACATTCTTTACAGTATGCTTTATTACGCTTATGGATACAGATGCCTTTCCCATTACAATCAACACAGGTATATTCCGTCTTTCCGTGCTTACATTTAGTGGGCCACGCCATTTGCTTATTATATATGTAGGTATTTATCTTTTGACGCTTTCAATTTTTTGAAAAATGTAGGCGAGTGTAGGCGAGTTCCTTTTTCCCCAAAAAAAATAATCCAGCACCTCACTACCCCTGTTTTCGCAAGTAATTACCCTCGTTATTTCATTTTTTTTTTTACAAATTAAAAAAAAAGGGGAAAAAGGAACTAAATAGCCGTTTATGTAGAGAACACTTGTTAAAAGTTGTAAAATCCCTCCCTACATAAGCAAAAAACGAGGATAATTGCCCGTAAATCAGGAATATACCAAATATACTTTTTCATACTAAAGGGAAACTTTTTATACTAAAGGGAAACTAAAGGAAACTAAAACAACAAAAAGGAAACTAAAACAACATAAAGGGAAACCTTTTATACTTTTTATAATATGCCAGTATATGTTTGCGAATGTTGTAAATATACCACATCACTCAAAACCCAATTTGACCGACATAACTCTACAGCAAAGCACCTAAAAAATCTTGCCCTGCCACCTACTCCCGACAGCCCCACGCCGACGCCTGACGATACTAATGAAAGTATTGATATGCTTTTTGAGGAGATTTCGGGACTAAAATCTTGCTTTGAAGAATGTAAGCAGATGTTTATGGAATTGAAAAATCAAGCGCCTACATACACTCCGCCGACGCAGCCTACCCCCTTGCCTCCACCCCAATCTATCACAATTAACAACTCAAAACCTGTAGATGAAACGTGTAATCCACGATATATTGAAAAACAACTGAACGATAATCCATTGTATAACGATACTCCAGATATACATACATTTTTCTTACGTAAGAGCCCACACATTAATTTTGATTTTAGCGATGTAGAAGGATTGAGTGATGTATTGACTGATGGAAAAAGCTTCGTCATTGATTATTGCGTAGAGTTCGTTAAAAAAACACTAGCATCAGGTAAAACATTACCATTTGTATTTAAAAAGGGGAGTTGGTATATCAAGGGGCAGGATAATCTATGGGAAAAGGAAGAAATACCAGCAAGTGGTAATAACCCAGCGGCGACTAAATTCGTCCATTCAATTATCGTAAAAAAATTGACATACATCATTCTAAACAGATTTATTGATTACTGGACTGAAAAAACAGATGGAAATCAGTGGCTTCGCTCTAATACAGCATTGGAACTATTGGCGGACGTATTCAAACTTGAACTATACCATAACAAGGAGTTTCTAAAACCATTAAGCGTGCTTTTTTAATCTTATGTTAAGCTATATGAAATTGTTGGAACTATTTTCAGGAACCGGGAGTATAGGAAAAATCGCTAAAGAAAAAGGGTGGGAAGTTGTTTCATTAGATTTAAAAGGCGCCGATATTAACACCGATATTTTGAAATGGGATTATAAAAAGGATTACATACCAGGCGATTTTGATGTTATTTGGGCTTCTCCACCTTGCGATACTTTCTCCGCCTTAAGACGGACTTGGATAGGTAGAAAACTTAAATGTCATAACGGCGAAATATGCTCTCAAGAACTACTGGATAAAGATATACAGGAACAAGGGTTGCCTATATTGCGAAGAGCAGAAGAAATAATTGATTTTTTCAAACCTAAATATTATTTTATGGAAAATCCGCAAACTGGACTTATGAAAAATTACGTTGAACGACCCTTTTATGATGTTGATTACTGTAAGTATTCTAATTGGGGTTATAAAAAACGGACTCGTATTTGGACTAATCTTCAAGGATTTAATGCTAAATTATGTAAAAATGATTGCGATAATTTAATGGAAAATACAAAACTTCATAAGGCGAACTTTGGCGGGAATAAAATGGTGGTAAATGAAAATGGTAAAATTATCAAAGTTAAGACCGCCGCCGCCCGTGAAAAATATAGAGATGAACCGAACGCGCAACCATATGTAAAAGGAGGAGGACACAATAGAAACGAAAGATATAGAATACCGCCAGATTTGATTACTGATTTATTTAAAAATATTTCTATTTAGTATATGCCTACTAAATCACAATTAGCAAAACTCAACTCACTGAATTATAATTTAGCAGATGGCGATAAAAAAGCCAAAAAAAAAGCGACGAAAAAAATAGATAAGATGGGGTATGAAGTAGCATCTACCAGCAGGGGAATTACTCATTTGAAAAGTAAAGGAGATGATACAACATATGGAAAACATCACGTGGTAGTCGTTAAAGGGACGAACCCTACGAATAAAAAAGACCTATTAAGCGATTTTAAATTAGGTATTGGAATGTCGGGAACAGATAAGCAGTTTAAGCATCGGCAGAAGAAAGTGAAAAAGATTTATGAAGGCATCGGCGACGAAGATAAGCATCTTACGGGGCATAGTTTAGGAGGCAGCGGAATTACCAGTATGATGGCGAAGTCTAAATCTATTAGGGAAAATACTAAATCAGCAACCGCATTTAATACAGGGTATAGCAAGGCGTTTGATAATGAACTTAAGAAAGGATTAACAACTACCGATAAAAAAGAAATCAAAAGCAAACTTACCCATCATCATCAAAAAGGAGATATAATTTCGGCGTCTTTAACGGATACTGCGGTAGGCAAAGTGAAGACGCAAAAGAAGGCGACTTCGTCAGCACATAGTCTAACGAACTTTCATCGTGATAAATCTATTTCAGCGGAAGCAGAACCAGCCGTAGAACAAGAATAAATATAGCCATATATTATATGCTTTCAATTACCGAGAAGGAAAATCCAAAAATGTCCGTTTCAAATACGCCAAATAATTTAGATAAACCCCTTACCAAAGATGATTTAGGTTGCCTACCTAACTATAGCGGATTTAGTATGATGATTGTCGGTAGTTCAGGTTCAGGAAAAACCACCTTGTTATACAGCATTATGACGAAATCAAAAAAAAAAAAATTATGTCAGTCGTATAAAAGATTATTTGATTTTATTTATATCATCAGTCCAACGCTCGGCGGAAAAAGTATGAAGAACGATAAGTTTAGTTGTATCCCAGACGACCAGATATACCGAGAATTAACCCTGGAAGGGCTTATGGAGTTAGAAGAAAAATTGTATAAAAATAGAGAAGATGACCTTAATAGTATTGTAATAATGGACGATATAGGCTCACAATTGAGGAGGAATCAAAAGTGCGAAAAAAAACTCGTCCAGCTAATTCAAAATAGACGCCACGCATTCACCAGTTATATTTCACTAGTCCAGAAGTTTAAAGATTACCCTACAGGGATAAGAAACAATTGTTCTCATTTAGCATTTTTCCGCCCCAAAAACCGACTGGAGAGCGACTCTATTACGAATGAACTAATGCCTTTTGATAATAAAAAAAATGCTCAATTATTATCATTCGTGTTTGATAATGAGAAGAGCAAATTTCCATTTATGTTTGTAGATATGTCGTTAAAGCATAGTAATAGATTTCAATTTTACAACGGGTTTAACCCTTTGACGATTACCGACGAGCAACCGCTCAAATGAATTATATTATATAGCAATATAGTATAAGATGCCGAATGCGTGGGTAGAACACACGAGAGCGTTTGCGAAAAAAAACGGACTCACTTATGGTTGCGCCATAAGCGACCCAAAAAACAAGGAGTCTTACCATAAGCAGAAAGGACGAAACGCAAAAAAAACACGAACTCCAGAGCAAGAGAGTGCGGGTATGGGCGCAGAAGATGTTAATGTTGCCGAAAAACCGAAACCAAAACCGAAAGAACAAGAGTTAGGTATAAGACCATTTGATTTAGTGAAGCAATTTATGGGAATAAAAACTGGAAAAAAATGGAGTGATTCGTTAGATGATTTAACTGATATAGCATTATTTTTTGAAACGTTAGACGAGGGTATTCTTTACCCACTCAGAAACCGAATGCCCGAAAATTTTAATACTGTAGTTGAATATACCCAGCAATATGCGGTTAGATTAGACGGGAAATCTTACCAACCATCGTGGGTTGATAAGGCGAGACCTAAAGTTGAAACAGCACTTAATATGTTAATGAAAGACTGGAAATTTCATATGTATTACTCAAAACCTATGGGGGGAAAAGCGGGGATTAGAATAATGCCTTTGTGGCGTGGCGAGGGTAAAATACCTAAACCCGCTGCGCGGAAAATATCCTTTGAGGAAGAACTTAGAAAATATCTTAATCCGATTTATCTTGATAGGGAAAATATTAGAAGTGAGTTGCGAAAAAATATCAACGATAGGAACGAGGAAAGGGATAAAAAAAAAGACGCAAACCAGAAAGAAAAATATCAGTGGATAAATAAGTATAACCATCAGGATAATACGGACTTCATAAAAAAAGCATACAGACGACTTGTTGATGAAGTGTCAAACGGAAAAATAAAAGCAGTAATATCAAATGATTTAAATGAAAGATTTAAAACACCAACAGCATTATATGGTTATTTTGCGAGTAAGCAGAGATTAACTGAAAATCCAGAGCAACTCGTCCTATTTAAAAAACTAACTATTGAAGAAGGAGAAAAATATATGGAAAAAATTGCTGAAAAAGAACTGAAGGAGAAAAATAGAATGGAAAAAGCACAAAAGCGTGGAAAACAACGTGGATAATTTCTACGCCTATTATATATGCCTCCAAAACTGTCCCAAAAGCAGACAGTAATAGTCAATATCGGCGATAAGGTAATCAAGAAGAAAAAACGTAAGCGCCGAAAAAGGACTACCGCAACACGTAGGGGAGGCGAAGCAATACAATACCCAATTGGCGCCCAGGCATCATTCAACCCACTTCAACAAATAACTTTAGCACAATCGGCACGAGAACTCCAATTACAATCTTTAGCGAATACTAATAATCAAGGGCATAACAATCTATTAACCGATGGACGGGATAGTGAAATACAGCGTATAACAGCAGAGCGGGACGGAGGTTTGCGACTTCTAGAACAACAACGTTCTGCTCAAGCGGCACTACCATCAGCACGACCGCCGTCAGCATCAATTATGGCGAGTGCGAGGGATATGTCGGCACAACCAGACGTGCGTCCAGAGTTTCAAGAAGAACAACAACAACGTAAAGCTCGTCTGGCGATGTTGCGGCGGGAGGGGGAAATTCGGCGAGGATTTTTCGGCGGAGCAGAAGAAGTGAAAGACGATAAACCATCACACCCATTTAAACCGATAAATATACCACGTGAAGCACCACCACCACTACCACCACGACCAGTAGAAAAACCATTTAAACCGATGAATAAACCACGTCAGGCATCACCAGAAAAACCACCACGACCAACAGAACCACCATCAAAACCATCACGACCAACAGAACCACCACCAAAACCAGACCGACCACCACCAGAACCACCAGCAAAACCACCAAGAGTAGCAGAAGCAAAAGTAGCACCACCACTACCACCGAGACCATACACAGAAGCACCACCAACATATAATCCAAACAGACCAGCAGAAGCAAAAGATGCGCCACCACCACTACCATCAAGAGAAAAAAGCACGAAAGCACGAGAAGCAGCAGAAAAACGAGAAGAAGCAAAAGCAAAACGAGAAGAAATAGCAATGGAAAAAAGAGTATTAGCAGCACGAAAAAAAGTGGAGGTAAAAGCAGAAAGGGACGCAGAAAAAGCAGCAGCAAAAGCAGAAAGAGATGCGGTTAAAGCAGAATTAAAAGCAACACGAGACGAAGCAAAAGCAAAAAAAGCAGAGGTTAGAGGAGAAATAGCAGCGATTAGAGCAGCGACCAAAATGGCGAAATTACCACCGCCACCACCGCCACCGCCACCACCAAAACCACCACGAGATGAATCACCACCTCCATCAATCAGCACACGACTACCGACGCAGCACACGCCGACATCAATTGAACCATTAGGAACACTATTAGGACCACCAAAACCATCACGACCATTAACACGACCACATTCACCACCACCACCAGAAGGAACAATTAGACCACGCGTGCGCTCACCACCACCACCACTACCACCACTAGCACCACTTCAATTGCCCCCACCATCACCAAAATTACCAGTAGTAGCACGCTCACCGAGAAAATCACCACGCTCACCAGCATCATCACCAAAACCACTAGTAATACAACGACCCTCACCAAAACCACCACTATCACCAAAACCACCAGTAATAGCACGAGAACCAACGCCACCAAGACCACTAGCACCAGCACCACCGCCACTACCTCCAGCACCACCACCAATACCACCGCCGCCAAAACGAGAAACAATTGAGGATTTTATGACTGGAGGATTTAAAATGGGGCAAACAAAAACCCAAAATCCAATACAAAAGCAAACCCTAAAAGCAAAAGCAGAACACAAAACAGGAAAACTGGAAACGGAAGAAGATAAAATTAATAAAATATGGGAGCGGTATTCAGCATCTACCGAAAGAGAAGCAAAAAGACGACAGGATATAAAAGACAAACAGAAAGAACTATTATCAGGAACAATAAAAAGCAGAAAAGCCGCTTCTGTAGGAAGAAGTGAAATAGAAAGTATTAAATCACCAGCAGACGCACGACTAGCAAGATTATCTAAAGAATTAGATGATGAACTCTTCGGCGGAACTACACTAAATCCCACTAAACAAGCAGGAAGTAAATTATCATCAAAAATGAGTAAAATGAGCCCAGAGAAAGAACCCTCAATTTCACGACCATCACAATCACTAGACCGAGTGCAAGAAGTCCCAAAAGCAGTGCCAAGAACACAAGTAAAACTCAAAAAAGAAACACCACCAACACCAGTAGCGCCCATAATAAAGCGTTCAATACCAGAGAGAAGTCCAAGCAGACAACGACCGCCCCCAGTGGCGAGAAAGCGCATCGTTAGTGTAGATACAGGATTAAAAACCACAGCGTCATTCACCAGTCCAATAATTACAGCAGACAAGCCAATATCACTAACCCCACAAAAACAACGCGGCGCCAGCCCTCCACGAAAAAGAGAATTTTATAATATGTCCCCATTAGAAGGCGCGGAAGAATCATTCACGATTTTATAAATACTTAATATATATGGAGCAGTTTAGGATTTTAGTATTTCACACTATTTTCAGCGAGAACGCATTTTGTTTATCCAGGCGTTTAGGAATAACTATAGAAAATAATTTTACCCCAGAAGAAGGAAAAATATATTTAGTATTCGGCGCGCACGAACAAGCAATTAACTTGTATAACATTCAGCGTCAAGTTAAAAATATTAAGTTCATAATTATTAATACAGAACCACCGCAAAGCAATCATTTAAAAAACAAGTATTTTTTAACTTTGATGAAAGAGAATATCGTCTGGGATTATCACGATTTATCCAAAAAATATTTAGGCGGACAAGGTATTAGGGTATATTCAATGTATTTTCCAGAGTTTGTATATACACCAGTAGAGACACCAAGAGCAATAGATATTTTGTTTGTAGGAAGCAAGAACGACCGAAGAGTTGCCGTGGAGAAGAGATTACGAGAGAAATATCCAGATAAAAAAATAGAATTTCATATGGATTGGAAGCACAGCGACCAAGCAGAGATGCGCAAACTTCTACAGTCAGCAAAAGTAGTTCTAAATATACCCTACTACGACAGCAATATTTTAGAAACACACCGCATTCATTTTGCTATGGCGTGCGGTTGCGAAGTAGTAAGTCTATATTCAGGATACAAAACAATAGATGATTTTTATTCACCCTACGTCCATTTCTGCCACGATTTATTTGAGTATTTTGATACAGAAGATATGCTCCCACTCCATATGACGGAACAAAAGAAAAAATATCCAGCCCTTATATCAAATCTTATGATGCTAATTACCCATAACAGATGGATATTAGAGCAACTGATTAAAAATTAATATCACCATATAGTAAATGTCGTTTCAAACCAACATCGCAGGTTGCCCGCCGTGTAATAATTTCACATTCACCACTACCTCTGTTTCGGCAAACAGCGTCAGTTGCGATAATTTATCTGCTACTAATGCTAGTATAGTCAATCTTACCACAACTACCTTTAGTCCAGTAAATATAAATACCAGTCTTATTGTTGCTGACGATATACACGTATCTAATCTTTCAGCAACGACGATAAACAGTAGTCTTTTAACTACGGTAGATTTAATCGCAACAAGCGGAACAATCAATACATTTTTTTCAGGTTTCATTGAAAGCGTCGGCGCTAATATCAGCAACTTATCGGCAGACCATATACACGTAAGCAATATTTCTCTTGACGGCACACTAGGCGGGCATACCGCAAACCTCGTAAATGCTAATGTTCAAACCATTAATTGTAGTAGTCTAACTGGCGACATCAGTAGTAATTTATCGGCAGGTTCTGGAATTTCCCTTGCTACAGTATCAGGAATTACCACAATAACAAACACTGGAATTATAACAGACCCATTAAATCTTTCTACACTCAACGCTTCAACCATCAACTCAAGTAATATAACAAACTCGTCAAACATAACAAGTGCTACTGGGGGGTTCGGCGTTGCTACTGCTATAACAGTTAATTCATCTCTCGTGAATTCAAGCACAGTAGATACAAGTCTATTATATATTGACGACACAAACACGGGCGATACAACCTCATTGGCACGAGCAAATAATATTTTAACCTTAACCGGGACAACGCTTAATGCGTCAATAGATATGAATTTCTTTTTATCAAACCCAGCGACACGGCAACCTATTATGACGCTAAATGGTAATTTAGACGCAGTAGATATTAACGGCGATGTAAGGGTAAGCGGCACGATTGACGGCGATATATCTCAAAATCTTCAAGCAGGAACTGGGATTTCTTTGAGCACTGTAGGCGGTATTACGACCATAGGTAATACAGCACAGACAAGCGACCCGTTAAATCTCTCTACACTCAACGCTTCAACCATCAACTCAAGTAATATAACCAACTCGTCAAGCATAATAACAGGTTCTCTTACAGGGGACATCAGTAGTAATTTAGCATCAGCGGCAGGCATTACGCTTTCAACCGCAGCGGGAATTACCACTATCTCATCTAATGCTTTATCACAAAGCACACAATATGCTTTTCAGGCGACATCAAACCAAAATGGTAATCAAACAGTTGGAGCAGGGACGTTGCTTAATTTTAATGTAATAGAGCTTGAAACTACCCCCGTGTTTGGAAGTGGATATGACACAGGGGGGAAGAGGTATTACATACCAGCAGGAGCAGGAGGCGTTTGGACTTTCGGGTTCAAAGCATTTATCAACACAACCCCGACATCATTTAGAATTGGTATTTATAAGAATGGGGGACTAATTGGAATGGGCGGTTATTCAAGCGAAGCAACAGAAGCCTTTGACGTAGTCTGTAATGCGGCGCCTAATGATTATTTTTGGGTTATGGGAGTAAGCGGCGGAGCAAGTGTATATATGGCTTCAACCCATTCGTGGTTCTATGGACACAGACTGGAGGCAGTAAATAATGCGGTAAGCATAACTACAGACCTAACCGTAGCAGATTTAAATGCGACTGATGTAGGGGCGGTTCTCGTAGCAGCGACAGACGTCATAGCATCAACACTGACGGCAGCAACGACTAACACAAGCACACTAAACGCAAGCACAATTAACGGCGACATCGGCGGCAATTTAGTAGCG
>Ga0070747_1000826_pt1 | contig 15242 bp, 19 predicted proteins | sample VirMetDEL_Mar_31_FD_77321 | JGI IMG/M metagenome (GOLD analysis project Ga0070747, IMG submission 77321) | Aqueous microbial communities from the Delaware River and Bay under freshwater to marine salinity gradient to study organic matter... | ecosystem: Environmental > Aquatic > Marine > Coastal...
ATATCTTCTTCTTTAGTAGCAGTACCTGCATCAGCTACATCAGCTTGTGCTACTTCTTCAGACTCGTACTCAACACCCGTCTTCTTATTAGATATCTTTGTTTGTGATTCGCAATCAATAGTAATCGTCATGGCTGTATTCTAACCATTTTCTTGAGATCTGTCCAATTGAGCGTACGAGATAATACCTGATATTTTAGCACCTGTTTCTGCGGTCATTTTAAGAATATCACCTTCTTCTAATACGGTAGTGTTTGTAATAATATCCACCGTGCTTAAAGCCGCAATATCTTGATTACCAAACGTATGTGTAGCTGACGCTGAAGTATCGGTTAGTTGAGTGGTTAACGTTACTGCACTACTGTGTATATTGACCGCTTGGATTTGTTTAATTAATAATCTTGCATCACTAGGTGCAGTCAATACTGACGTAGCAGCAGTGTTAGCTAAAGTAAAACCTTGGTTTTTATATTGTATTGTCATGATATGAACCAGTTAAAAGTATCTTGTTCGTTTTTAAAATCTGTTTGAAACGAAAAGTTAAGTTGATTTTTTAATGTATTTAAAGCATCCATAATCTGTCTTTGATTTGACGCATCATATTCAGATTTAGGTTCTGGTATATTTACAGTAATTTTAGCCATTATCTTTTTCCATCTGGTTGCACATCTGCTCTAAAAGAACCAAACCTCCAGTTCTCATCTTGAGCACTGTTTTCTATTTTTAATGAAGCAAATCGACCTCTTGCCCTAGTGTCTATCTTTTTAGTTGATGAGGTTACGGTAAATGGCCCTAATGATGAACTTGATTCTGTTTCAGATGGAAAGTCTTTGAGCTGTATAGTGACTGTCGCATTACCACTTAATATCTTAAAGTCTGGTAAGAAACGTCTAATCTTAATAAAGTTCTCACCTTGTCCACCTTCAGCGTCTAAAGTAAAACTACCTGATTCAATAAAAGCATTAATACTTTGTACAAAGTTTCCATTTTGATCAGATTCGTTAACACCTTTCTCATGTTCGTAAACAGTTGTCTTACCTAAATTTGTACTGGCTCCTTGAATTGTAGGAAAAGTCGGTGTGCTTGAATTAGTAAATTCTGTAGCTATTGGACTATCAAATAGATATTGGTCAATATAAGCAGTTCTTGATAAGGAACTTGTTGTCCACGCACCTTCACGATAATTTAATGTTACACATCTATCGACACTAGAAGAACCTGCTTTAGCATAAAACCAATTTATTTCAGTGAATAAAGAATTGTAGTTACAGTAAACTAATCCACCAGAATCGTAATTAATACCTAAGTCATCGCTATCTACATTAGTAAATACAAAATCTTCTACTGAACAAGGTAATCGTTTGACAGTACCATCAAAAACAAAGAAACCACCAGACTCACCCATCCAATATACTGCACCATCAACATACACCACCGCATGTTGTCCAATCAAACCACAATTAGAACCTACTTGTTGTATGCTAAAAGTAAAAGGTGGACCTACAAACTGCATTGTGTAAGCAGAAGTATCGGTTAATATAAAAATATAATCTTTTGCTCGTAGAGCTCCTACTATTTTACTGCCAGAGTCTAACCTAAAAGTACCCGCAGTATTGGTAGATACAGGTGTATAATCAGTTCTATCTTCTTGGTCACTAAATCTTATAAACATTTTATCCTGTGTTGAAGTATTACCTACAGTTGTTTCTGTGCCTAAATGTATTAAATGTCTGTCTCGACCTGATACTAAAGTCATTACACTTGCTGTAGGGTTTGTACTAGATACAGTAGCTCGAGTATCCACACCGCTAGTAGGATTCCATTCAAATGTTTTACCATCGTGTACGGTAGCAATTAAAATAGAACCAAAGTTATCTAAAGCCCAATTTGAAGGTTCTATAGTTACATCAGTAGTAGCTGCGGCATTACCCCAAGCAACAAAACTTTCAGCATCAGTTACGACCGCTGCGTCATCATGTGCTGCTCTAGTTGAACCCAAAGCTCCTCTAGTAATACCTGTTAAATCTTGACTTGATATACCTGTGTAGGTAATTATTTCTGATCCAACCAGTATACGTCCTGCTGTGTTAAAACCAGTGACTGAAGTAAGCGTTACGGCTGTACCCGAACCACCTGTACCCGCTGCATTATCACCTAATGCACCATCAAGATCGTTTTTAATTAGTGAGGTTGATTCACCACCCCATTGAGCAACACCAAATCCATAACCAGCAGTTGATATTGCTGGTCCAAATTTTACATACGGGTTTACATTACATCCTGTTGCACCAGTTACGCCAGCACCCGATTCAACTTTGCTCATTGTTACAGTAAAAGTATCAGAGGCTCTGGTAACAATTTCAAATGTATTAGTCGTAAAGTCAGCGGCAACAAATCCTGTGCCACTTCCTGGTACAGTCATATTACTAAATGTAAATAAATCTCCTACCGCTAATCCGTGTGATGCCTTATTAACTGTTAAAGTAGCTGAACCATTAGTTGTTGTGTAAGTACAAGATGTTATAGCTGTACCAAGAGGTGTAATATCATAAAAAGCATCACCATAGTATAAAGCCAGTATTTTATTAGTAGCCACCGCTAAATATTTATTACCACTTATATCTGACCAATTATGTAAATCTTTGGTAGCTCCAGCTAAAGTGTTAGAAGTAAGTTTTTGCCACCCACCTATTTTTTCTGGTTCACCGTATCTAAAACGTACAAAGTCACCATCCGTCCATGTGTATTCGGCAGCTGATTGTGTCATCTGTTTATTAAAACCTGGTTTGAACGGTACTTTAACTAATGGCATATGCTTATAAATCCTGTTTTAGTTAGTATAATTCAATTGTAGCAGCTTATAAAGACCTAGATAAGGGGCTTGCCATTCATCCATGCAACCACTGCATGGCGTTGTCCTTCATATACAGTCTCACAGCCATGTAAGCTATAAGATGGAAATATTATAATATTACCTTTTTTTTGTGGAGGAAAAAACTTCTCTCCACTACCATTAATTAAATAAAATAAACCACCTTTAAAGTCATCATTTAATACAGTCAGACATGTTAATTTTCTTACATATTCTTGGTTTTGAGAAAAAGCGTAATCCACATGAGAAGTGTATTTACCGTTACGTTTGTATATTAAATACTCAGCTTGGCTACAAAAAGTTATATCGTATTTCCAATTTTGAAAATTAGCATCTAATGCAGCAGCTATTAGATATGAGGCAACACCTGTGTAAGGAGGTAGGTCTATTTTATTAACATCCCTTACTTTTTTGTCAACTATTTCTTTCTTTAAACTATCAGTTTTAGCTTTAGTAGTTTTTTGGTTTTTATGTTTATTTATATAAAAGTCACATACATCATGAGGTATACCTTGATCGTCTTGATAAACCCAACAAGGTACAATTAAACTTTCAACTCCTTTCATTTTTACTCTCCCAATTAAAAAAGTGTGTTACACAATACCTACCATCTCCGAACTTTGCATTAGTATTCATTTTTACAGGATATACTTTGTGCCCTAAATAGCTAGGAAACATAACCATCCTATTCGATATACATTTAATTTTTTTATTCGCTTCTGTAAGGCAAAAGTCACCACCTTTAAATTTTTTAGGTTCTTTATAAAGCCAGATAAGAAAAGTAAACTGCGTACTATCTTTGTGAGATTTATACTCCTGCTCATGGTCATAATAACTGACCATAGTAGAATCAGTATTTGTATTTATATAATTATTGTGGTGAAGAGGCATCCCTTTCTCTACAATTTTTTTAAATTCCTCAGATTGTTGTTTGTATAGTGCTTGAATTATATGCGAAAATTTTGTGCCTTTGACTGTGTAGGTATCCCATAAATAAAAACGAAAAGCATTTGACTTAGCTTTACCGTCAGTTGACTTTGCTACAACAGTGTCTTCTGCTTTCTCGATAGTGGCTATTTCTCTACTAGAATAAAAATCAAGCTCTTTCCATATAAGACTTAGTTCTTCTTCTGTATACCAATTATCTATTATAATATGAGGATACACAGGATCTTTAGATGTTTTTATTTTCCATTCTTTCATAAGTAATTAATGTTAAAGTTTACTCTTCTAGGAACGTCACTACAGTTAGTACTAGCATGTGGTTTGCTAGAATCAAAAAACAATATTCGATTTGCTACGGATTCTACTTTTGTACCATCATCTAAAATAGTAAATCCATTATTTGTATTAAGGTAAAATATAGCACCTTTGTGGGGTTCGTGTTGATCAGTATGTTTTGCGTATGTAGTTAATACTTCTGTTTTTAAAAATAAATTAGCTTTAGCCCTAATAAGTTTTTGCATATTCATTTTTGAAAATAAAATATCTGTAACTAAATCTAAAAACTGACTACATTCTTTCATATTCTGATCGTAAAAATTATGTACAAAATAAAAACCATCACTCTCTGCTTCCTCTGTAACACCTACATGACCAGCAAAATACCAAGGAAACCAAAGGTCTGCTTTATCATGTAAAAATACATCCTCAATCAGTTTAAATTCTTCGGGGGGTAAGAAGTTATCAACTACTTTTGGCTTTCTCATTTACTCTCTCTATTTTTTTTAGTAAATTTATTAAAAACTTTATGTGATCTATTTCATACCACTTAACTGAAATATCTAAACTGCTTGGATTTGCATGATGATTGTTGTGGTATGGGTGCATTAAGATAAAGGGTAAGTGTATATTCCTTGAGTTGTCATTGGTTTTAAAGTTTTTGTACCCTATTTTATGACCAAACACATTAACCCACGATGCTGCATGTAGTGAATATACAGCTGGTAAAGCAAATAAATATAAAGACATTTTAATATCTATAAACATTGTTGGTAACACTACACCCCAATATATAAGGTAGTAGTATTTTTTAATAAATACATGTGCTTTGTCTTTAATTAATTTCTTAATTAAACCTGAACTTATCTTAGAGTTCTTTTGTGTTTCAATCCAAAACCAAGTACGCCAACCGTCTGTAGCTGGGTGTGGGTCTCCATCTACATCTGAATACTTGTGGTGTGTAGAGTGATTTGCAGCCCATACCATGGGAGGTCCTTGCAGACCAAATATAGCACAACTATTTAAAAACAACTGTGTAGGTCTAGTAATCGTGAAGGATCCATGAGATAGATACCTATGACAATAACCTTCTATACCTAGCTTTGCAAAAAATATAATACCTATCAAAGTAAACCATAAATAATTTATATCCCACATATAAAAAAGACCTACAGTAGTAAATATGTGTATAAGACCTTGAGATAGTAATAACTTATGATGATCCGCTATTTTCATCTATACCCTTTAATTAATCTTGTTGAGGGAATAATCTTATCATTAACAATAACGGATGTATTGTTTTTTGTCGGTCCCATAAATAACAAGGTATAAGCAGGTTTATCAGCTTGTATCTCGTGAAATTTGTTATGAGTTAGTAAATTAAACCACTTGTGGTTTCTAGTTTCTTTAATATTTTTAGTAGGATCATACGTTAACTCTTTGTATTGGCCCCATAGTATAAAAGATAAAAAGGTACCTTCGTGGTCGTGCATTACTTGTTGTACAGGTAGTACTTTACAAAATAAAATTGAAAAATAAGGACACCATATACCCCAGCGTCTAATGGTCATATGACCAGTTCTAGTTGTAACGTGTGTAGGACCTATTCCTGAGTCGTTATAAATCCTTGAGAAGTACTTTATCATATCCACCACTTCCATCACTTTTAGGAACTTTTACATACTCACCGATGTTAGCTTTATTAACATTTTGAGCTATACGATTACCGTGATTGTCCGTTTTTGGTACAACAATTTCAGTGTCAGCTAAATTACTTATTTCATCAGCAAAAGGTGCAGTATATTCTATGTATAGACTAGTACCTTCCCCATACACTTGATACCTTTCTAAATGACTGTAAAGAGACACAGATACTAATTCTTTTGAACTATTAAATTTAAACTGAAAGGAATCATCCGCATGAGCTAATGATTTACTTTTAGATATTGGCATAACAATATCAGATTTTAATGATTCAGCCCACGCCCAAATATCATCATTTGACCCTTGTGCATAGATAGATTGAGTTTGTTGTAGCTCAAAATTTGAATTACACATATCAGTTATATACAAAACAGTTATACCTGAACCTAAATTAACTACTGGTAAGGCTTGATCTTTCTTATAAAAAATTTCTATTGTTTTTGTTGCAGTATCTAAATCATAGATATACCTTAAAAAATCTTTATCAATCAACAGACTATTTTGCATCTTACTACTGTCTTTGTAATCTGGAGCACAACTACATTGATGAAAAGTTAATACATTACCGTCTGTATCCACACCCCATGTCTGAACTTCATAGGGAAAAGTTTCAGAAGTAAATACGTCTGTAACTTGTTTTTTAATTTTTGTAACTTCATCATCATCACTACCACCAAAATACACACGGTTAGTGACTTTTTTATTATCAATATATGCTCTCATACAAACTAGATTACTCATTATGATACTGCTCCTTGAATGTTTCCACTGCCATCTTCATATGTTACCTGATTACCGTTTAAATTTATAGCCTTACCCGCTGCTCCACCTGCTGCTCCACTGTTACCTCCGCCAGAACCTGCTGCACCAAAGCCTCCACCAGCTCCACCATTACCTGCTGGGCTTTGTCCAGTACCACCACCACCAGCTCCACTTATACTACCTGCTCCACCAGCTGCTGTTCCAGATCCAGCCGCACCACCTTGTTGGCCAGCTCCACCGCCACCGCCACCAGCAGCGAAATTTTGTGTGGTTGGAGTTTGGCCTTTATTACCACCTCCAGGCTGTGTGGCTGTAGCTCCTTTACCACCACCGCCACCACCACCGCCACCACGGATAAAACCTCCGTTGTTTTGAATTGTAGTAGCAATGCCTAAGTTAATTGCATTTTGTGCAGCAGTACCAGCTGCACCTTGTGCGTTTTGCCCACCACCAGCTCCACCAGCTCCACCTCGACCAACAATTTGGCTATTGTTAATAATTTTAACGGTGTCACCTGAAGTCCACTGATTACCTGTATCAATAGCAGAAGCTCCTGTAGAACCAACGATTGCTTGTACAGTTAAGGTTACGTCCGAAATACCTGCCGAGTATGAACCCCCTCTGTTTGCAAAAATGTTGTAACTTTGTGTGGTTGATGAAATAGTCAGTGCAATAGCTACACGATCTGAACCACCGTAAAATTGAGAGAACGCAATAGCTCCACTACTTGGGATAGCACCAGCGTCTCCTGTAGCTCCAGAAGCCACGTTGTCACCACCTGCATAGTATTCACTCATACCAATAGGATTACTACCACCGTATTCAGTTTGTATCGCAGATAAAGCTAAGGATGAGCCCGCACTAGGTATTGCCATTTTCTAATTTCTCCACTTTTGCTTCTAGTTCTTTAATTGCTTCTATTAATACACCTACTAAGTTACCGTAAGCCACTGACATATACTCGCCTTCATCATGTACTACTTCTGGCATTACTTTTTGCATTTCTTGAGCAATCACACCAGTTCCTCTTCTACCGTCTCTATCAAAGGTAACGCCACGCATATTAGTAACTTTATCTAAAGCACTATCGATAGTTTCAATGTCTGATTTTAATCTTTCATCAGAAAAAGCTGTAACATCATTGTTAAAGGTTGCAGCACCCGCTGCTGACATGTCTAAGGTAAGTGCTGTTATAACTGCACCACCATCATTACCTTTAAAAATAATATCTTTATCACTGGTAGCTGATTGCATTACAAAATCAGTTGAACTATTAGTAAAACGACCAAACTCGGTGCCACCATCTTTTAAAATTATATCTGCTCCATCCGCATCTAAAACTATATCTTGACCACTAAATAAAGATTGATCTCTGTTTTTAAATTGCCAACCGACTGTGCTATCTCCTGAATAAACTAATGTAAATGCTGCTCTTTCGTTTGCTACTACTAAATCAGAACCAGCACCATTTATATTAGAACTGTTTCTACCAACTGTAAGATTGTTAGTATCAAAGGTATTTTCTGAATCCATAAAAGTTACTTCATCACCTGTGGCAGGTGAGGCGGGTAGAGTAATCGTTCTGGCTGCACCAGAAGTATCAACTAATATTTGTGCTCCAGCTTGTACTGTTTCGGCTGCTGCAATAACACGCCAATATCTAGTTTCTTGATCTTTAACAATATCAGTGCCGTTGGAGTGGCAGATGTAATGATTACCTTCGCACAGTAAAAAACCTGTTTGACTGGTTACTTTAAATGTAAGTGTGTAACCTGCATGATCAGTACCATCTATAATATTAAAAAACTTTTCTATTGAAGCGGGCATGTTTACAATTCTGTTAGCTGCTAAAGTTCCTGTAAATTTAATACTCATGTTTCTAGCATTAGATACTGCGGCATTTGACATTGCTAAAGTGACATCACTAGAGGCAACATTAACTTCTTCGTACCCTGTTACCGCTTGTTGAATAACATTAAAGTTATTATTGGTTTTATCACCCCATGTTCCAGGGTTTTCTCCAGTTGCTTGCAATTCGATTTTTAAATCACTTGAAAATGTTGATGCCATAATTACCTACTTTGTATGTTTATATTCATTATAAGGTCGTTATGCGACCTTTTCAACCTCATCAACAGGAACCCACGTTTGACTTGTACCTGTACTAACAGCAGTCCATGTTTGACCTGTGCCCGTGCTGACCGTTGCCCAACCAATACCATTGGCTATACCAACACTACTAGTCAATCCAGCTGCGGTTGGAACTATATTAGCATCAGCAACGGTAACAACGCTGTTAATAGAAAAAGCCAAAGCACTACCCGTAAGACTAACGTTAGCATCCGCCACAGGAACTACAGCAGTTTGATTTAAAGCTAAGGCTGTACCTGTTACAGCAACATCTAATACTTCAAACTGTTGAGTAGAAAAAGGAGCTTGTGAAAAAGAAACGATACCAAAGCTCATAATTAGCTCCTATTAATTTTATCAAGGTCTTTAAATATACCCTCATTGTGTTCATGAGGTAATTGACTTTTTAATTCTTCTACTTCAGCTTTTAATTCTTTGATTGCTTCTATAAGAACACCGACCATATTGCCGTAAGCAACTGATTTAATTTTTTCTTCTGACTTATCCTCTCTTACAACTTCTGGTATTATTTTTTCAACTTCTTGAGCTATAACACCCATACTTTTATGACCTTCGTCATCTATTCTTTCAAATGTAACACCACGCATTTGACATACTTTATCTAAAGCGTTTGGAATTGTTTCTATATCTCTTTTTAATCTTTCATCAGAGAACGCAGTAACATCATTGTTAAAGGTAGCAGCTCCAGCAGCACTCATATCTAGCACCATAGCTGAAATAATAGTTCCCCCATCATTTCCACCCAATATAAAATCTTTGTCTTGCACAGAACAATCCATTCTAAAGTTTGAGTTATCGTTGTTAGCTATTTTGCCAATCAATGTTCCAGCGTCTTTAAATAAGATATCAGCACCATCAGCGTCTAATGTAATATCATCTGCAGCGTCAATAATAAAGTCATCTGTTGCTGTAATTGTATCACCATCAATAGTAATTTCATCTACAACCACACCAGCGTTAGCTGTGATTACACCACTAGGTGTTATTGTACCTGTTACCTCAACACCAGCAGCAGTTGTTTCTAATTTTTTTGTACCGTCATGGTAAAGTTCTACTGCACCATCAACAATAGCTCGAATCATATGCTCAAAGTTACTTGGACCTTTAGAAAGTTGAATCTCAGCTCCATTACTTTGTATTGCTAAATTTCCAGTTGCACTATCTACTATGTAAGAATTAGAGCCATCATGATAAACCTGTAAATCATCACCAGCACCAAAGATAGCTTTGCCATTATCTGGAAGAACTACATTACCTGTTATTGCAGCACCAGCAGCGGTTGTTTCAAATTTTTTTACATTGTTATGACTAATTTCTACAGCACCATCAGGAATAATAACAACACTATCTTCTCCTGATTTTCCTTGTAGCTTTAAATTTCCTGTGCTGTTTTGAATATACGAATCAGAACCATCATGTTGTATTTGTAGGTCTGAACCAGCACCAAAGATGGCTTTGCCAGTATCTGGAAGGGTTAAATCATGATTCAATATAAGTGTACCCGCATCACTACCATCAAATGTTGCCATTGTAATATCTGCACCACCATCAGTACCTTTTAAAATAATGTCTGAATCGTTTGCTGTAGCATCGATCGTAATGTTCCCAGACGATGTTGATAGAGTAACTGCGGCATCACCAACAGTTAAATTATCACAAGCTAATGAATCAGCTGAAGCTGCGGCAAAAGTTAATGTTCCACTACCATCAGTTTTTAAAAACTGTCCATCACTTCCATCAGCAGTTGGCATATTAAATGCAGTACCACCAGAAGTCATAATTATCTTACTGCCATCAGAAGCAAAAGATTCGTTTGAATCGTGTAATTGTAATGTTGGTGTGCCACCAGAATCAGTTAATAGTAACCCTGTATCATGTACATGAGTCAAAGCTATTTCATCATTCGCACCGAAAGATAGTATCGCACCATCGTGTTGTAGTTCTAGGTCTTGTGTAAGAGTTACATCTCCGTCAGAACCAATAGTTATAGCATCAGAGTCAGATTCAGAGCCTATGTTGCCACCGTCTCCAACTGTTAAACCGTTGTTATGATGACTTCGTTGTGAAAAAGTCACAATACCACCAGATGATATAGCTATTGCATCTGTGTCACTGGTGTGTCCAATATTAGTGCCATTAATAATAATACTATCTATAGTAAGCGTAGTAAGAGTGCCTAATGAGGTTATATTAGTTTGAGCTGCGGTAGTTAAGGTAACATCTGCAATATATGTTTTGACTCTAGACATTGCAGATTTTTTCTCAGTACCATTTGCTCCATCATCAACAATAATAAGATCAGCGTCTGCTAAAGCAGCTCCTATATCTGAAGCCCCGTCTATATCTAACGCTCCTATATCTACTTTGTTTGCTGTAGATATTGTCGCTAACTTAGTATCAACAATTGCAGCATCTGACGCTACACTTGCGTTAACCACAGCATTAGCAGCTAATTGGTCAGCTCCTATAGCATCGTCTGCCATTTTTGCTTGAGTTACATTGTCATCTACAATTGAGGCTGTTACTACAGCATTTGCAGCTAACTGATCTGCACCTACCGCATCATCGGCTATCATGGCTTGTTCTACAGCATTATTAGCAATTGTTATAGCACCACTTGAAGCAATAGTTACATCTCCACTTACTGCTACTTCTTCATAGCTTGTACCATCGGCAACTAATATTTTAGCAGAAGTAACATCTGGCATAATAAATTTAGCAGGTAATGTTAAATTATTATTAGCATCTAGTACTGTAGATTTACTAGCTGGTAAACAACAAAATACTTCTTTAGCTCCTGCTGAAAAATCCACAGCATTGTCGCTGTTAGAACTTGATATAATTGTGGTACGAGCTAATGTTGAGCTATCCGATGCTAAGGTACCTAGGCCTACTTCAAACTCAGCGTTTAATACAATAGCGTAATAAGTAGTATTACTGTTACCAATACCTGCTAGAAAAGTTTCAAAACCTTGAACTGCACCACCTAAAGTAACTGTACCAGTTCCAGTAGTGGTAGTGCTTTCTTTTACACGGTCATTGATTACTAAGGCCATGTGTTACTCCTATGCTATTCGTATAATTGCTGCAGAGGATGAAAAGGCTGGAAACTGTACTGTAAAAGTTCCGTTAGTAGCTGTTTTATCACCACCAAAATTTAAGACACATACTGCTGGATCACCAGAAACTGTATCATTATAAATTAAAGCTCCTCTTGCAGTTAAAGTAACTCCTGTAAAGGATAAATCAGCATAATCTACCAATGCTGTATCTGATGATAATGAAGTACCACCATTAGTTAAAGCACTGCCGCCAGATGCGTATTGACCTGTATCCGATACTTGATTATCAGAAGTAAACGATGTGGTTGATTTACCTAAAGTAGCATCACTAGTGTAAAGTGACAGTTTAAAGCTATTGCCACCACTTGCTTTAAAGTTATGTGTGCCTTCTAATAATTCTTTTTTAAATGAATTACATATTGCATTGGTTGTTATTGCCATTATCCTACTCCCTTAACATTAGGTGAAATTGATGGAACGGGTATTCTTGGTTCACCATCTGTATATTGTCCACGTTTTCTGTGTCCCATCTGTTGCATAGCAAACTGCTGTACCTCTTCATTGTACTTACCTTTGTATAAGTTGTACATATCAGCAGGCCCTTTTAAGTAGCTAAAACATTCAGTTAGCACACCATGTAAAAGCAACGATTCTTGATTGGTTGACAAAAAGGTAGTGGTTGAGCTGTTAAAATGCGGTGGATCTATCACATAGTTAATCTGTACACTCAAAGCACTGGATGGCACAGGTGCAATAATAACAGTGCTGTCATCCCAGTTTGCGTAATACTTGGGTACACCTGTCGCATCTGTTGAATTAAACTCTGATATAAAGCTGGTATCTCTTTTTTCTAAAAAAATACGAGTGCTACTACTATTTACCTGAATAGAACGTAAATACATTAATTCTTCAGGCATGGTTAAAAATCGTTGTGATGCAACACAAGAGGATGTTTTATAAGCTCTTAAATCGTCATAGTCAACCTTACCCGCAATATCTAATTCAGTATTACGAATAAATTGATCAATTAAAGTATCCGATAGTACATTAGAATCTACTTCTGTGTAGTTTCTAACTTGTGTTAAAAAATTAGCATGTGTAATAGTCATGATGTTGTAATGGTTACCTCTCCAGTGCTACTTGTCATTTCAAAAGATTCTAAAGGTGTGCCTAGTATATTATTACTTGCACTCGGTTGCATACTTGAATTATTAAAACCGTTATCAACATATATCACAAAATCATCGTTATCATCTTTTGGTCTTGGTCTTGGGTTCGCTAAAGCAACGGCATCCGCTTTGTGATGCGTTCTCCTAATCTGAGGGTGCTTTGATTCAAACTCGGATTTGTGCACCAATGAACCATTCCACTCCTTGATCATTTCCTTATAAGGAAATTCCATACCTGATCTATCAGATATTGCTTTAGCATATTTTCCACGAGCATAAGCCATAATGACCTCTAGTACAGTTGTGTAGGTCTGTTGCGACCTAGTTTACATTTAGCTTGAACAAATTTACCTTTCTTAAATTTAGACAACTCACCTTTTTCTAATTTATTTTTTATATAACCTCTTGGTTTTCTACCCGAGTCCTCTCTTTCTTTTAATTTTTTATCTACTTTTTTTACACCTTTTTCATGTGAATATGCTTGACTCTTTTTGTCACCAGCACTATAAACTGAATCAGCGTTTTCTTTTTTCTGCCCTTTAAGATTTGGGTAACCCTCTTCTATATCTTTTTGTCTCTTGTCAGTAAAACCTTTTTTTAATCTACGCTTAACATCTTTTTTACTATAGTATAATTTTCTTGCTCCGAAACTAAGTATGCCCATAATTAACTCCCTGATGGATAATAACTTTGCGGTGTGATATACACCGAAGTTCTTTGTCCATCCTCGTCTAAGGCTCTTTTTAATTCATCTTCGTAAATCATTTTATTTTGTTGCACCAATTGTGGGTTTACTTTCATGCTTAAATAATAAGCAAGTCCTGCAACCATACAAGGTATAAACCTAAAAGCTATATCTGATTGATTAGTATAAGCCCCTGCGTCTTCAATACGCTTGACTGTGTAAAATTTTAAATGCGTATAAGTGCTGGCATTAGGTGTTTGATATAAAGTAATTGTGGGTGTTGTTTGACGATCCACATAATACTCAGAGGGCTGACCTGTCGCACCTTTATTATTTTTTGCAGCATAATCACTTCTTGATATTTTAGTTAAAGCTATATCACTAGTTGAACTAGTAGTCCCACTTGAACTACTGATATAGGCTTCTAAAACATCACTGGTATTAGTAGGGGCTGTATAAGTTGCGGTACCTGATGTTAACTCTTGAGTATTTAAAGTAACTTTCCACAAATGTATGCCACGATTGCTCCACTCAGAAAACAGAATATTAAGACTACGTCTAGCAGATTTTAAATCACGACCGCTATTAGTTCTAACCGCACAACGCTCATACGATTCTTCGATGATGTCATCAATATCTAAATCAAATGCTGTTGTGCCTGAAGTAGCCATTTAGTCTCCTTAATAAGAACCTTTAAATTTTGTACCTTGTACTGCTACACCGCCGCCTTTACTGTATTTTTTTAAAGAGTCTTTATCTTTTTTTTTATTTTTATTTTTAGATCTAGATTTACTCTTAACAGGTTTTATTCCTGTTACTCTTTGTATAGCCTTATCCATTGCTTTTACTAAAGTAGAAACACCTTTTGATTTACTCATATCGTCCCCTAACTCATTTTAGTAGGTTTTTTTCTAGCTAAACCACAACCTCTAGCTTGTACAGTAACACCTTTTTTACCAGTGCCTTTGCTGTACTGCATCATGCCGCCACCCATCATTTTTTTCTTAGCCATGCCACCACCCATTTTTTTGTTTCCCATAGCTGTTGTAATAGCGTTTTGTCTTTTCTGTTCGTACCCGCTCATTACACCATCTTTGTTTAAATCACCAAGCATAGAACCTTTGTTGTATTTATTCATACCGCCTTTTGTATATTTCTTCATCATACCACCAGCCATTCTACCTTTTTTAGAACCTTTACCAATAATATCAGCTTGAGATATATTCTTTTTTTCTTTTCGTTTTTTTCCAACTATTTTGTCTTTGTCTTTATCCCTCTTTTTGTCTTTAGTTTTCAAAGCTGCTGCTGTAACAACTGCTGCACCTACTGTTGTTCGAGGGTATTTATTTATAATTTTTGAAACAGTGTTAGTTTTTTTTGTATTCTTAGAAGAGTCTTTAACTTTGTCAAACATTTTATTAATTTCTTCTTTTGATTTTTTTGTTTTATTTCTTCCTGTAATCTTTTTAATAGCTGTTGCTGTTCTTCCTGCTTTAGATAAAGGTGGAGCAGTTACCTCTAGTAATTTATCTAAAATTATTTTTCCTTTTCCAGCTTTTATAATACCACCAGCTTTACGTTGACCAAATTTACCTGAAGCAGGTGTGGGTGCTTTTC
>Ga0070747_1000827_pt1 | contig 15229 bp, 7 predicted proteins | sample VirMetDEL_Mar_31_FD_77321 | JGI IMG/M metagenome (GOLD analysis project Ga0070747, IMG submission 77321) | Aqueous microbial communities from the Delaware River and Bay under freshwater to marine salinity gradient to study organic matter... | ecosystem: Environmental > Aquatic > Marine > Coastal ...
GTAACTGTAGTACCAGGCTGGCAAGAAAGTATACCATAAACAGTTGCAGCAGCGTTACCCGACCAACTAGCTCCTTTAGATCCAGAAGCTGTAACCCAAACTTTTGTATGTTCAGCTACGGTTGTAAATGTACTCGTACCTGCAGAAGTAACAGTCGTAATACCTGGAGGAACTGGACCAATCTTAATTGCACCAGCTAGCGTATTTATAGGAACTCCATTACCTACTGGTGCATTATTGTTAGAAGCAGTTAACCCACCGTTGATTGTTAATGTAGAAGTAACTACTGCATCAGGTAGCGCTTTAATATAATAACTTACTGCTTTAGTTGTGTACGTAGCACCGGTAGAGTTAAGGGTACCATTACTAAAACTTTCTACATCCTCCTGTCCTACATGTACAACGTCCTCATAGTTAGGTAAGTTAAAGTTATTACCAGAACCACCATACTGCGCACCGATAATACTTGAAAGGACACCGTAGGTTGTATTAGATACAGATGAACCATCGCAAAGTAGCCACCCAGCTGGAAATGCTTTACCACTAGCAGCTGCCATTATAGTACCAACTGGTATAAAGGCACTAGAGGAATTTACATAAAACTGACCTGTATTAAGCGGTGCAGACCATGAAAGTTGTCCGGCAGAATCAGTGCGTAGAAATTGATTATTAGCAACTGCACCTACTGGGAAGTTATAATTAACATCGTTAATATTGAGCTTTTCTGGTAGCTTAAGATGAGTATCGTTTTTAACGTTAATTCTATCAGTTAAGATCTGCGTACCACTTAATGAGATTCTACCAGCTACTAATTCAAGTGAATTACCAAGAGCATCGTTATCAAAGTTATTTGCTGATAGCGTACCTACTCTTATAGTACCATTTACATCATCAATAACAATTGAACTATCGTATGCTGCTAATACTTGTGAAGCTTTTACCCATGCTCCTTCCCATAATGTGTATAAAGCTTTACTTGTTGTATTAAAAGCTATATCACCATCTTCTGCACCTGCACTTAATGGGGAATGATCAGAAGCAGTACCTAAGAACTTATTACCAGTTACAATACCACCAGATGTTGATGCATCACCAACAAATAAACGTTTATTATCTGTAGTATAACCTAACTCCCCTTCATCAAGTGTTATATTTTGACGATCAAGATTTCCACCACGTCTAACAAGAAGTTTTAATAGAGTGTTTTCAAGAATTTCAATTTTATTAGACATAATATATTTTATGAGTATTTAAATACCGGGATTACAAGGTTACCGCAAGTTCCAGAGCTGATATCAATAAAGCCGGCGGATGATAGTACTACTGCAGCAGCGGTTGTATTATTACCTGACATCGCGCAAATTATAGTTTGATTAGCACTAGTTTTTGTAAGCAATGATCCAAAATACATACCACCACAACTTGATGTTTCTACTCCAGAGAAGTTTTGTTGAATTGTAGATGAAGTACTAGTAACTCTACCAAATTGGTCAAAGCATGTTGCATTGAAAGGTTTACTCTCACCTGCTCCAATAGTAGCCATACCTAAAGTATTAGAAGTTACTACTAGTCCATTTGTAACAGTAGATGCAACTAGTGCACATGCACAAACTGTATTACATGGTGCATTGCAGAATGCTAATTTACCGAAAGGTAGTCCAAATGAATTAGAAGTAAAAAGACCAACTGGTTCTACTCCCCCACCACTTAAACCATTACCAATACAAGTTGCAGGTATAGGTGCACCTAACACACTAAGTTGTCCTGTAGTTGAATTTACTCTAATAGATGTCCCATCAACAGCAGCTGAAAGCCCTTGAACTGGGTTAAGAACAATACCACCGTTAGTAGCTACAACGTCAGAATTTAATGAAGTAGCAGAAATAGCACCAGTAACAACATGTAGCTTATTGTTAACATCATAGCTAATAGATGCAGTATCTGTTTGCGATCCTATGAAAGCCCAACTAGAAAGTAGGGAAGAATCAGTACCAGAGAGTTGATATAGCAGGTTATTTTCATAAACTAAATCATTTTGAACAGCTTGAGCTAATGAAGTTTTTGCACTTGAAGTAAGAGGTGCATATACCAAATTTCCAGCTACATGACCCCCTGGTGTAAATCCATCACCTACCCAGACTCTTTTACGATCTGTAGTATAGCCCATTTCACCTTGTTCAAGTGTAACAGTCTGACGCTGCACGTCAGTACCTCTTCTTAATTTTAGTTTTACGATTTCAACGTCTGGCATTTTTTTAAATTGTTAAGATGTTCTTTGCCATACATACAATCCGAATGATGGTGGCATATTATTATGTGGTGTTCCGCTTCCTGTAGAAGCTGAGGTAAATGTATTGACTGCGCCTTGTCGGCCAACAGCATCTCGTTGCTGGTTATTGGAAACACCCTGCCCGAAAAAATCACCATCAATACCAGCATTATTACTAAGTTGGTCAAGAGCATGACTATGTGAAGCTAGCTCAGCTGTAGTTAGTGGGTGGTTATATTTACCAGTTGTGTCATTACCTGCAGGTATTGTTTTAGCTTCAGTACCGTCATTACCAGCACCTTGCCCAGCTATAAATCGACCGGTCGCGATTTGTACCCAGGTCGTACCGGTAAATCGAGATCCTGGGTTAGTATTGTCTTGTGAAAATGTAACAGACCCAATAGGGTAAATTGCTTCAGCAATAGCAGTTTTAAAAGCATCACCAAGTGGACCATCAACATCAATACCTTTACCTGCTTGACCTACCTTAAGAGCGCTTTTATTACCAAAGCCATCGTAGACATCTTCTTGTCCAGTAGCTGGTAACGCTGCACCTTTCGCATGCAGCACACCAACGTAAGTATTGCTGATGTTAGTATTAGTTAAGGAAGTACTTGCCATATGTATATTTATGTCAATGGCAGTATTAGGCAATCAAATATTTGTTAAAGCATCTTTATTAAATACAGGTTGTACATCAGCTTCAACATTTACTTGCACTGTATTCATTATCTTTTGCTGTAAATTAAAAATTAATTCAAAACACCTATTTAATGTACCAGTTAAATTTTCCTCGTTCCCATGCACATACAGATTTTCTATCTCTTGATTAAGTAATTGCTTAAAGTCAATTTCATAGTTATAATCGTCCAACTCGAGAATATCATTAACAAATTTACCAGTAAATCTACCAATAATGTTGTTTTTAATAGCAATTGTATCATTAATAACTTTAAACAGCTCAGTATTAACAACAGAATTCTGTATAAAGCTATCTGTATTCAAAGAAAATGCTGCACTACCATAATTATTGTAGTTAACATCCTTTATTACTCGTTGATATGCATTTTGGGTAGGTTCATTAAAGAAAAATAGTCTACCAGTAGTTAGCATAATGGCACGATCAGAAGAACTCACACCAGGGAAAATAGAGAATGATGTAATTTTGTCATCCAATAGACCGTCAACAGCAGCTGTTGTTGGAATACTAGAAGGAGCAGCATCAGTCGCTTGATTTACATTTTCAACTTCAATTTCAATACCTAAATTCCATATGAAATCAGCATTAGAATAATCTATATTAATAAAATTCCATCTATTATTAATAGTATTAACTTCTACTTCTTTATTTTCAAGAACTTCTTCTAGAGCTATTTCTTCTGTTGTTTCAGTAAAATCGAGTAAATATAAACGCTGTGTTCTAAACTTACCAATTATTTCAACTGGACGCGTTTTAAATTTTTTGTAAACTGTCTTATCTGTACCAAAATACCAATAATTACTATCCGTACCAGAGAAAGTTAATGAATTAATTGTTTCATTTAATCCTAATGTATCATTTAAAGTAAACTTCTCACTAAAGCGATAATTATCACCACTAAATCTATATAAGAATGGAGTTCTAATAGTAATTTTATTTGTAGTAATATCTCTATATGTTATAACATAAAGCGAGTTAAAGTCAGGATCAAATCCCATAGCCCCAAATGTTTCCTTTCCAAGTTCAATAGATGTTATTCGAGTTATAAAGTTAAAATCACCATCGAAAATCTTAATGTTTTTGTTACCAGAGTCTAAAACAGCTAATTGAGAACCATTAGCTGCTAAGAAAGTTGGTCTTTTAAATTTAGTCTGTCGAGTGGCACCACCAAATCCCCCTACTAACTCTAAATAGTTTCTTCGAAATCTTAAAGAACTATCATTATTACTGTAACCAGCTATATCATATTTTAAAACTACATTATTACCTGTGTCTGATATGTATAAGAAATCTTTTGTAGATGTAATACCTCCTAATTCATTAAAAGATAGATCATTATTTTGACTCTCGTAACCTGTAGTATCTTCAACTACAGTAAGCGCAGTATTATTACCTGTTAAACAAAGTAAATTAGTTTTAGTTATCGCAAATAATGAAAATTCACCACTTAGCGGTTCGATATTAGTTTGCGCTGTTGCTGCAACCACATTGCCAAATGCACTTAGGTAATTATTGTTTTCAAACCTACTATTAGCAGAAAAAGCTGGGGTTGAGCTATCTGATATTCCTATTTGAAACTCGGTTGCAGATACTGATGATACTGATGCGTAGCGTAGGCTAGTGGCAAAAGGTAGCTTATTTGATGGTATAAACAATTTAGAATATACGTATGTATTATTCTCTCTCAACTTATCTAACTTAAATTTAAATAACTCATAATTAAAATTATCATTTAAAGCAAATAAACACTCATTTTGGGTATTGGGTAACTCTAAGTCGAAATCTGCAACTACTCTATCTCTAAAATAAGAAGTGTAAAATTGATCTGTTCTATAAGTACCTTTAGGTGTAAGTGTTTTGCCAGTACTCACTTCCTTTGCTAGACCATCAACGGTTTCAGCAAAACCATAAAAATCACTACCAGTTAATGTAAACATATCACCGGATGTGTAAATCTTTTTGTAGCTATAATAATTAGGAATTGCCATGATCAATGAATGTTATGTTATTAATTTTAGTACCTACTGGTAAAAACTGCTTAGCTTCTGCTAATATACTAGTTTTAATTTGATCTCTCACAATAGAGTTTGTAAGATTAAGATCTCTTACAACTATATCAATTAAGTTAGAAGAATTATTTCTATTAAACTTAAAGAATTGCTGTATCTCAGTTTTTGATGTTCGCTGACCACCTGGTAAAGATAATGTAATATCATCAATATCTTTAGTTGAAAGGTAAATTGCAAATATCTCTTCTGTGCTAATAGCTCTATCGTAAATAAATGGATTACGTACAATCAGATCCTTAGAGTAGTAATACTTAGATTGTTTCAAGTAAGTAGCAAGATCAAGATTACTCTGAAACCCGGTTGATCCTATAAAGAACTGATCGGAGAAAATATCTTGAATTAAATACTTTCCTGGTTGAAAGGTTTGATTTTCATATAGATCTCCGTTTATATACAAAGTAGAATTACCTTGTAGACTATCAAGCCTATAAGTAAAGTTATAAAACCCTGGCTCGAAAGAGCTTGGTTGGAAAGATATGGTCTGATTTAGAACATCTTCAGTATCTAGATAATTTCTTAAACTTAATTTAAAGTCTATAGATGTATTATCATAAATTCGATTAATAGTATTATAGTTAGTAAGATTATTTTGACTTGTATTATCACATAGATAAACACCTGATAGAGCTGCAGCTGTTAATGTAGGAAACAACCCTTTTGCTAAATACATGTTTTTATCACTTCCTTCAGCAAGAATTACCGGGTATTGATATTGAACACCTTCAATATATTCATTAACCCAATCAATAGATGTGAATGCACCACCAGATAATGAAAACGTAGTATCATTAAAAGGTATTGGTATACTAATATCCCCTATACTACCAGATAGTAAAAATACAGCGCTAGTATTATGTATAAAATATTTATCTGTAGTTAAAGTTACAATTGTATCATTTAAAATATTAAAGTCAACGATTTGGTCATTCGATTTAAGAAACGACTGCGGTCCAAAATCTATATTATGCTTAACTATAAAATTACTTACTTTGTAAAAAAATGTATTATTGTTTTCCCATTTAGTTTTTGAACCTGGCAACTTATAAATTGTATCATTGTAATCTACTACATTATCATACAAACACATTTCATCCTTATAGACATCAAACTCTGTAGAAGAAAGAGCAGATACAGACATAGTGTTAATATTCATCCGAGTAGTCTTTTGATCAGAAGATATAAAGTCAATATGATCATGCTCCATATGTGTACCATAGTAATCTAAAATACCTGAACCACATTCAAGCTTAATCTTATTACCTTGAGTATTTACTTTATAATATATATTACCAGCAGTTGCAACAATATAATCATCTAATGCACTTCTCTTGAAAACATGTTTAATTTTTGTTTTAAATTCTACTTTGTTAAGTAATACAAAGTCCGTATTGTATATATACAAAGTATAATCTCCAACAACATGTATAAATGGCGTTACTGTCTGATCTTGAAAAATACCAAATCCTCTGTTAGTATTATTACCAATTAATTCAAAACCATAATTAACCGCAGGATCTAGATACATATCGAAGTTCAAGGTAAATGATTTAGAGTCATTAATTGCATCTTGAACATTAAAACTGGTATAGTTACTACCATTAAAAGTTAATTCCTTACCGGTGTAATCTACACAAATATTTTCTGATTCACCCCTTACAATTTTAGATGTAATATAGCTATCATACGATGATATTAAAGGAGCAGACGAATCGATAATTTCTGTAATATCCGCGCTACCGATACGTTGATATTTAATATCGATATTAGGTTCAATAGCCGCATCACTCTTTTTATCGAAAAACTTTTCTCTCGCTAGAACAGCATCTGCAACAGATAAATCAACACCATCAACACTATCATTTAACGCAGGCGCATATCGAGCTGAACTTGAAAGAGCTGCTGTTTTTGTAATTTTATCAGGGTAGTAGTATCTATCAACCCAGATACCAGTTTCTTCTAATGAACTACCAGATAGCCAAGTACATAAATACCTACCATTATCATATTGAGTAGAATTTTGCCGTTTAATAAAAATCTTATCTGAAAGCTGTGGTGTCGGTCCAGCAAAAGCACCATTATTTACAAATGTAGAATCATTTACATTTAATTTAGTATAAGGGTAAGTTGAAGATGGTGCTTGGAAGTAAGTATCCGTACCATTGGTAATAAATACATCTTTATTGTAAAAGGTGTAATTTAGTATAGGATTTGTTAATCCTCCTTCCTGATCATTACCTAAATAGAGGTTGTTATAATCTCGATTTTCATAACCAGGCAATCCATAAGGAGTATCAATTAAATTACTACCACGCTTAATGAAGTTAAATTCAGATCTACTAGTGTCAAGAGCAAAGTAGTTAATAGGCATCTTATCACTAGATATTGTATTATAGTTAGTGATAAACATATACTGACCATTATCATCAAATGAACTCCGCTGGGTATTAAGAGTTAAATTAGATGCATTTTTTGAACTATATGAAATAAAGCTATTATTAAGAAACTGCTTGTTAGTATCAAGGTTATAATCAATATTAATTAAATTATTAAAATCTCTATTTAAACCAGAAGGTTGTAGAGGAGCCATGATAGGTACTATACCAGTGGGTATAGAACTTAACGTAAAGATGGTAAGGGTTGTACCAATAGTTTTAAATAGCTGTAAGTAACCATCATCATCTAAATTATATCGGAAAACATCATTTCGCTCTTGTGTTATTTCTTTATAGTTATCGGTATTTTGATAGAAAACAAACTCTCCACCTGATAGAGATACACCAGAGTAATTAAGATAAAAATCAAATATACCATTATTATGCTTAATTCTTAATAAATTATTATTAAGTGCTTCTATTTCGAAAAAGTAATTATTACTAAATGAATTTGCTGCATTAAAAGGACGTACACCGAGAGGTTTTTGTTGGTCCGTCGCGACCTCACCATCAGAGTTAAAAATATATAGATATTGATCTTGTTCCCCTAAAGCTCGTTGAAATCCTAACTTGGTAACAAATGATGTACTCTCATCTCCAGCTATACTAGATAGTTGCAAAAAATCAGAAAGCTTACTTTTGTTAGTGATATGGAAGGATGTATAGTTATTAATTTTACTATCTTTTGCGCCTGATAGAGCGGTAATATTATTTACCTGAAATCCTTGCTCTAAAACACTGTCATACTGATCTAGTGTGACAAATCTATCGTCATATTCCCCTGTTGGGAAAGAGATTGAACTAACAGATTTTGTATATGAAGAACTCATTATACTTATTTAATCTGGAAGCTAGTTGTTGCAATCAATCTTTATCGAAGAATGTAGTATAGGTTCTCTTATTAAATCTAGATTGTAGGTTAGCAATAGTATTTGATGCAGATGTGCCGATCATTTGAGTATTAAGGATACCAAGTTTTTCAATACTATCATAGTATGATTCTTTCAATAACCTAATTGGTTGAAAGATATTAGCAAAAAAGCCATCATTGAAATATATAAGAAATTGAACACTCAGACTTGTTACTTGCGTGCTTAGAGTAGGGGTATATGTATGCTCATATTCTTCTAGAACACTACCACCAATTTTACCATAAAGTACTTCATTTAAAATAGATTGCTCTCTATAATCATAAACAACATCTCTTTGATAGTACTCGATATTACTATTATCACCCCAGTTAATATCTAATGTAAGAGCTTTGCTCTTAGATTCATCAATACCTGTAAGTACAAACATTATAGACGGTGCGCCTTTAAAAGTAACTTCTTCTAAAGTTGCAGATATAGATGACTGAAGCGCTGTCCCACTTAACGCAGGTAATTTAATAAAAATATTTGACATTAGATTGTAACAGTAAAATTGTTAGTATTGCGTGTGAATGCTCCGGAGTTAGCTGATATAGAGCCAAACATCGAACTTAATCCAAATGTGGTTGATCTTAATATATCATCATCATCTTCATATTTGTAAATACTTTGTAATGTTAGATCATTATCAACCTGCTTAAATGATACATCAATAAAATGTGACATATCATTAAGATCATTTACAATGTATGTTAACTTGAATATATCATTTTTCTTATTATACGCTATCTTCGGTGTATGAACTTCTTCAATTGTATAGTTTCTCAAAGCGCTTAAACCTAAGCTTAATGCCGCTGTATTAACGTTAAATACACTTAAAGTGGTAGATGCAGTATCAGATGGATAAACTTTATTTACTTTATTATCTAGTATAGAGTATTCATAAATCTCCGGGTAAACTGTAAGATTATTTTTAGGTGAAGCTTCACAGCTATTAACACCAATAGTTTGAAATCTGGCAAAGTATACCTTACCAGTACCTTCTACATAAAACCTATTTGAGAACGTTTCTGCGCCTACAGAGCTACTTACACTATATAATGTGTTAACTGTACTCGGCTTATTAAATTTAGAATCTTTATACTCAATCTTATCTATTAATAGATTAGATTTAGTTTCTAAGAAAATAGTATTTTGTATAATATCAAAATCTAGTAAAGCTAGATTTATATCTGTCTGAACACTAGTTGAGTACTTTTGAAGTATGTTTGAAAGTGCAGTAGAGAGTGGTTGAGAATCAGAATAAGCACCATTCTTTACATATAATCTACCATCCAAGGCTTTACGCTCTTCAGTCGTAAGAGTTAGATCTTGAGAAGATAATGTTGATAATACAGTAGCACCACGAGGATCAGGGTTATCTAGATATCGATAATTATCTGAATAGATAAAATCATTAGGTAGATTTACTTCATCTGTAAAGAATCCACCATCGTAATTAGTATAAGGGTCTCCTGCTGATAGGTAATATCGGATATCTTGTGTAAAGTCGATTTCAACATCCCCTGTAGCAAGAAGAAAATCTGCTTCAGTTGTAATATCAGATAGCGGAGTCTGATCAGTAGTTAAGACAACCTCTTCAGGAAAGGTACCTTCTGCAAGAACTGTGTAATAGTAATTTAGTGGTGAAGGAAAACCTGGACCTATTCCAGATATTGGATTAGGTAACTCACTACCATCAAAAAAGGTAAATGCTCCACCATCACGCCAGAACGGCTTAAGATTTCTAGTCTTCTTAATAAGATTTTGATAAGGTGAAAATTCTCTAAAATATAACGTTAAAAATGTGTTTAACCCCTGATATCCGTTTGTATTAGCTGTTAATCCAGACCTAATAGTATCACCATTTACACTAGCCGTACTATAGTTAAAATTATAACCTTCATTTATATCCCAAAAAGTATGACCATCTAATAATAAGTTTTTAATATAGTCTTGATCTGTAATTCTTGGTTGTAGTGGTGTATACTTAAGTAAAGCATATTCATTACCAAAAATATCTGTTTGATATTTATCAATAACTCCTTGATCAAACAGATCCGTAAAGTTTAGCTTATAACTAATATCATTTAACTCTTTTAATTGAGTGCTATTACGTTCTTTTGTAGTATATGGCTCAAAAGTAGTAACTTTATTTGTAATTTTTGGATCACCAGAAGCTATACCACTAGAAACGTTTCTTACATTATCACGGTAATCAAACTTATAGTAAACCGGGTAACTACTAACCGGGTTAACTGATACATTACCATACTTATTTGGATCTGGAAAAATAACAAATTCGTTGCTTAAAGCGGAAAGATTAATTGAATACGTGTAGGTTTCAGCTTGTAACTTAAATAAACCTATATTATCTGGTTTAAAGTTTAACCCTATATCTCTCAATAATCTAACGTCATTTGACTCAACTTGTGATGCATCTGCACCTAATAGGTTTAATGCATTTGAAGTTGGATTATCAGCAGCAATTAATAATCCAGATGTAGGTGGGGTAGTGGTAGTATCTATATAGTAGATATCTGTACCTAAATACTTCTTAATTAACGACCGCTTAAGACTATATACTTCTGCTAAACTAAGACCACCGGTTTTATATGCATTAGTTGCTTGAACAAGCTCATTATCTGGATTACATATAGCATCAAACTCCTCTGGCGTAACAGCTGGTGGATTAATTTTAAAGGTTCTAATAGCACCGATAAAGTTTTCTTGACCAGTAATAGCTTCAATCGCGAGAGGATCTAAATAATATTTTGTATCTATATTATTAATATTATTAGCTTCACCATCGGATGGTAAATCAAAATAATCACCATATACGTCAACAAATTCTTCTATCTCTATACCCAGTCCACTTACTGAAGCGGCAATAGTAGCAGTTTGTACTTCTTTTGAATCTTCTGCTGTAAATATAAAATTATAAATATTATCGAAAATTGCTTTTTCAACACCTGTAGTGCTTCCCTTAAGCTTATTTCTATCAATAACATACTTACCTTCATCTCTCTTCTTCTTGTAAAAGAGTGCAATATCTTTTAATCTGTTAGCAAAAAATGGTATAGCAATATCAAGATCGGAGGAATTATTGAAGTCTATATTTTCAAGAAATCTTTTCTCACTCTCTGTTGTATAGCTAATAACAATCTCTTTAATAAATTGTTGATAGTAATCTTTAAATTGTGTTTTTTGCTCTTGAGCAGATATATCTTGAAGCGAGTACCAGTTTTGAAGGTAGGAGCTATAAAAAGAGCTATATTCTTCTGGTGAATAATCTGCTTGAGTATAATTTATAAAGTCTAGGAAAGAGAACGGGGCAACATTATCTCTATAATCATCATTCTCAATTTTTGAGTTTGTGATAGAGTAGTTAACTACAACTGTTCTGAGTGATTGGTTAGACATCGATATAATTATTTAGGTATCAAAAAGGTTCAAGCCTTCGTAAAGTGAGTTAGCAAAGATATTAGACATAATACCGTTATCTTTTGACCAATCGTTGTAAGATGTGATACCATAAGTTAACGTATTATTAGGATCATCAAAATTAATAATAGAATCAGTAATGTCACCAACAGAACTTGCTTGATAATAGAATGAATAGATATCAGTAATTTCTCTACCCCCACCGGATAATAATGGCCATCCCCACGTTTCATTGTAATCACTAAGATTATAAAATTGAGTTGATGACATTATATCCTCTGTTAATAGACCGGATAATGCTTCTGTAAGGACTGAGCAATTAGATGCACGTTCTAACGTTATAGGCTCACCTTCGGATATACGTTCAGATGAAGTGGCTGTTAATACTCCTGTAACTGTACGATATACTATTCCATCTGGTATAGTTATGGTTGGAGCAATTCTCGCACTTAATGGTAGAGATGTATTCAGCGTTATATACTTACCACTATATAGTTCATTTGCTACTATAGGATCCCCTGGAACTATAATACTGTTAGGTGTAAGCTTCTCACCTAAGTTATAACCATAAAAATTATTAGATCTATATCCATAAGATTGATACTGAGTTCTATCTCTATTTCGTTTACCGAAAAGCTTTGACTTACTAATAGAGAGTAAATCCATTAATCTTGCAAGCTTAGGAGGTAGAGAGTATTTATTAAGTTTAGGTAAATCGAGCATTTGAAGTAACCCATCAAGTTGATTGATGTTACTCTCATCTATAACTGTATTATTCTCTAAAAAGTTTTGGATCTTTTCATATGTAGCCTTACCTATTGAATCTTGAGTAGAGCTTAAGTCGCCGAAAACTGTTCCTAAAAAGTCTTTCATTAATACTCTAGCATCAGTAAATAGAGGTTGGATAGCAATTTCTTTAAATGCATCTTCAAAGTCTATATCTTCGTTCTGTTTTGCTATGGTATAGTAGCTACTAGGATTAATGGTAAATGTATTACTTGCTCCGTTTAAGAAAACGCCATTATAGTTACCTTGTGCTCCGGACAAGTATACATTATTAAGAGGTACAGTATTGTTAGATACAAAATAACCCTTGTAAAATCCCCCATCAGATAAAGACGAGAGAGTTCCAAAATCCGACGTAAACTCCGCATCATAAATTGTTGTACCATCAGTTAACTTAAAATTAATAGCACTAATACTACCTTGAGTAGCACTTAACACTGGTGCAGATCGGTTACTAAAATTATCCTGATCTTTTACTTTGGCAACAAACGCTATTTTAGTTCCCGCAAACTTCTCTGAGCTTATATCAAATACACTAAAGTTATCAGCTCCTTCTCCATCAATACCATTTGATGAAAAGTCTAAACTATTATATTGTGCATTCGAGGTAATAGTTGCTTTCATACCATAGTTGGTAGTATTTGCATATTCAAATATATCACCTTGTTGAAAACCAAATATTAAATTATAATTATCAACGAAATCACTCTTAAAGTATACATCTGATGTACCAGAAACTCCAGCAAAAAATCCATCTATATCTGATTCATCAGTATATACAATTTCATTACTACTTAACTTAACGTATAAAGGGGTATCTATAGTTTCAATTGCATTAACGTTAAGAGTTTCAACTATACCGTTAGAAGTAAGTATTTGAACAAAAGAGTAACTAGGATATAAATGCCCGTACGCTAATTTATCGTAACCATTTTTAAAGAAATCGTACTCGCTGCTAGATAAAGTTGCACCTGATGCGTATGGAACGATCGTTGATAACCCGGTATTTAAGGTTCTATAAGAATTATAACGTTTTACGTTTATTGGATTAACTACTTTACCAGCTTTATGATTTATATCTGCTGAACTAGTTACTACTAACTCATCTTGAACAAAGTCTTTAATGTTAACATCAGCATGGAAAGTATCTAAATAACCATTGCCTGCATCATCATAAAGAAAACAATTTACTCTATATGAACCTGGTTTATCAAATGCGTGAGTAGCAGATACAGCTTCTGCAGTTGTACCATCTCCAAAATCCCATACTATGCGCTTATTAGATACAAAATCTTGAATAGTGGGATCTAAGTTAGGTATAAAAGAAAGTGGTGCAAAGGGTAACGCGAACCCTTCATATGTTTCCTCACCGCTAATGTTCTTCACATAGAAGAAATTATACAAAAGATCAAATTCACCGGATTGATCGAGTTGTAGAGAACTGAGCGACATATAACATATTTAATCACTCAACTTACGTTTACAACCGTCTTATTGCTATCTTATTAGTAATATTAGCAATATTGTAAAAATAAGCATACTCAAAATCTTCAAGCTGGTAATTAAGAGATTGAATAGTTCTATCACTATCTTTATAATCCGGATTCCAAACAACAAAGCTTAAGTTTGGAATCTCAGCATCACCATTAACTGTATGTAATTCTGTTACCCCTTGAATATTAAGTATATCATTAGTCATATCGGCTACATCGATAACATCACCTAGCTGTAATTTACTAAAATAGTTATTGAGTATTGTTGAAGCAGCACTCTTAATAGCCCCATTATTTGAAGCTTGGTTTTTATCAACCGTAATACGTATTCTACTATCTTGTACAATCTCGTCAACACTATCACTGTCACCAAAGCTAGCTATTTCAGTATTAGAAACACCAAACGCAAATGCTTTAAATAGAGCATCAGTCACAACAACATTATGTGTTATGTCCTTTTTATTGTTACAGAAATCAGCAATAATTTGTTTTTGTGCAGCATTAAGATATTTTGGTGATAAACTATTTAATGTAGGATCTCCACTAGGTACTGTATAGATATAAACATTGTTAAAGCTAGTAGAAGTAGAAAACTGAACTTGAGAGAATAGCATACGCGCATCATCATTACCTTGACCGAGACCTTGTTCAGTGTAATATCCTAATACTCTAGATGTAAACTCATCATTAGATAGAACCTTAACATCTTTAGTAATATTATTAAAATTTCTATTTACCTGATATTCATAATCCTCTTTTGTAACTAATCGATTCTGCGAAGCAAAGACTTTCGGTGCGTTAGCCTTTATATCTTCTGTAGTTTCCGCCTTCTTTGGTGGTAAAGTGCCATTAGTATTATTAAGAGTTACATTAAGAATCTCTGTTGAAGTAATTAGGTTTTGATCTTCATTATATATTATGTCTTTTATATTTTCAAAATTAGTTGAACCATATAAGTTAAATGAAGCATTATTCAAAGCGTTTGGTCCAGTTATACCTGCTTCATTATCAGAGATTACATAAAATATAAGTACACTATCATTACTTTCTAGCTGCTTACCATTTAAATCGTTACCAAATTTAAACTCATAATTACCAGATGAATTTAACCGCTTTTCATAACTTTTA
>Ga0070747_1000828_pt1 | contig 15215 bp, 25 predicted proteins | sample VirMetDEL_Mar_31_FD_77321 | JGI IMG/M metagenome (GOLD analysis project Ga0070747, IMG submission 77321) | Aqueous microbial communities from the Delaware River and Bay under freshwater to marine salinity gradient to study organic matter... | ecosystem: Environmental > Aquatic > Marine > Coastal...
ACTTCTTACTACTACGCCCTAGGATGTCTCAACGATTCGATATAACTCTGACCCTTTGCTGATCAGTATCTAATTGTTTCATCGACAGTGAAATTGTTTAATGCTTTCTCTTCCCTCAATATGAGGAGGCTCGCGCAACATTTGACATTACTTCATTCACGGACGCAGTAGTAAGAAGTCTAAGAGTATTTTTTAACAGGGTTATGTCCTACTATCGGAACACATTCTTTATCGTTAGGCCTAGGTAACGTAACACAGACGCTCCCAAATCAAAACAGCAAATAAAATTTGCACCCTGTTAAAAAATACTCTCTCTAGTGATTCTGTTTCTATAGTTATAATAGCATAACTAAGATACATTGTCAAGTATTATTTTCAGAAACTTTCCTTTATGTTTAGATTTTCTTTTCGTTTCGGATTTCTTATCTTTGTGCTTTCCCGCGGCACCGCTTTTTCTCAGCGCAATCATCAGGTGATTGTTTGGGTCTCTCTGTTTCATTGTCGTATCAAACTTTCTGAAGTGATTCTTTTTCTACAACTAATGTAACATAATCTGCCAAGCTTGTCAACCTCTAATTTTCCATTCTTCGCGGAGTGTGAGAAGGCGTAGCCTCAGCGTAGTTTCTCTTGCTTTTGCTGGATCCAAGGCTCTTAGCTGAGTTTCTAGAATTTCGATGTATCTTTCTTGAACATTGACATTGGCTTTAAGACTGCGATTTCTGTTGCCGAGAACCATCGCTTGCGTCTTAAAATAATCTAACTCTAAGTCTTGCAATTCTTGAGACATTGTATCAATCCTTTATATTCCGAAACTCTCGCCGCAACCACATTGCGCTTTAGCTTGTGGGTTTTTGACGATGAGGTAGTTTCCACCTAATTCTCTAACGTAGTCAACAGTACAGCCAAAGAGGAACATTTCTGCCATAGCGTCTACAACTAATGTGCCGTCTATAACTGTTCCCTTGCTATCATCTTCCACATACGACCAATCATATTTAAAACCGCTACAGCCACCGCCCTTTACTTCAAGGAATACATAATTTTTTTCAGCAATTACTAATTGCTCTACCATGTATTCTTTAGCAGCGGCTGTGAGCGCGAGTATCATTTAGACAAATCACCGCTTTTTAGAATAGCGTCTACTAACTTATCAAAGTTGATTGTTGGCGTTGCTTTCTGCATTGAATTAACATTTGAACTGTCTTTTCTAATCATTTCCTGTAACTCCATAACTGACATAAATTCGCTCTTGGCAACTGCCCTGATAGGAGCATCTTGCATGGTAGATTTAATTAGAGCAGTACGACCATAACCGCCAACACTATTTATCCGCATTAATATACTCCAGCAATTCTTTGTTAGATGTTTCAAGGACAATCAAGTGACCGAAATACTTTTCGAAAACTTTGACTAATTTGAAATAGTCTGTTCCAGCACACATTTCAGACATGATAGGCGATGCCCTCATACCCATTGAGTGTGCATATTGCTTTGCCATACTCATTAAGTAGAATGCATTCCCATCAGGTCCATCAAGATTGATTACTGTTTCGGATGCAGGTGTGATCTTTCTAATCATTTTTTTATCCCGTAAACACTTTTGTAAACTTCGTCTGCATCTTTCCAAGCATGACGAATTCCGATAACATATCCTATAACTCCACTGAAAAACATCACACTAATAAGGACGATACCTTGAACAAATTCGATAGTCATATTATTCTCCAAAATTAACTAAAAGATCATTGCCCACAGCAATTGTCATACCATCATATTCAGTTGGTATATTTTGCATTGGTTGATTTGTTAATGACTGATATTTGATATCGTCATACATTTTTTCCAACTCAGCAGTATAGAAACTTGCGCTTACGTGAGGCTGTGGTGTATTCTTATCAATCATAATATGAACCCTTTCAAGTGATTCTGTTTCTACAACTAATGTAGCATATTCTACCAACTTTGTCAACCTTTTTTAGTTGTTTTTACAATATCAGATACGATTTTTATTGCAAAGTCAACTTCATCCTCGTCAAGAGGACCTAGCTTTCCAGCATATGCATCACCGATCAATTTGTCGATGATTTGTTCTTTGTTGATTTTTGGCAAGTGATAGCCGTTTAGAATTGCGTGAACAGCGATTTCGTCAGCGCCCATATATTCTGGACCCATATCAAAATTAAACTCAAGTTTCATGTTAGCACTCCTTAACTTTTAGTTACAGCAGGACAGTCCTGTTGCATTTCAATTTTAAAGAAAGAGTTCATATCATCCAATTTTTCATAATATGATTCGGCTTGCTGATAGTTAAAACCTGCTGCCCATTCGGACAGTTTAATTTCTCCATCAACGTCATTATATGCCTTTACAGACCAGTACATTCTTTCACTCATAATATAACTCCTTCACAAGTATTTAGTGATTCTCTTGACTGAAGTTAGAATAACACAAAATGACGCTGTTGTCAATCTTTTTCTTTTGGCTTTGGTATTGGAAGATTACTCCAATCGTCGCAAGGATCATCTGTAGGAACCGGCTTAGGGTAGTGAGACATATATTATTGTCGCTTTTATTATTCATATCAAATGTATTTATCACTTTAAGCTTTCCAACTAGCATATAGTGCAGCTTCTTTATCGAAAGCATCTATTTCCCAGGGAAGATTATCATAGTCAACATTAGCGTAAGTTTCCCCATGCCAAGTTTTAGCAACATCGTCAAACGCGCCAGTCAGTACTTGTTGGACATGCACTAATTCGTGAAAGATCGTCGTGATGATAACATCTACAGACTTTTTGCTATTGATTTCTATTGCAGCAATTCCATCGTCCTCATCTTCAAGACCGTCAAAATAGCCACAGTTATCACCATTAGCTCCTTTGAAAATGATATTCAATTCTTTTATGACACCAGTATCAAGTTCAAGATTGTCGATTGCATGTGACACTACAGAGTCCAGAATGTCCCAGCTAAGTTTGTTTGGTTTGTTAAATGCGTCTAAGATCATGGTATCTCTTTCTAGTGATTCTATTTCTATAACTAACCTAGCATAATAATCACCACTTGTCAACCATTATTTTCGTTTGGGATGCACTATTTCAACATTGTCTGGCACTTTAATTAGAGGATTCCCTTTGACTTGGTGTATGATAAACTGCGTCTTTGGAAATTCTCTAAACATGTGAAACCAAATCGGTCGCCAGTTTTCAGTCAGTCTTTGGGTATTCAAGTTGTCGCGAGGCGACGGCAAGATCAAATCTACTGCGCTAGTGATATCAAACGAAAAGATTGAATCGAAGCCATACATGTGAATTTCTTCACGCTTTAGTTTGTTAGCTGTATAATGTACCGCCATGTGTCCACAATTAAAATCTGTATAATTAGCTGCATATTTTGGAAGGTGTAGATAAAACTCTTTTATTTGCTTGGAATACTTCAGATAGAAATCGTTTCTCATTTCCATCCATTTCTTAGGTCTAGCCCCAAGGGTCCAATCACCAGGCACTTTAAACACTCCCTCGTGAACTGCTTTCATCATTTTAAAATCTACCATGACTGTTGTATATAAATTGTCAATACCAGCTTGCGGCATATTACATGCAATTTTCAGACCCTTTGCAGGGGTATACATTCCGGCACTTTTGCCATTTCCTATAACATGGGCTACACTAGTCATTGTTTATCATTCTCCTAATACGATCTTTGCCTTTGCGACCTGTCCAATGAATACACTTTTTAGATTTACTGTCTTGACTGTCGTTCTCAAGTTGTATTCTAAGCCAATTGTATTCATTTGGAATATCAGTTATATGTATCATCCTATTAAGATCAGTTAACATCATATCGTGTAGAACTTCCTGATCGCCTCTATTAGCCTCCCAACGAGCCTGAGGGTTTGTATTTTCGACATGTTTAGCCCACTTGTACAATATCACAGGATCTTCCTCAACAGCGACAACTCCAGAGTTATGCCATTTAGACCGCGCTCGACTTGACCAAGGCTTGTCCTCAACCATTGCCAGCTTGTTTGCCATAGTATAATCAAAAATATCTGAAATATCGGAAAGAACTTCAATGTCCGTATCTAGCCAGCAAGTTTTGTCGCACATCTTTGCAACTTTCAATATTGCTTTTGGCTTAATAAACCAGCCAGATACCCCAGTATCAGTCATATCAACTATATCAGAAATCCCTATTTCCAATAAACTATCTCTACAACTATCCGATACGCCAAAATCAGCGAATACTAAAGGAACGTCATTATGTGTCGTATAGTTGCTGATAAACCAAGGCAACATCCACTCTTGGCTTTCATCACACCCCGTAACAAATACTTTACTATAAGATTTCATATTTTTCACCATAGCTATGTTTAGCTAAACATCCTTGCTTTCTCTGAATTGTTGTAAAAGTATCTTTTGCAATTGCAACATAAGGATACATTTCATTTAAAAAGTCAAATCTATCATTATGAATGAACACGTCCGTAGGACTAGCATCAATTTTTGCCCGCTCAATTAAAGCTTTTGCTGCTGAACCGTTTAACATATATGCGTGTGCACCAGGTAGATATTGTTTAGAGACTAATTTGTTTACGCCTAGTTTTTGTGGCGTATGAAATTTGCCATATGATGGTGCGCCGATAGAACATAACATGGGAACCGTAAGTGAGTGCATTTTTGGCATAACACCCAATTCATCTGTAATAACTGCATCGTGTTCAAATATCAAATATGCATCGTCATTTTCTTTTGCACACTCTTCCCAAAGCCTATGGTGTGAAAGAAATGCAGACATGCAACGCTCGGGTCTAGAATAAACTTCAGTGAAACCAGCTGCTGGAATCCCTCTATCTTTTAACATTTTTTTAGGATCATCTTCTGGAATTGTAGCTTTCCACATTTCAACTCCTTCAATACCATAATCGGCAGCAGACATAATGCATCTACTAGCTGAACGGACAGACTTAGGAAAAGTCTCAATTGTTATCACATATGCTTTTATCATGGATTTCTTATCCTATTGTTTGTTCTAATAACACTGCTTAAAATATATGGCTTAAGGTCATTCGCTTGAAATGTTGCTTGTAGTGCTTTCGTGTCTTTGGGAAAACACGCTCCACCAAATCCTCTATCACCGTCTGGCCCTGGCACCTGCATGTGAGATTTGCCGATACGATCATCTAGTCCTGCAAGGCTTGCAATTTCATCATAATCTATATCGTTTCTTTCTTGACACAAATCGTAAATTTCATTGAAAAATGCCACTTTAACAGCGAGAAAAGAATTTCGTACATATTTAGTCATAATCAACTCAGGAATTGAAGAATAGATGGGCGTAAATTCTTTACACTTTGTAAATACATCAACCCAAAATTTGTCTGCCGGAGTTGATCCAAATACAAGTGTGTCCAGAGTGTTAGAACCAAATAGTATCGTATCTTGATTTTTAAAATCTTCTACTGCATTTGCTGCTGTCAAAAATTCGGGACTAAATGTGATTTCTAGATGTGGATACACTTTATCAATATATTCCCAGCCCTCAAGGCTAATGGTACTTTTAATCAATACTCTTGCTGAACCACCTTTATTTTTAGAAATTTGCTCAAGCATTTCGTTTATAACACTCATATCACATGAACCATCAACGCTCGACGGCGTTGGTAGGCAAATGATATAGCCGGCGCTGATTTCGTTTTTCACTTCATTTGAAGTATATGCAGGATCAACTATCGAAATGTCATAATGATCTTCCAACAGCGCATGTACAGCTTTACCAACAAATCCATAACCAAGTAGTGTCAATTTCATATTGTATTTCCTCTAGTAACTCTGAGCAAGCCGCCACTTCAAATAATCTAAACTTTCAATTGGCTCATACTTATCATCTCCACCCATAAGATTTTTAATCATCGTGCCAGGTGTAGGATCAACAAAGTGTGGCATGCTGTATCTAGTCTTATCTATATGGTCATTAACTACTCTATGTTTAGTACTTTTAAAGTAATCGTTTGTCCAACGCTGAAGTAAGTCGCCAATGTTACATACGATGCCGTCTTTTGCATACGGAACTGGATGCCACGCACCCTGCAAATCTTGCACTTGCAACCCAGGAACATCATTGATCTGCCAGAGCAGTGTGATCGTACCATAATCGCTATGTTCACCAATACGCATTTGACGATCCTCAAGAGGTCCTGTATATGCGGGATAATGAATAACTCGGGTTGTGTTAAATGGCTGCATGTGTGCATCGACTAGCGTGGTACCAGATTCAAGAATTTCATCAAACATCCCTAAAATGCGTAGTGTCAGCTTATCCGCAATTGTGATACTCTGTAATGCATTAGCTTTAAATCCGTTCAACTCTGTAGGCCATAATTTCTCAGGCATTCTCTGATTATTATAATTAAAACTTTCTTTCATATCTTTAGGTGCAGTCGGATCTACGTTTTCATCGCCGACAACGCTGTAGCCTAAGTTTGTGTCGCCCTCATAAGGATATTTCTTCTTGGTATCTAAATCTAACTCAAAAAATAATTTCATTTCGTCAAACCAACATTCCATGTCAGTCTGCTCTATTTCGCTAATGGCATTGGTAAAAACTGCGAAGCCTACAGTAGTGTAAGCGTCATTGATATGCTGTAGTGCATACGGACTTTTTAAATCAATTACTGGTATCATTCTAATCTCCAAAAAAAAGAGACCCCATCAAGGGGTCTCTTGATAACATTAGTCAGGGAATCGAGCAGTGATTCCTTCAACATAATAATTCATACTATTTAGTTCACCATCAGTAGCTACTTCATTAGCTTGAATACGAATTTCGCCTGCTTGATCTCTAATAGGACCAGTAAATGCAAAATACTCACCATCACTAATCTGTTGCATAATATCAGCCGCAATGCTACGAACTTGATCTGGCATATTTGTGAATGGTGCCATCATAACAACACCTTCATTCATATGTCCAAAATAGTTCTCGCTTTCCCAGTTACCATCAATAACAGCTTGTACTTTACGAATATAGTAAGGTGACCAGTTATCAATAGTCGCAGTCAATTGTGCTTCGGGCGCAAATGCAATCTGGTCAGATGCTTGACCAAAGCCGAACTTTCCTTGTTGCTCCGCAGCTTGCATAGGTGCTGGCGAGTCTGTGTGTTGTGCAACCATATCGCAACCTTGAGCCATCAATACTTTTGCTGCATCTGACTCTTTTCCTGGATCATACCAAGTATTTACCCAAACAATGTCCATTTCAACATCAGGATTCATACTACGCGCACCCATGAAATATGTGTTAATCTCGCGGATAACTTCTGGAATTGGATATGCGCCAATATAACAAATCTTGTTTGATTTAGTCATTAAACCAGCAATCACACCTTGAACGTGTCTAGCTTGATATAAGCGTAAGCCATAACTTGACATATTCTTTGCTTGCTTATATCCCGTCGCATGTTCGAATTTAACGTGTGGATAACGGTTAGCCATTTTTAACGTAGCTTCCATATATCCAAACGATGTTGTAAAAATAATGTCTGCGCCCTGTAAGACCATAGTGTTGATTACACGCTCTGCATCTGGTCCTTCACTCACACTTTCCACAAAAAATGTTTCGACTTGATCACCAAAATGATCTTGTACATCTTGTCTACCAATGTCATGGCGATACGTCCATCCATGATCACCAGTTGGTCCGACATATACGAACCCTACTTTAACTTTATCCCCAGCCCATGCGCTTGTCGCTAACATAGCCGCTGCTACGATTGTTAAAAGTTTTTTCATTTTTAGATTGACCTTTCTAGGTTGTTGTAGTTGATTGTAGTCTTTGAATGTTAGTATAATACGTTCGGCTGACGCCTAAGTTATCTACTAACTGCTTACACATTATAGCATCATTTGGCCAAAGACCATGATTGAAGCATAACGATATTAGTTTTTCTGCCGCTGCTGGCTTGATTATATATGCGGAGTTTCCGGCAATGCCTTGAGGAATATTATAATCATCTACAGATGGTACAGGCTGTATTTCGTTTTTGTTCTTTTGAATTAATCTATGAAATTCTGCTGATTTTCTTGTCGCTCCTCTCGGCTCATTAATACCTATTATATCATATTTCGAATCTAATAGCAACTGGTAATCTAACTTTTTTCTAAAAATTGCATCGTGTTCTAGAATTAGCAACGGCTCTTTCTTTTCAAAACATTCAGTCCATAGCCTAAAATGCGACACGGCTGCAGCCATGCGTTTAGTCTTTATCACTGTTGGATATGCGCTCTTTATTAAACCTGTAGCTAAGTCTGTAACTTTGCCTTCCCACGGGTAATTCCAAAATAGATCCCAACGCAACATTTCTTCGCCCACTTTTATGTGATCAGTTGCTTCAAACTTTTCGATATTAAAATCATTGCCGAGTTTCTTTGAACTGAGCCAAAGAGCATCAAACCCTTGCTCTGAAATTTTGTTGCCTTTAAGAGTTATCGCATATGATTTCATTTAATTTACCTTATAATAATTTAATTTTGCGCCTTTATCTATAATTAGTTGCGCCATTTCATCAACATCACCTAATTTCCATTTTTTGCTGCCGAATATTCCTCTAGGATATTTTTCTTGTGCAGTTTTTTCACCTGAGTATATATGTATTTTTTCGCAGGGTAAAATCATCTGCGAAAAATATGCCATTCCTGAACTTGCGCCTACATGTAAATCAGCGTTTGATATTAAATATGCTATGTAATCTAAATCTGTGCTTGCTCTACCACTACCATTTGCTCCGATCTGTATAATTTCAAAACCACTTTGCAGATAATAGTTTTCTATTTTTTTTATTTTTTCTGGTAAAATAAACCTATACTTTTGCCTAGCGTCCCACTATACAGTGATATATTTCTTTGGCAATTCTTGATTAAAATTCTTGATATTTTTACATTTAGGTAATTCTTTGACTGAACCCCAAACATCGTGAATCGACAAATCATAATTATCTGAGCATGACCCTGTGGGACTTCTCGGATACTTAATATTGACAGTTTTCTTAGGAATAACATTTTTCTTGTTTAGAAAAACTCTATCAGATCCCAATAGATTTTTCAATTGATCAAAATCTTTAAAATGCCCACAGATTAAATTTACATCTTCATTTTCTGATTGGGAAAGCATTTCACAAAATAGCAAATGAATAATTCTATCTCCAAGAGGTTTAGTTGTTACCGTAGCATGTGCGTTAATTATCATTGCTTTTTATTCCTTTTCAATAGTAACCGTGCGATAAATACCTATTATAATTATTCCATGTTCCTAAGTCTATGTATTTGTTTTCTGGGACAGTCTCAAATCCTAATGAATTTACTATATCTCCGACTTCGGTATATTTTTCAAATAAATTTTTCTCGTATGCATCTAATAAATTTTTTCCATCAAATTTTAACACGCCCCAAAACATATCTAATAGGTCATTTTCAAGACAAGATTTAACTTTAAATTTTTTCATATTTTTTTCTAATCTATCTACCTTAGATTGGCTATCCGTAATAAATGTTCCTGCAACTACACCTTTTATAGTTGACATTTTTATAAAAGGATTGTTTTCAAAAATAGTATCGGGCATACCAAAAAGCAATACATCATTTTTAGCGGGAGTTTTATAATCTAAAAATTCAAGCAATACGTTTGCAAAGCCGGGTTTTTTCTGACAAATATGAATAAAATCCTCATTGGTAAAGAAAGAGGTAACGTCATTTTTTAGTTCGTCTCCATGAATAAAAATTATTTTTTCTGCTCCTGCATCTACCATCTTTGAAACCAGATGATTTGATATAGGATTATAATAGTTAAAATTTCTCTGAGGAAGCATTTCCTTTGAAAATGTCATTCCTAGTCTTGTGCCAAATCCTCCAATCGGCACAATTCCTGTAATTTTATTTTTTGACATTCTCAATTTACCTTATAATAATCTTTGTACCAATTTACAAAGTTTTCCACGCCTTCAGCAATAGAAGTTTTGGGATCATAACCCAGCTTTTGTAATTTAGATGTATCTGACCAAGTAGTCTGTGTGTCTGCTGGGTGCATTGGAACTAATTCTGTGATTGCTTTGCGCCCTAGATTTTTTTCTATCTCTTTAACAAAATCTAACAATTTAACTTTTTCGCCACGACCTATGTTATATATTTCTTTACCCTCTGCATTCAAAAGAAGTAAGATTCCGTTTACAATATCATCGACATATGTAAAATCTCTGGTCATATCACCATTGTTGAATAGCTTTATAGAATTGCCTGCAATGATGTTTTTAGTAAAGTCGAATAGTGCCATGTCAGGTCTACCCCAAGGACCATATACAGTAAAAAATCTAAGTCCAGTAGTATTTTTAATTTTGCTAGTTTTGAACTGAGATTCTGTAGTCGCTTTTGTAAATCCATAAGGATTTAATTGGTGACCTAAGTTCACGTCCTCTTTCCAAGGCAGCGGATTGCCCGCCATGACGCACGATGTTGATGCATATAAAATTCTATTTACGCCATCTTTCTCACACCTGTCAATTAAGTTTTGTGAAGCGATAATATTATTCTGAATATAAAGATGCGGATCTAACATTGAGTGCCTAACACCAGCGTATGCTGCAAGATGTATGACAGTTTCAACACCTTCTAATGACGGCTGAGGAGTAGTAAGACGGTGAGCGTTTTTATAAAATTTAAATGCATCCGAAGTTAGATTGCAGTCAAATACTTCTATTCCCAAGTCAGATAATTTAGATGCCCGGGTCTTCTTTAGTGATGGGTCATAATAATCATTAAAGCTATCTAATCCTGAAACGTCATGACCTTGGGAGAATAGCTTTCTTGCAAGGTGATAACCTATAAACCCTGCTATACCTGTGATAAATATTTTCATTTTAAAATCCGTGACTCATGTTTAAGTTTTTCAAAGAGAACGTAAAGTACTCTGGTGTTATATATTCTAAATTTACATTGTATGTATTGATGAAATAGTCGCTCTGATCCCAACCAAACTTATCTAGCTGAGATAGTAACTTTTTTGCGCCTCTTGGAGTAACTGCGTATGCTGCCGTTCCCGGTATCATCAAACTGCCTTTAAATGAATTGTCTTTATTATACACTAAAGGACTTGAGTTGTAAAGCCCTTTACCAAAATTAAATTTCGGCTTATTTCTCACATGATCGAAAACCGGTTGCTTAAATGCGGCTTCACAATTTAGTATCAAAACATCATTAAAGACTGTATTATTCCAAGGTCTCACGCATGTTGCGTCTTGCTCAATAAATGCCACAGGCTCATCTAATTCAATACATTTATTCCATACTCTGACGTGGTTTAAAAAACAAGATTTTTTAGTTTCATATGTTTTCTTACTTTCTTTTTTAAATGATGTTACTCTACCATTAGGTATTTCTGGATAGTGTTGATAATTATTTAATGTTTTTGGTGTCACGCCTTCAAGAGGTTCAGCATCAAAATCATTTGAAATGCAACTTTTCAAACATTGATCCATATATTCTTCGGATTTAGAGTGACCCTTAACGTATACAACAAATGATTTCATTTTTTGAAACTAAAAACTTTAGAGGACATTCCATTTCCCATAAAAAAATTATCTTCTATTAGTCCTACATCTGTGCATAATTCTATCAACTCATTTTCAGAAATTTGTAGAGGATCGGATCGTCTTGAATTGTTGTGACCCGCCGCAAATGCAAATTCAATATATAAGCGTCCATTAGTGGATATTTGATTTTTCCAAGTATTTAAACAATTTGTTGGCTCAGACGCATGATCAAAAGAATTAGAATATACGATATCGCATTTATTAATCCATTCTTCTTTAGGTTTTTGAAAGTCGTGTTGGACTGTCATCGGAAATTGTTTTGCTGTATGAGAAATTTCTGTGCCTATTACTTCAGCTTTGGGCAAAAATGTTTTGAAATATTGCTGTTCTCTTCCATTTCTAGTACCATGACACAATACCATCTTAGCTGCAGGCATATAGGAACACATAGTTTCCACAGTTTGTTTTCTTACCCAAACAAGATCGATTTTTTTCACATTAGCGTGAGTTTGTGCTGCTACATAATCATCATAATTTTTGTATTCGTATACTTTCATTTTATTTCCTCTTTATCGTTGCATGGTAGCTATTACTTTTTATTTCTCTAACATTTTCTGTAAAAAACTTATTCTGTAGATTTATTTTTGAAATATATCTACTAGTATTTAAATTGTCGATGATTTTTGCAGACACTTCAGATTTATCAACTCTTATTTCTTCTAGTTTCTCATATATTATATTATTGTGTTTTATTAGTGAATCATATTCTGGAGATTCGATTATTTTGTTGAACAATACATCTCCTATTTGACTTTTAATACAATTTTCATAAAAAGCATATTGCTCATAAGAACCCGGTATTTTCTTTATTTTTTTTACAAAAGCAATGCTCAAAAAGTCGAATGCATAAGCTTCGTCAACATCAATAGTAACCATGTGAAAATGTCATTCCTAGTCTTGTTCCAAATCCTCTAATATGTATAATTCCTTTTATCATATTATGTTATGTTCCTTTAATGACTTTTTTATATTTACATAATTATTAGTAAGAAGTCCATCTCCTTTATAATCGTGGTGATTTCTAGTTGAAATAATATGCAATTTTTCTGAGGATATATGATCTATCAAAGATTTTTTCAAATGACCTTCTATTGCATGTGACCAATTATCATTTTTATCTTTTATATGTAAATAACTTAAAGGAAATAAATGTTGAATTTTTTTAGGCATAATACATATTATACTTGCGTTTGGCCAATATGGAGCTCTTCCTTTACCAAATGGTGCATATGCCAACGTAAATGTTTTATTAGTTAATTCATTTAATGTAATACCTGTCGTAAAAAAATGATCTTCAGTGAGCAATAAAACTTTGTCATCTATTTCTCTTATTTCTTCAAATATAACATTATATCCTTCGGTAAAAATTACTCGATTTCTACTACCTAATGAACCTGAAGTTGCTTCGGAATTACTCGATTCGGTTGGTAATTTTGTTGTGTTTGGATATAAAGTTTTTTTATAAAGTATATTATTAACTCCTGTTATTTTTTCAAAATTATCATACTCGGATATAAAATTATCATAAAAGCAAATACAGTTTATTTCAACATCAGGCATAAAATGCCTGATACTTTTAACTGTTAAATTTAAAGTTTTGTTTCTAAAATAGTTTCTGATATATATTATCATCTTATTTTTTCCATAATTTTCTTTGAGGAAATCTTCCGCCATCTGTATGAAATATAGTAGCGGGATGATTTAGAGGTCCATATATACTGCCATATAATTGTTGAATTTCGCTTAACACTTGCTCAACTCCTCCACGTTCTCCATTTTCTGGAACTTTTATATATTTCACAGCATCGTTTATATATTTTTTTGTATTTATAATATGGGGTCCATTAGCAATACTTGGAGTAATGCAGTACTTAATATCATTGCATATTTTTTCATCTAATGTGTGGTCCCAAGCTTTTACTATAGTCTCTCTCTTATTGAACCTCATCTGCAATAAATCATCTTGTTTCATTACGCTACATATCTCTTTCAAGCTGTGATGTATGTGTTCTGAATAAAATTTCCAATCATGCTCTAAAATAAACATAAATTCACTTTTAGATGTATTTACAGCTTTTACATAGCCGTCAGCAAAACATGTAGTTCGTGTTACATTGTCGAACATTTTTTCCAAATTCAAATGGTATTTATCCGCAGCTTTTTTATTGGGCTTTGGATCATACCACACATGAGTTTTTATAGAACATTTAAAAGTATCGATAAAACTTTTAAAGGTTGACTCTATCATCTCAATATCAGGTGAGAAAAAACCTGAGTTCGTAAATAAATGTAATTCTATATCTTTCACGTTAGTTCCATTTTGGAGAATTTAAAATGTTATTATTGTCAACTTTATCTTTAAAAGCTTTTGCTATAAAATCTAAGTCATCCAACAACGTGTCATTTAATAGTGTAGGTTGAAATCCCAGAGATACCAAGCCGGAATTTTCTATTTCAAGGTCATTTTCAGATGCTTCGTTTCTGGGATTATCTATATAATTTATATTACTTCCATATTTACTTTTTATAATTTCAGCAAGTTCTCTGACATTTCGTACTTCGGACACTTGATTAAATATTCTCACTTTTTCAGTAGTTTTAGGTCTATTTTCGATTGCAAGTTGAATACACTTAACACTATCTTCTATGTGAATAAACGCCCTAGTTTGTCCTCCAGTGCCATATACTGTAATATCATTTCCACTGGCAGACTGAGAGACAAATCTATTAAGAACTGTCCCATATAAACCATCATAGTCAAATCTATTGGTTAAATTGGAATGCATTTTTGTTTCATCAGTCTGCACACCCCAAACAACCCCTTGATGTAAATCTGTGATAGGTAGATTCCAATTTTTATTATAGAATTGAAACAGAATTTGATCTAAGCTTTTAGTCATGTGATAAACGCTACCGGGATTTGTTGGATATAAAATGTCAATATTCTTTTCGGTTGAGTTAACTTTTACATTTAGATATCCTTCTGGTAATTTTCCGAAATCTTTATTATATCCATATACGCCCATAGTTCCTAAATGAACAAGATGAATATTTTTATCAACTTCAACTATAGCGTTTAAAATGTTATGTGTTGAAGTAATATTTTTATCAACAGTGGATCTTCTTTCTCTTTCTCCTAACATAGAATATGGAGCAGATTTCAATTCTGCTAAATGTAACACAGCATCAGGTTTATATTTTCTAAATATATTTTCAAGCCTTAGATAGTCTCCAACAACATCGCAAAATTCAAAATTTATATTTCCAAAATATTCTTTTGCAGTATCTAATCTTTTGCTTATTGAAGCTATTTCAGTCAAACTATTACTAGACATTTCATTATCTAATGCCCGCCTTGAAAAATTATCGATTATAGTTATATCGTGACCGTCAGCTACAAGTTTTAAACTTGTCGGCCAACCGCAAAATCCATCTCCACCAATAACCAATATTTTCATTCTACCAACTTTCTTAGTTCATCTACATTCTCGCCGCGGTTAGGCAGCTTGTCTTTCAAGAAAAAATGCACAAAATTACACTCTTTAATTTTTGTATTTGCAGTAAACAAACCGTTCCA
>Ga0070747_1000833_pt1 | contig 15176 bp, 33 predicted proteins | sample VirMetDEL_Mar_31_FD_77321 | JGI IMG/M metagenome (GOLD analysis project Ga0070747, IMG submission 77321) | Aqueous microbial communities from the Delaware River and Bay under freshwater to marine salinity gradient to study organic matter... | ecosystem: Environmental > Aquatic > Marine > Coastal...
AGACTTAGAGGCCATTAAAGCACCTAGTTGCGTTTGGAAACTGGCAATAGCCTGAGTGTCCTGCATATCAGTAGGTTTATCCATCTCATCATCAATAAGCTGGTTAAGCCTAGTTATGTTTTCCATAACTTCTTGGCGGTCTTCCATACCTCGATTAATAAGAATTTCTGTCCTGATGACCTCTAAAATCTGCATCTCTTCTGTATGTGTAACGTCTTCGGAAAATTGTTTAAAATAATCAATCCATTGATGTTCAAAGAAAATAATTTCACCATCTGAAAATTGTTTACCCAACTCCGCATAATAATATCTACCTCGTAAATGAGTAAGCATATACTCATCATCAGTCATATTGCGGGCCTTTAGATTTTCCTTATCAATAAACTTTTTAACCGTCTCAACAGTTCGCTCTATATTATCGGCAATCTCATCTAAAGAAAGATCGAAGCAGTTCTGCCGAATATAATCCATTTCTCCTTTGGATAATTTACCACGTTTGCGTGTCAATGTTATTCTCCTTTAAAACATCTAAAATCGCCGCCATTAAAATCTTCTTACGATTCTTTCCAAGTTTTAGATTATTAATAAATCTTATCCAATCTTCCCTATAACTTACGTGAAGCTGTACATCAATTAGTTCCATAATTTCTTTCGTAAATAAAGTACTAAGAGAGTTGGATTCCTCTTCCTTTTGATCATATTCTACTGATACGCTATGCATTAGACTTTTCTTAGCATTGTTTCTATCTAACCATCCCTTATACAGACTACAGTGTTCTTGGTTATCATATTTAGTGCATTGTTTATTTATGAAGAATTCACAAGTGTCACAAGGTTTCTCTAATCTAGAATAGTTATTTCTTTTGAAGTTATAAAGGCGATTTCTAACATGGGTCCATAGGAAATTCTCTAGCGGTCTTTCACCATCATACTTCTCTAGACCCTGCCATGCAAAGACACGAGCTTCCTGTTTCATATCATCTGCTGTATGATAGCCGAACTTAAACTTATAGCATAGGCGATTTGCTATATTATCAATAATATCAACTACTTCTTGTTCACTGTAATTGGTCGGTATCTTCATCTACGACTTCCAAATTGTCCAATACGACTTCAAAATCCTTAAAAGTAAGTGCTGCATACCCACCAAAAGAATCAATAGCAACATCTACTCCTACTACATTCTGGATAAGTTCACCTGTGTCAGAATTAATTACTTTAGTTTCTTCAGGTTTTCCAGTATATATAACTTTAATTCTCATCATTCTCCTTTTTGCATCCGCAATTAACCGAGCACTTATTTGTTTGTTGCTCTAGTACGGAAGAAATTGCAATCTCCGGCGTTTCTTCCTCTAATTCCTTTTGAACCTGCTTCTGAAGATCTTCTGACGCAGTGACTTTTAACTCAGCTTCTACAAACTTTGGATCATCCATAATTTTTTAAACCTCTTTTAACATAAATGTTCTATAATATTATATACACAAAAGACCACTTTTAGGGACATAAAATGAATATAAAATGGACAGATGATGAACGACAATTCATTAGAGATAATGCGGCGTTCATGAAAGATAAGGAGTTAGCTGAGAAGATCAGTGAAATGTCCAACCGAGAGGTTACTCTTGACGCTGTTCGTAAGGTACGACAAAAACTAGGCATTAAAAAGAAACAGGGGCGAGGAATCTGTGGAATCCAACAACCAAATGACTGAAGAAAAAATCAAAGCAGCACAACGTAAGCTGACACTCATGCAAAGTTGCAAGTTCACTGATGCTCGGGAACTTGAAAAACAAAAAGATCACATTCGGCGGCTCCAAAGGTCACAAAAAGATTCTTAGGTCTTTCTAGCCAAATGACCACTTTTATGAATATGCTGGTCAAAATTTTGAATTTAAACGACCACTTTTATCTGGGAGGTGTCCTAGATATGTCTGTACCACCTAGCGATATCTGGTAAATATTACTATATATCGTCTTTTTTTATAAAAATACCCCTATAGTGGCATGATATTTGCAGTCCTATAAATACTTAGGTATATTCCTATAAAATACTAAAGAGTAACTTGACAATGGCCGATAATATGTAATAATATAATATACAAATTAATTAATCAAAAGGAAATAAAATGTTTGATAAAGTAATAGACACAATCGGCAAGAGTTCATTAGTAGTAATTATTACCTATGCAATTTACTTTTATACTACAGAATTAATTAAAATTATTTCCTAAAAAAGTCTAAAGACCTATTGACAAATTGGTCGATATAGTATATAATAGGAAACATAAGAGAGAACGAAACAACAAAGGAAAATACAATGAACAAAGTACAAGCCAAAGACACACTGAACAAACTAAACGTGACAATCGAAAATAAGATTGTTGAACACAAGAATGAACTAGGCGCATATAATAAAAGTATCGTTGAGGGTGAACTAGAATACCTATGGAAAGTAAAGAATGCTTTACTAAAAATAATTGCAAAATAGTTAAAGATTACCCTTGACAAACGCCGATATATATAATATAATAAGAACATAACAAACAAACAACATTCCAACGAAAGGGAATAACACAATGAGAGTTTCAGAACTACAACCAGCCGCTTACCCACAATCTCCTTAGTGGAAAAGCCTAACAGTGATGCACATGCACTGTTCACTAACGACTTCAATAAGAATAGCTTCATCGAAGCTTATGGAGATGTTGAGATCGTTTGGAACGAACGATATAGCCATTGGATGGTTCCATCCTTTGCAGAAGGCCGTAAGGTCTACTGTGATGCTAAGCAGAGATTCTGTGAGCAACATGGGAGCGAGTGAGCTACTCACAGGGGCGATAAAAAAAAACGAAAAGCCCCCGCCGACCGACCTTAATGAGACTGGCTCTCAATAAGAAAAAAGATTCAATTATTCTAAGAAAATACTCAAGTCCCTATTGATTTATGTCGATATATATAATATACTTAGTATATAGCAAATAAGCAATGTTAAAAATAATTGCAAAATAATTAAAGTTTGCTCTTGACAAATGCCGATAAGTATGGTATAATAAAGGCATAATAAAAAGGAAGTAAAATGAAATACGCGACAATGATTCTAGACGGACAAGAAGTTAGAACACAATTCAGAGCTGAACACCTACAAGAGGTTGACGGTCAATGGTTCTTTATTACTAAGATGCGTCAAATAAAAGTCTGGAATATTTCTGACAATTATTAAAGATTGCTCTTGACAACTGTCGATATATATAATATAATGATAGTACAACAAAGGAAATAAAAATGAGCTACTTCAAATTCAGACAAAACAATTCATTCGGAACCTTTAAGGGAACTCCATTAGTATTCGTTCAAGCGGATAATGCCACCGATGCTAATGCTATCGCACAGCAAAACGGTGTGTACTTCAACGGCGTAGTCGATGGTGTTGATTGTGATTGTTGTGGTGATCGTTGGTATCCTGTCCACGACGATGACGCACAGGATCAGCCTTCGTCATACGGTTATGGTGGTGGTGTTACTATATACAGTGACGGTGACAATTACATGGACTACTCTGGAAAAGTTTGGAAAGTTAAAATTTATTCCTAAGATATAAGTATACCGGTTTGCAATTCATGGGGTTACACGCCGGTTTGCAATTTATGGGGTTACACGCGAGAAGGAAAAGATATGGATTTTGTAGTATATAAAACAGAGTCAGACAATACAGGTCGATTGGTTGAGCTTGTACACAACAAACACTGTGAAGTTTACGAGGTTATAGTTGATGGTATCCCTGTATTTAACTGTACAGATTATCAAACAGCAGAACATGAGTATAATATGGAGTGCGTATAATGGAATTAGTTTTAGGAATGATGATTAGTACAGCTTATATTATTGCAATACTAGCACCGTGGGAGTTGAATAGATGAAAGAAAAGTTTAATGAATTATTGTTTTGGTTTGGTGCATCGTGCATCGCATCGTTTGGCTTTTATATGACATGGGTAAACTAATGACAATTAGTGAATATGAATTTTTTGGAGTGGTATATAATGAGAATGCGAAGGATACACGCGATACAGTTGGCGAGGGAGTTCCAACGATTGGACAACAGAAAGAAGGAACAGATACAAAAGAAGAAAGGTTTATTCACATGGTTAATGAAACAGAAGTAAAATCAGCGGCATTTTGTGCATTGGCTTTATTAGCTGGCTTATGTTGTGCCCTCTTGCTAGGGTGTAGCACATCGGCAAAGGTCGAAGGCGGTGCAGAGATTATAGAACTCAAGCCCCTAAAGATGCAGGAATTAACATATCCTATATATGATTATGATAAGATTTGCTAGAGTATAGGGCGTGCTATTCCGCTTCTAAAAAATAGAATAGATTCCTTTCGTTGTGGCCTGCCGGTTGAGATTTCAGCCGGTGGGCTTTTTGTTTTTCCCTAAGTAGCTTATTGGGTTTGGGTGGGAAGGTAGGACGTAAAGCCCCCCGCCGCGCGGTCTTGTTGAGACTCGATCTCAATAAGGAAATACTTTGGCTTTTTCTGGTTTTATACTCAAGATGTGTTGACAATGTAGCCGATATATATTATAATGGAGGCATAACAAACAACGAACTTTTTAGGAAAAATAAAATGCACGTCGAAATCTTCTTTGAAACCGCTGACCAAGCCGCCGCCTTCAATGACTTCCCTGTGAAGTGCGTTGATGGTGACAGGGTTGTCATCTATGTGGATTGGCATCCATCACACTTGCGTGGACTGACCACTGAACTCATGGACATGGTCGGCGTTGTCGATTGCGATTCTTGCGATTTTTTCTAAAGTTTCTCCTTGACATCTGCCGATACTTATAGTATAATCAAGACATAACAAAACTTAAATCTTCGAAAGGATTTTCACTATGAATAAGTTCACCAACAACCAGTCTTCTGAAGAAACCAACGCGGCTTACCTTTACGAGCTGGAAGAAGCTCACCGTCAGGAGGAGCAGGAGCTGACCGAAATCGCTGAAGCTCAGTGGGAGGCGTTTCAAGATGACCACGAAAGCGAAGACGGAGAAGAGTTGCATGACTACAACGAACTTGATGAACATGACCTACAGGTCGCCCTAGCCGAGTGGGAGGCTGAACAAAATCCGGAAATGTATCTGGAGAATGATCTGTTCATGGTCTACGATGACCCTGACTATTGGGATTGACACATGGCTTGAAGTGCTCTGTCGGCTGGTTATTCCTTTTTCCAGTCGGCAGGGCAACTCTTTTCTTAATGAGACTCGATCTCAATAAGGTCAAAAAACGGGGCCGATCTCGTCTTAATGAGACTGAATCTCAATAAGCTAAAAAAGATTATATTATTTTCAGAAAATGTCTGATGAGTGACCTAACGTGTCACGACCATGTGCGATAATATATATATAGCAAGAAAGGAATAAGACATGCTAAACAATAAACAAATAGCAATAGCAAAACACAACGCGAGCAAGAAGCGACACGCCAATATATTTACTGGGTGTTTGTCAGCCGGCACGCTGAAGCAAGTACACAAGAAAATAAAACCCCTAAAAATACTAAAAAAGGGCTAAGTTGCTCTTGACAAATACCACTATTTATGGTATAATAGGGTCATAACGAAAACGATAACGAAAGGTAATAAAATGGCATACGTCGCATACGAAATCAAAAGAAGTAAAGAAACCGCAACCGGAATGCGTTACCTAGTGAAGTGCAATCGGCTAGGTAAGTATGCAATCACAACTTGGGTAGGTTCAACCGGCTCATCTATGGGAACCGTTGAGTGCCAAGGTAAGTACGATTATGTGATGAAAGAATGGCGAAAAAACTTCGGAAAAGAACGATATTATCCGCTAATTGGTTCAACGGAATGACCAACCGTGTCACACCCATAGACGATAATAATAATATAAGAAATCAACGAAAGGAAAGATTATGAGTAAAAGAAACTATTACAGATTCAACCAAGACCCTTGGAATGATGAAATTTACAAACCTGTTAAAAAGGAGGACGCTGTGGTTAACGAACCTAGCAATGAAGAGTTGGAACAAGTGGAAGAGGTTTCCGCTGAAGATTGGAACGCAGCCTGCGATCTGTGGGATGTGATGCACGACCTGCACGGTCTCGAAGGTTTTTAGAAAAAAGGTTTGACATTGGCTTAATGCTATGGTAAAATCTTAGTAAAGAAACTAAACGAAACGAAAAGGAAAAGTTATGATAGTTGTAAATGAGAGAGCCAAAGACGGCTTGGAGTTGTTCGATAATAACGGAGCGCAAGCGTTCGAGATGAAAAACGAAACGCTAAAAATGTGTGCCGATGAAGATGGTTCACTATGGAGTTCTGTTCGCAGTCTTGACCTGTTGGACGAAAACGGAAAAACCTTACTCAGCCTGTCGTGGTCTGAAACTGGATTGTGCGGCACGCTTCATAATAACGATCTTTGTGTTGAGATAAAGGAGGAATTTTAATGATGACTTGGGCTTTTGTTATAGCTGTAATATCTTTATTAATAGAATGGAAATAGAATGAGAATTATAAAAACAGATTGCACGCCGGAAGAAGTGCAGCGAGACATGGCAGAGCTACAAAGGTTAAACGCTGAAGCAATGCAAACAGAATTGATGTGGGAGTTCTTCGGTGGAACAATCACACTAGACAACGGGCACGAGTATCAGGTAACAGGAGAATAGACATGCAAGAATATTTTGAATTCCTAGAAGATTTACGAGACGGTGGCTCTATGAATATGATGGGAGCGCCGAGAGAATTAGAATATGCGTTTGGCCTAGACAGGGCAGAGGCTCGGGAAGTATTTAGCAAGTGGTGCGAATCACTGAAAGGAAATTGAGAATGAGTGAATTAAGAATAATTAAAGAGCGGCGTTTCTATGACGAGCATGGAACCAAAAAGTTTGCGCTGCTGGAAGAAGGGCAGACAGTAAAGATTGAAAGCCATCCTCGTTCGGGTAGCGGCCCGTTACTCTGCAGGGTGGTTAATCCATCAGAAGCATCTAAGGATTTTGGCGTGCATGATGGTATGCTGGTTGAAGTTGATTGGGAAGATTTGGGGCTTGAGTGAGTTGAGACTGGGTCTCAATAAGGACAAAAATCGCCCGCCGACCGACCTTGTTGAGACTGAATCTCAATAAGAAAAAAAAGTCATATGTTTTCCAAAATTATATAAAGATTATTGTTGCAATGGTCGATAATATATAATAGAATAAAGGAGATTGATATGACGTTTTTAATTTTAATTGTTAGTGCTTGCTTGATTGGTTTTGTAGGTGCTGAAGTTTTACAGTAGGTAAGAATATGAGTTACGAAGAAGTTTATGAGATGGGCAAAACAGCTGGATACAATGGACTACCATCCGGAAGCAATCCATTCGACCGAGATTTAGAACCGGATGAAAATTTCTATTGGTATATGGGCTGGCTTGCTATAAAACAGGGCAATGAAAAGTGTGATTTTTCTTCATAAAATTACTTGCTTGCTATTGACAAATGCTCTACGGTATGGTATAATGCTAATATACAAAACAACAACAAAGGAGTTCATCATGAACGAAACAACTAAAAAAATGCTCGCTGAACTAGACGCCGCTATCATGGAATGTTTATGGGTTCCCAATGAACACTTGCCAGAAAGCTACCACGACAATCGTGAAGGTGGTCGTACCTTGAAGCGTCTCAATCGGCAGATTGAAGAATCTGTTATTGAAGTTGATCCTCGTGAGATCAAGGGCGATATACGTACTGGAATTATTCAGAGCTATGCCGAAGACGTTGCCGCTGGTCGTGAGATCCAGTACAAAGAAAACGACAATAAACTGTATAAAAACATGCAGGTATTTGCAGAAATCATGGACGTAGACCTTGACTAATGCCGATATATATTATATAATGAAAGCATAACACAAGGGAACTGGAGCAGCGTTGCTAAGGTTAAGAGCCACTGAATCCCAAACCACACAAGGAAAAAAATATGAGTTTACACATCAAAGAAGAAACAATGCTGGCAGTAGTCGAAAAAGCAATGCAGTCTGATCCAATGGAATACTGTGGGGAGTTCATCACCAATAATGAGGAAGTAGGCGACACGCTTACACACCTAGCCGCTAATCTGGCACGGCTTACCGTAGAAGACGAGGACGACATGTCTTCACTAATGGCACAAGCCACCGTTATTAGTTCAGCAATGTTTATGACTTATGAAATGGCAAAAGCAGAAGTAGAAGCCAAGGAACTGGAGAACTTATTCGATGCGTAAGAAATCAAAAAAATTAATCATTAAGGCCGAAGATATTAAAGTATCAACAGGTCATCGCCAGCACTTCACTGGTACGGGAGCGTGGGACAATCGCCCGAAACGTCAACGCACTCGATCCGCACAAACTCGGGCAATAATGAAGGAGTACCAATAAATGGTTACTGCAACTCTGAAAGCCGGTACACCGGTTAAGTTCACCCTAACGGGTATCGCCGGAACGGTCAAGGCGATTAAAAATGATCACGTTCTCATTGAGAACAGCAAAGGGGAAACCCTAAACCCAAGCCTTGCCGATGTTCTGGTGATGGTCAAATCGGGAGCGCTTAAGGTATAACTTTCGTTGTGCGGTGTCCCTGTCGGTTCACACTAACAAGCCGGCAGGGACTACAACGAATCTCTTGTTGAGACTCGGTCTCATTAAGGCTCGGCGACGGGGGGAATCTGGTCTTATTGAGACTGGTTCTCATTAAGGAAATATCTGAACTTTCTCTAAAGTTTTTACTTGCAATATGCCGATACCTATTATATAATCAAAGAGTAAGGCAGACCGCACGCAGTCAGTCAAGCAGGGAAACCGTCAGTCAAGCAGTAAGTCGTGCTCTCTGTCTTACCCAAGCTCGCTTGATGCAGTGTTTTATAAAAGGTTTAGCACGCGAGTTAGCACATAAGTTTTTCAAAAAATATTAAAGTTTGACCTTGACAATGACCGATATATATGGTATACTGGAAGGAAAGAAAGGGAGAACAAATATGATAGATAGAAACAAAAGAGTATACGTTTACTTTAATCTTCATCGCAAGTGTTTTAGTGTTAGACAAGGCACGCGAGTGGTAGAGCATACAAATCAGGTTTGCTTGAAGGATGTTAGGTACATGGTTCAACCGGCAGGTAGAGCTAAGGTACTAAAAGAGAAGAAGAAAAATGTCCATGCTGGATTGTCAGGTTACTATGTTGATCGTGTTCCAGTTCCGGCAGTTAGCTTCGATGTTACATACAATCCATACAAATACGATTCATTCGTAGATACTGAGGATCATGAAGCTCAAGAATGGTCAGAGTATGCACACCTTACATGTGGAGACGGATGGAGGAATATAGAAGCAATATTTACTCGGGAATATTTCTCAGAAAAAGTTAAAGTTCCCGCTTGACAACAGCCGATATATATTGTATAATCAAAGAGTTCAACAGTTAGTTTTTTTGGGGAGAATCAAATGAAGATTCAGAGGACTGAGGCATTAGCCTTAAATTTTGGAAACGAAGTATATACTAATACTTATGTTTCAAACTACAGTGGTGAGACTGAACTAAAGTTTCACGATTACCAGAGCGATGGTGCAGAGTTCAAGCTAAATGTTAATGTGCCAATCGAAACAGCCCGTGCTATTGCTAAGGAGTTGCAGAACGACCTTGACAACTATGACGCCTTTCAAGCTAAGAAAGCTAAGGAAGCCGTAGAGGAAGCCGTAGAAGAGTAACCCTTTCGTGAGTCGTGGCGGACTATAAAACGCCATTTTCACTACTTTTAATTTTAACAAGGAGATTGCTATTATGAAAAAAGCAAACATTAAAACTTTCGCTGTAGAAATTGACGCTCACCTCAACACTAAGAACCGAAGCCGCAACCAGTGGGCACGGATTACCGACGCTCGCAGCGGTCAGGTTCTTCACACTGGACAACCGGCTTATATCAAGCAGGTTGCTAAGAAGAAGTATAACACCCTGTTAGACTTCTAAGTAGTGAGTGGTATAGTAGCCCAATTAAAGCCTCCTTGCTAAAGGGATGTCGGTTTGGCGACATGATGTGACGGCTTAGCATCCTACTGTATTTCTACACTATTGAGACTCGATCTCATTAAGGATGAAAATCCCCCGCCGCCCGACCTTATTGAGACTCGGTCTCATTAAGAAAATAGTTTGAGATTTATTAAAGATTTTGTTTGACTTATGCCGATACATATAGTATACTGTTAGTATAACACTTCACAACACACGGAGAAACACAATGTTAAAATTCAGCAAAGCTAATGCCAAAACGCAAGCACTCAAAAATGATTCAGAGTTGGCAGACTACTTGACAGACAAGCGTAAAATTTATTCGTTAGATTTACTCAGTGGCTACTCGTGCCCATATGCTGAAAAATGTTTATCTAAGGCAGTAGTTCAGCCTAATGGTAAACGTAAAATTAAAGATGGTAAGAAAACAGAGTTTCGTTGCTTCTCAGCTTCTCAGGAAGTACAGTATACCAACGTATACAATTCACGCAAGCACAATTTTGACCTGTTGCGAAATTTGAATCATGACGATATGGTTGAATTGATTCATAAATCATTGCCTAAAGATGTTGGTATTGTACGCATCCATGTAGCAGGCGATTTCTTCAATCAGGAATACATGCAGGCATGGTACACAGTCGCACTAAGGAATCCTAGAACATTATTTTATGCTTATACTAAGTCCCTACGATTTTGGGTAGGTGGCATAAGCGAGTTTCCCGAAATATGGAATTTTGTTTTAACCGCCTCATACGGTGGACGTGACGACCATATGATTGACCAGTTCAATTTACGTTCGGCTAAGGTTGTATTCAGTGAAGCGGAAGCGGCAGAATTAGGATTAGAGATTGACCACGATGATTCACACGCGGCAAAGCCGACGTTACGAGATGATAGTTTCGCCTTATTGATTCACGGTACTCAACCGGCAGGATCTCAGGCATCAACAGCACTCAAAAAATTAAAGGGGAAAGGTAGTTATTCTAGAAAAAAACTTCAAGTTTCGGCTTGACATTTGCCGATATATATAGTATAATGAAAAGGTAATAAGGTTTAAGGTTAGGAGGCAAGTTTGTATGATATATTAGGTTTTATATGGCTAGGGCTCATTGGTTGGTTTTTAGTCGTTTCAGCAAGGACAGAAGTAAATTTACCGGAAGATTATTCTTATAGGAGAAATAGGTATGAAAATTGAAAAAGGTGATAAGGTTAGTTTCACATACATTAAAAATGTAGAAAAAGCATTAGTAAACGGCGTACTGGTTAGCGACTACGCTAAAAACTCAGAACGTTACTCAGGTGAAGTTGTCGAGATTCGTGATATTGAAAATCATGGATTGTCAAAAGAAACCCTACGGTATGGAAATATCAAGGGCGACCGTTCTCAGCTGTTAGTTACAGTAGAGGACGAAGATGGATTTGCTAAGGCATTCTACGATGGTCGGATGATGAATCTATCAGTTATGAAGCCTGACGCAATAGCGTCGTAACCTTGACCGGAATAGCCGGCTGTGGGATATAGTTCTCATGGTCGGTTTTTCTTTCTAATAAAATAAATCGCTTAATGAGATTCAGTCTCAATAAGGCCGAAACGCCCCCGCCGCCGCCGCTTGTTGAGATTCAGTCTCAATAAGAAAAAAGTCTGAGATTTATTAAAGTTTGTGCTTGACTTTGGTCGATATATATTATATAATCAAAGGGTAACAAGTTATTAACACGGAGAACATTATGGGATTAGATCAATACGGACTGGCACGTAAGGGCGAACCATCAACTGATAAAGAAGGTTTCACATATTATGAGGATAGTATGGAACTGGCTTACTGGCGTAAACATCCTAACTTACAGGGATGGATGGAAAATCTTTGGCATATCAAAGGTAATGACGGTGAGTTTAATTGTGAAGACCTTGAATTGACACTTGACGACCTAGACAATCTGGAGAAGTCTTTGGACAATGAAGCGTTGCCTCAAACAGCAGGGTTCTTCTTCGGAGGTGATGCAGACGATCACTATGCAGAAGCAGACCGTGAGTTTATTGTTCAGGCTCGCGCAGCAATCAAACAGGGATATACTGTAGTTTATTCCAGTTGGTGGTAAAAATAATTAAAGTTTTGGCTTGACATAGCCGATAAATATGTTATAATGAAAGAGTTAAGTTTTTAGGACGAGTTATTAAGGGAGAATCAATATGGCTCATCAAGTAGAAAAAATGGTATTCGCAGGCGCAACACCGTGGCACGGTTTGGGCACTCAAATTGACGGTGAGACTGGTTTCTGGGATTCGTTCCAGCAGGCTGGCCTAGATTGGGAAGTGGATACAAAGCCGTTGTTTACGGCTGACGGAGAACAGGTTTCTCATCGTGCGGCTTATCGCACATCCGATGACCGAATTTTGGGCATCGTCGGTAAGCGTTGGACACCTCTACAGAATCGGGAAGCGTTCGAGATTTTCGAGCCGCTAGTCGATGCTGGAGAGATGGCAATCCACACAGCCGGTTCACTGCGTAATGGTGAACGCATTTGGGTGCTGTGTCAACTCAACCAAGACAATAGTGAAATTGTTGCAGGTGACGAGATTGCTAAGTTTGTTTTACTTTCCAACGGGCATGATGGGAAACTGGCAGTACACTTTGGGTTTACTCCCATTCGAGTAGTGTGTGCAAATACAGAAGCGCTAGCGCGTAACTGTAAAGCATCGAAGTTAATTCGTGTGCGACATTCACGGTTCGTTAATGCTAACGTTCAGTCTATGCGTGACGTGATGAACTTCGCTAATCAAGAGTTCGAAGCAAGTGCGGATCAATACCGCTATCTAGCTTCACGCTCAATCAACAGTGATGACTTAGACAAGTATATCAAAATCGTTCTAGGTGCTGATATTAAAAAGTCTGAGGACGAATTGCCAACCCGAACTAAAAACATCGTGGCAACTGTCACGCAGTTGTTCGAGACTGGCAAAGGTGCAGACATCGCTGGTGTGCGTGGTACTTATTGGGGTGCATATAATGCCCTGACTGAATACCTGAACTATAGCAAGGGTCGAAACGAGAATAATCGTATGGACTCTCTGTGGTTCGGTCAGAATAAGACCATGAGTCAAAAGGCTCTTGATACTGCTCTGGAGTTAACCGCTTAGTGGTTCTCCCTTGTGTTGCCCTGCATCGGCTTAGGTCGGTGTGGGGCTTTTTTTATACACTGATTGCTTAATGAGATTGTGTCTCAATAAGACCGAAAAACCCCGCCCGAATCGTGCCAAAACCGAAAAAAATATACTGGATTTACCCCTTGATTATGCCGATATATATGGTATAATACGTAAGTGCTTTGTATATAAGGAGTTACGACAATTAAAAATAACAGTTAAATTAAAATAAATAAAACCCTTCTGATGGGGTGTATGGGGTAATTGACCCTGACCACCTGTTGGAGGGGTTCGCTTATTGATACTGAGTCTCATTATCAGTAGTGTCTTACCAAAGCTAGCTTTTTCGTCTATTTGTGTCCAATAGCACGCGAGTTAACGAGAAAAACTTTAAAGAAAATTACATAATTTATTGAGGATGAGGAGGGTGGTGTCTCACCAAACCTAGATTGATTGTCTATTTGTGTCTATTAGCACGCGAGTTTCGGGGTATAATTAAAGTACAGAAGAGGTTTTTATTAGGGAGACTTTTATGTCAAAGATGCCAGTAGTTAGTGAAGAGGTTATTAAGAGTATTGTTAGGGACTTAGAGGCACAATACAATGAGGTTAAAGAAGTAGAAACTTTGAATCACCTAATAGAATTTTGGCGTGAATTCAAAATAGCTCAGCCGGCATTATCGGCGCTTCTATTAAAAGAATTACAATCAGCAAAAGGCCGGGTAGAGAAGGGCTATATAGCTCATGGCGCTTGGGTTGTATATAAGGCTCTTAAAGTACAAGAGGAAGTTGATGATATGAATCAGGCTTGGGGAGAATGAATAGGCCAGATAAACTCTTGAATCTAAACCAAATTAGATAAGTTGTTGAATCTGGCTCTAAATAAATTTTTTCCCGTCTTCTCTATGTTCTTTAGGTAGTATTCCTAATGCTATTAATTTAAATAAAGCAGAAAAAAGAATAAAAGGAGTTGCTAAAATAACTCTTACTTTGTTCATATGTCTCTTCCTAATTAGCTTGATGGTCTATTGTTGGTCATTAGCACCCGAGTTTCATGAATTTCAGGTACAGTTAAAAGGTTTTTAAAATTGAAAGACCAGATGAAGAAGTGAATCTAAATCTTATTAGATAACTATCTGAATCTGGTACGAAGTTGTATTAAATCCCACCAACCACCCCGCAGGTTATCGAAATAACTAGCGGCAACTTCTAAGTTCCTTACTATGCTTGGACACAGTGTGAGCTACATTCCAAGTTAAGCTCTGCGGAACTTTTGTTATAAAAATAAAACCAGATAACGATATGAATTTAAAATTAATTAAATGACGAATTGAATCTGGTGTTGTGTTATCTAGTGCTGGATGAACCCATGAATTTGAACTTAATCAAATGAGTTAATGAACCCAGAACAGTATTGTTTCTATTAAATTAACTCCTGTTTAAGAGCTTAATTTGAACTGAATCAAATAACTTATTGAAACAGAAGGGTTAGTCATATCTAAACAGACCTATAATATACAATCTGAATGTACTTTATTATACATAGACATTAACACTACTTGCAGAAACAAAGTTTTAAGAAATGTAAAATAATGACCAGTTTTTTTAGGGCTTATTTTAGCAGATAAATTTATGCCTGTTTCCTTTTGTGTATATGTTATATATTACCATACGCATATACCAATAGCAAGTAAAAAATTTCCAGTTTGAAAAGAAAGCTGAAAGAAAATTAAAGCAACCTATTGACACTTGTCGATAATATGATACAATGCGTGGGTAGGCAACCCAATATCTCTTCTTTTGTACCTGAATGTGTGGTATTGAAACCCAATATCGCCGTTTATTTTAATTTTATTAACTTATTGCGCGGGAACGAGGTTCATATGGAAAACGAGGATACTAGATTAGGTTATTCATTTGTATATGCAGGTATTGGTATACTGTGTGTTGCGTTTATATATCTTATAGAGGTTATTATTAAACA
>Ga0070747_1000835_pt1 | contig 15159 bp, 16 predicted proteins | sample VirMetDEL_Mar_31_FD_77321 | JGI IMG/M metagenome (GOLD analysis project Ga0070747, IMG submission 77321) | Aqueous microbial communities from the Delaware River and Bay under freshwater to marine salinity gradient to study organic matter... | ecosystem: Environmental > Aquatic > Marine > Coastal...
AGTCTTCCATAGTTCCACCTGTCGGGTTGTAGCACACTCAGCCTCTCCTCCTTCAAAATCATTTAAGGCTTTAATAATTTGATCTTCTCTAAAAACATGATCAACCTCAAGTATAATCAAAGTATCAGGTTTTTCATATCTCTGTAAGAGTATATCGTTTACAAAATGTGTAAGTTGTCCAAACGGAGACTCGGTATAAGCTTCCACTAACTCTATCTTCGGGCTATCAAGCTCTTTAATCCTGTCTAAGATATTATCAAACTTATCAGGAAAAAGAACTTCTTCCCCTTTAAATATACATCTATCGGTGTTCCCCCACGGTTTGTTAGTCCAGAAAACAAATACCTTATCCACATGATCTATTACTGATTTAATAGATTCTTGGATAAACTGCTCCCCATATAAGCATCTATATAGTGCGTATCTCACTCCCCTACCCTAATGACGGTAACCCCTTCTTGATCTGGGATGTATCTCCAAGGATCAATAACTACAGACCCCTCTGAGAACTTATACTCTGCAAACTGAGAATGCTTGGTTCCGATGAAGAATACCCCAGAAGCAGAGATGTCAAGCTCATGGGAATCCACATGAGGATCATACATGCAGACTTCGATACCCCTCTCCTCTAGGATATTCTTTAGCAAAATGGAGGGGCTGCCTACAGTGAGGTTTGTCTCCTCTTTGAACGCTTTTCCTAAGATGGTAAGTGGGCCTTCATGCTCTTGAATCAAGTCTGCGAGCCACTCGGTTTGCTGCTCTCTACCAATCATGAGAGATTCAAAGAAATCATAACTTAGATCTAGTTTCTTAGCTAACCAAGACATGGCAATGTTATCACGGGGATGACAACCTCCCCCATCTCCCATACCGCCAGAGAGATACTTACCGCTAATAAGGCGTTCTGTAGCTAAACTCATTGCCCCTGTAACTTCGTCCACATCTGCTCCAATCTTATGACATATCTCCATCATAGTATTAGCATAGGCAATCTTCATTCCTATAAAAGTGTTGTAAGCTACCTTGATCAACTCTGCATTCTTGATCGCGGTCTTGTAAAAAGGACGATCATGTAAGGTTCTATAGAACGCTTCTGCCTTCTCTGCTGCTTGCTCATTGTCAACCCCAAACAAAACATACTCTGGATTAAGAAAATCTCTCATGGTAGTTCCCATAGCAATAAAGAAGGGGTTGTAACACAACTTAACCTTATCACTTAGGAGCGGTTTGATCTCACGCTCAATGGTTCCCGGAAGAACAGTAGAGATAATAATTACAACCTTATCCTCACCCTGTTTTTCAATCTCATCAGAGAGTGATTTAATTCCAGCCTTCAGAAAAGTATAATCAAAATCTACACGATCCTCTGCGAGCCTAGTGGTTCCTTCGAATCTCTTATCATGCGGCGTTTGAATGGGCACAAAGATAATGTCGCTATTAGACACCACTTCTGCGAGGGGAGCGAATGCAATTTCTGATTTATCTAAGTGGTCTTGTGCCCAAATCTCCCGATAAGGGAGATGCTTAGTAGAGAGTATTTCTTTTACAGAGGGATTAATATCATAACCCCATACTTTATGTCCTTTAGATTCTACCGCTAACGCACAGGGCAATCCAAGTTTACCTAATCCTACGAAACCAACATTCATTTTGTTCTCCTTACTTTACACACGGGAATGGGGAGCATTTTATGAAGATTGGTCTGTCTATGTCTGTCATAGATATCCAAAACTTGCTGCTCTCTAGAAGTGAGTCTTCTGTCGTTATTATAGTTCATCGCCCATTCTAATTCTAGATATGAAGCATTTAATTGATCTTCGTCCACTCTCCCGTCCTCCCACAGACCATCGGTAGGGGGAGCATCCTGAATCTCTTGCAGAATTCCTAATTCCTCGGCTAACGTATAAACTTCACTCTTACTTAAATCGGCAATGGGTGAAAGATCTACCCCTCCATCCCCATATTTAGTAAAGAAACCTACGCCAAAGTCTTCCACTTTGTTTCCTGTTCCAGCGACTAAAAATCCGTGTTCCGCAGCAAGCCCATATAGGGCACTCATTCGAAGTCGGGCCTTACTGTTAGCATAGCCCAGTTCGGTAGATGGGACGGCAGATTTGAAAGCATCGAAAGCTTCTGAAAGATCAATATTAGAACGGAGAATAGTAGGGAAGGAACCCCCTAACCAATCTATTTGTTTTTCAGAAAGGCTATGCAGATATTCATTTTGATGAATAGGTAATGATACAGCTAAGACTGGGTATCCTGTCTCCGCGCATAGAGTGGACGTTACCGCAGAATCTATGCCTCCTGAGATTCCCACAACAAATCCTTTCATCCCACTCTGAGAGAGGTAGTCCTTTAGCCAATCAACTATTTGTTTTCTTACTATCATAATACCGATTCCGTTGTTTCGTTAGACCATCTGTAAATATGTAAAAACTCATCCTCTAAATAGACATCCTTCTCAACCTTCGGGAACAGCCTTCTAAGCCAATCAATGTCCTCCGTGGACTGTCCCCTATCACCGTGTGAGAACGAGGATCTGAACGGCTCTGAGGTCGCTAGAGAGGTTCTCCAGCAGCACCAGTGGTATGGGGGCCGTAGCGTGTCTTTATAGCGGGTGGGGTCTTTGGGGTCTGGTAGTACATCTTCATGCGGGTTACCCATTTTTGCAAAGACATTAGCTTCTACCCCATTTAGGAAACACCTTTGATTAAAAGAGATTACGTCTACCTCTGGATTATCTTGAATGGTTTGGGTCAGCTTATCAACGTAGTTCTCTGCAACGTCATCATCATCATCAAGCCAAGTCATATGCGTTCCTCTAGCGATACGCATCAACTCGTTTCTTTTCTCCCAGATGTGAAGAGACTTGTTGTCCATGAGAGATAGAATCTCTACATCATCTCTGTCTCCGATCTGGATCATAAGTTTATCAATTAAAGGTCTCACAATGTCAAACCTACTTGGGATTGATAGAATTAAAATACTTAGTTTGATATAATCTTTATTTTTGGGCATCGTATTCTCTCCTCATGTATTCTTGAAAGTACTCATCTTGATCTAGAATCTTTCCAGTACCAGCATATGCTTGTCCTACAAAATGGTTTTCATCTCTTGAGTACGGGAAGGGCTTACTTTCAAAAAAGGGATCATGAACTACACTATCCTCCTGCACTATAGGGTAAACTACTTGGGCCAAAAACTCTTGGTCAACTTGCCAAGTATCTGATCCCTTATAGTCTACCATTAACTGGCGCATAGCTTTTAGTTTGTCCCCTCTCACTCCCCACATGCCTGCTAGGATGGGTGTCGTGTGTTGATGATTGTCCCGCATAATGTGGAAAGACTTGTCACTAGCAAGCCACTCATCAACAGCAGCTTTTTCCCTAAACCAAAGTCTAGAGTCACAGTCTCTACTTAAGAGAACCTCAACCTCTGGGTCAGAAGCGGCAGCGAATCTCCACATTGTCCCTAGTGCAGACCCACCATCTTCTTCCATCTCTACAATCTCTACGTTACGAAATTCTCGTAACATACGCACTACCTCTGAAGGGCAGCTTTTTCCAATGTAGTACCTGCATACCCAGTCTGGATAAACCATCAGGGCTAGACTAGCATTTTGTAACGCACCGTGAGTATATCGAGTGTTGTCGCCCCATAAACTAAATGAAATTACTTTCATGCGTGAATGGCCCTAAACTCTTCGTTTTGACGAACGTGTTCTGGGAAAGTATCTGCTGTGGTACTTACGCCTTCTGGATTCCAAAAATAGGTTCCCATGGGTTGGGTTACTCTAACAAATTCTCTCCCCTTTTTAGACATACGAAGCCACATCTCATAGTCTCCAGAAATCGTATACTTTGGATCAAACAAACCGTCATCCAATAAAGTCTGCCTCTTGACGAGTGGGAAGGGTCCGCAATAACAGGCGTGAAGTAGTTGTTGGTGGTTATGGTTCGGTGGTGTGCTGGAGCCTCTTACGTCAGAGTGGTGGAGGTCAGCAACTAACAGGTACGCTGCATAAAAAATATCTGCTTCAGGAAAGCGATCTGCATATTGGAGATACATCAATAATCCTGCGGGGTAAAGTCTATCATCAGTGTTTACGTTAATAACGTAAGGTGTCGTTGCCCTTAGGATAGCCATATTCCACGCAGTATACACTGGAACCCTCTCACTGCATTCGATAATCTCAACACCAATACCCTTTCTAAAAGAAAAGCTTTTAATGGTTTTCAAGGAGTCATCAGTAGAGTTAGCATCTACGAAAATAATATCAAATTCACCTAAAAACTGATTGTTGATAGATTCTAAGTAGCCTTCAATCCAACGTGCGGAATTATAATTAGAGCAAATAACCGTAACTTGGGAACCCATCACTCTCCTCTTCCATTTACAGTTTTTATACCTTCCTTGCCAGCCATATGGGGACGAACATGGTATAGTGCCTCCCCAAACCAAGCGACCTTGCTCCCTCTTTGAGCGCAAGCTTGAACATGTATTAGGTCTGTTAGGTGTGCCACATCATCAGGAACACAGTTTGTGTATGGTAAAGTTTCAAAGATCTTCGTCTTATAGGTTGGCATAGCCACATTGCCCTCACTCAATCCTCGCTCGGGGAAGATGGCTAAATCAGTCCCTCGATAAGTCTCTTCACCAGTCTGAGTGTTGTGAAGTGCTACCTCCCTGTTAAACCTTACTCCCGCAATCCAAATATCTACTTCTGGGTTCTCGGTCGTTTTACTTTCGATGATCTTACCAGCACCGGGGATAAAAACATCATCGTCATCTAAGAAAGTAATGTAGGGAGTCTCTGCAAGTGCTGCCCCAACATTAGCTGCCATGCCTCCGTAGAAACCCCACTGCCTCCCTAGTTTTACAAATTTCTCTCCGTATGCGTGGCAGTTTACCCCATCACTGATAACGATAGGTTTTAACCCTTCTCTTTTCGCAGACGCAATGGCTGCTTTAAGTGTTGGTCTTCCAATCGTCTTAATAATTACGGTAGTGTTACTCATGGAACTCCCAGTCTGTGTTGAAATTAACACCCTTTTCCCTGTCTCTACTACTGACTAGGCCGATAGCTTCTTGGTAAAGCTCAAGACGGTGCTTGACAACTTTGGTTAGATCGAAATACTCTTCTGTGATCTTCTTTAGGTTGCGGCCCATCTCAGCAACGTGCTCTGGATTCTTTACGCACTTAACCAACACCTTTGCCCATTCAGAAGGTGGTGCATTTGCTGGTAGTAGGTATCCTGTTTTACCATTTACAATAGTCTCATCATAACAACCCACATCCGATGCGATAAGAGGTATTCCGTAACGACCACACTCAGCAACTTTAATCTCAGACTTAGAATCATTAAAAGCATTCATTTGAAGAGGTGCGATTGATAAATCTACATTTGAGTATAGCCCACCATACGAGTCAGGAGGCAGCGCATTAAAAATCTGCCAGTTCGGCTGGCCTTTGAATCCTTTTAGCAGCATTCTCTTGTAGTTCTCCCACACCTCATGCTGCCATTCCTTCTTCTTCCCCTTCTGCATGATAGGAGCACCGTAGAAGCCCCATGAGCAGTTTTCTCGGCCTGCACGCTGGTTAACCATGTTGGGCACACCAGCGAACTCCTTTACGTCCTCTTCGTGGTGAATGCCTCCTGCCCAACCAATTCTAAGAAACTTCTTTTTAGGTCTAGGGATCTTAGGGACGTTCCAGCATGGAAGGCTGTAGTCGATGGCGTTCTTCACGATTGCCAAAACACCTCCACAGAAAGGCTTGATACGCTCTGCGAATTTACGCTGAGTTACCGTAACGAGGTCGGAATTAGCGTAGATAAATTTTGTAATGTTCTCTAGATCTCTTTCCTTGTAAACATCATACAGTCTGTGCCCCTCATACAAATCAGTGAGGAGATCATCCGTGTCGAAATGAACAAACTTGCCAAACTCCTTTGCCTTGCCTACAATACGAGCCGTGTAGGGTCCACCCCAGTTAGAAATATTGTTGGTCCAGATGACATCTGCCCACTTCATATTTTCGTATTGGAAGTCTTCTTTCCACTTGCCTACATTCTCTCCCTCCTCTTCAATACCGAGAGGGTTAAGATCATACCTAAACTCCACTTGATCTCCATACATTTCGTGGAGCTTTTTCATTGGAGCGATGACTCGATAATAGGAGCAACCCCCTTCGTTAGCAGGGGCGCATAGAATTTTTAGTTTTGCCATAGTGTATAAAAAAAGAGGATGAGAGAGTTAACCCCTCATCCTCCTATTATAGTCGATTTCTAGAAAAACTAGACTTCGTATTCCTCTTCTTCTTCCTCAGCGTGGAGGGCAGCAGTGCCTTCCGAGGAGTGAGATGCACCTAGAGCAGAAGCAATAGCTTTGAAGGTGCCACCTAGGTCCATATTCTTATCCGTAGGAACAAGAGCCTTCGCAGCCTTAACGTAGTGCTTGCGCTTACGCTGACTAAAGAGGGTTAGTACACCTTCCCAAGCCGCAAGGCCCGGAACGAAAGTTGTACCCACAGCCAACAGGGTATTAAAAATACCATCCCAGCCTCCTTCATCAAGATCACCACCAGCAGGAACATAAGTAGCTCCTTCAAGAAGTTGATCCTTTGAGGTCATAACGAGACTAGTTCCCTCTGGAATCTGGTCCTTAATAGCTACAGGTAGTTGCTCCCAAGGGATGACCGCAGCCTCCCCTCCTTCAACAACTTGATCCGCAGTAGTGAAAACCGTGCCTTCTCCGAAAACCCCTTCAAGGGCAGCGCAGGACATAAGCCCTGCACCCATGAAGACGGTTAGCATAAGTGTTAGAAAAATATTCTTCATAATTAGTTACTCTGCATTCTTTGGAGGTAATCCTCATCCTTTACATCCTTCACAGGAGTCGGGTTTTGGCTACTTCCTTCATGAGAGGGTAGAAGTGCCATAGCGGCAGTCTTCACATCCTCGTAGTCCTCCAACTTAACTAGAGCATGAATGTCGTGGAGGGAATCCATCCAAGCTGCTACTTCGGCCTTACTGCCTGCTTCCGAAGACTTCGGTCGCGGTGCAGATTGGTCGTACTTAGGCCACTGGCCTTCCATCGTCTTAACGATCTTAAAATCGTTACCAGTCAGGAGATCAGTGATGTCACCGAAGTCTTCATCCAGCATGGCGGCAATAACCTTCTTGAAAAGGATGACACCGATGGAGAGAATCTTCACATCGCCAGTCTCACGGTCTACCGTGTTCATGTAATAACGAGCACGGGGCTTGATCTGTCGAGCAAGATCCTCGTCCTTGTTCGGCTCCTTCCAGAGTCCGTAATAAGCATCACAAAGAGGACAAGGCTCTCCATGAATCTTTCGGCAGTGGACGTTTTTCACCCCACCTTGGCCGTCAGGGACACGGTGAATCTTAGTCTCCGCGTAAAATAAGGTATCCTCATCCTTGCCGGGAAGAATTCGGATTGCATTGGTGCCCTCTTGCAGTTGCATGAATGAGGACAGGAAATCGGAGTTGCCTCCAGCTTTTTTTTCGCCGCTGAGTTCAGCGTGCTTTGCCCGTAGGGCATCAAGATCAATAGCCATTGTAGAACCTCCTATGGTCAGTTAAGTTGGCAGTGTAGTATTATAGACAGACGTTTGTAAATTTTTTAGATTATCGGTAAAGATTTGTCTCGGCGCGGCGTTGCGAAGACATTTGCACTAGCATATCCTTCTTCTGCTCCAACGACGAGACCAGACCCTTAAGTAAGGTGTACTTGAATTGCGATTCATTCACCTTCCCGTTATATACCATAAACTCCTGAGAGGATTCGACAAAATCATCAAGATCTTTGGCTGTTTGCTTTACCGAAGAACCTTCCTTACGCTCCTTGCGCGTTTGAGCACAGAACTTGGTCAGATCCAAGTTTGCCTCATCTAACCTCATCTTAGCTACCGAGAGAAGACCTTGGTAGTAAGAGTAAATTGAAGCTTGTCTAGCCATCTCACCGTCGATCTCGTCTTGATCGCATCGAGTAAGCTCATTAGCGATATCAACGTAGTTCTCCCAAGTAAGATCCTCTAGGGCCTCAAGTAGTGTTTGTGCTTTGTTCAAAATAGTAACTCCTTAGCTAATTGCGGATTCAAGCGGACAAACTGCATGACCGCTCTGGACATTGTTATAGTCAGTCGTTCGTTAGAAGTCCAAATATATTCTTCAGTTTCTCCCTCACCTTCGCCTCCCATGCCAAACGTCTCCAGTAGCAAGTGACAAATTTCGTGGAAAATTGTCTCTCGGGCTGGTCCGTCATCCATCTTCTTCTCAACGTGGATTTCGTAAGTGTCAAAATCACAAGTCCCCCAGCAGTTCTGGGAACCTGATTTAAGTCCCGTACATAGTTTGATGGTAAACTCTCCCCACCCACCATTAATAATTTTCAACTCTGGTTTTGCCTCCAGAACATCAAAAATGTGCGTACTTGTGTTAGTCTTCTTCGTCGCCAATTGCTTCACCTTCAACCATTTTCAAGATATTATAATCCACCTCCATAGGGACGATGAATCTAGGTCGGCCATTTCGAGACTTAACAACGTAAGCACGCATACGACCAGTATCGAACTCCTCCTCACTTTGATTAAGCGACACAGCAAAATCACACGTTCGGATCTTACCGTAGGAGTCGCCAAGTTCGGCATCGGTGATGACCTTCACGGCCCTACCTTGTCGATTGGTTTGGGTAGCGGTCCATACAAGGAACTTATTTTCCATAGCTAGACCACGAAGCTCCTCAGCGATACGCTGCTGGGCTTGATATTCGTGCTGGTTCTCTCTGACGGGCCTCAGAAGCTCCAGATAGTCCACAATCACAACGTCAGGCTCGAAGTCCTCATAGTTCTTTAGCTGCACCATAAGTGCTCTCAGGCTGTTTACAGTGGCCTGACCAGTTGGGAACTCCTTAATAACTAGTTGGCTACTAGGGAAGTTGTTTTGGAAAATACTTAGACGCTCTCCAACTTTTAGCTGGGCCGAGGGATCTTTTAACTGGCCTTGTGGGATAAGTGTCGCAACCGAATCAAAGCGTTGGGCAATCTTGTCCTCTGACATCTCCAAAGAGACATACAGAACTTTGCGACCTTCAATCATCGACTGTACAGCTTGGTTAACAAGCCACAACGACTTACCAACTCCCGGAGGTGCAATAACCATTGCCAACTCCTTCTCGCCAAGACCACCTTCGAGAGAACGATTAAGGCTAGGTAGCAAAGTCTTAAACTTGTCCGCTTCCTCAGCATTGTGGGTGCGGTCCCAACGATCACTCACATCCTTGAAGTAAGATTGACCAATATCAACAGTTCTACTGACCGTGAGGGCCTGTCGGACGAGAGCCTCAGTCTCATCCATACGGTTCTCCTTGATCAGAGTTAGTGATTGCTTGATCGCATCCTTCATGGCCTCCTTCTTGGCAAAGTCCTCGATGAGATCAAGATAGTAATCTTCACCATCAGCAGCCGAAGTATCTAAGCGATTAATATAAGAAAGCTCGTCAGTGAAGTCATGTACAGACTCCTTTGCTGCTTTGGTTTCTAGTAGCTCATGCTCAATGAAATCATCATTGGGCAGCTTCTTGTACTTTTCGTAGTAATCACGAACAGCAGAGTAAATCCTCCCGTGGATCGGGAACTCGAAATAATCTGGCTTTACAAGATTGATGATTTGAATATAGAAGTCCTTATCGGACTTTAGAAGGTATAAAATACCCCGTTGGATGTTCTCGTTGAACTGGTACATTTAGTTGTTGTCTGTTATTGGCCTTTGTACTTCTTGTAGGGATTAATCCCAGCTTTATCATAGGTGATGTCGCTGAGTTTTCTCGATGAGTCTAGTTTTTCTGCAACCTCTTGATCAGAAAGTTTTTTAGATTCTTTTAGGAGCTTATCAGGGGGTGTGTATTTTGCATACTGCTTCCACCCGCCTGCCATACGGTCTTTTGATTGGTCCTGTAGCTTAAGGTTAACTTCATCGGAGCCACCACTCTTATTGTAGCCCGTTCTGTCATTTACACCAGTCCAACCTGCTCCTTTAAAGTGGACAGGGATATCTCGCCCCGCCCAATTCTGTTCAATCTTTTTTCCACACTCAGGGCATTTGATCTTGCTAGGGTTTTTTGCAAAATCATACTCCCTCTCAACTAGGAGTTCACAAGAGTGACACGCATAATCATAATAAGCCATTAGTCCTCCCAGTTTGGGTCGTTTTCACAAGGCAGCTTGTCTGCCCAGTCTTTATTTAGTTCTTCCTGTAAGTCGGATGACTTTTTATCAGGAACCACAGTCTCCCCCTGCGAGGGAGCAGGCTTCGCCTGTTTCGATTTGTGTTTCATGGGATACCTTCATATATTTTTCGACGTTCTCGTCGGTGAATGGGATAGCTTGTAGAGGTTCACCCTCTTTTGAGCCAGCCCTATAAACGGTAAGGCCCTTGAGGTATGGGGCATAGTCGAGAGCGGTTTGGGAGAACGATTCGGGCGTTGACGTACTGGGGAGGTTGATGGTCTTAGAAATGCAAGAGTCGATGTACTTTTGAATCGTAGCTTGGACTTTAATGTGTTCGTCCGGGGCCACATCATAGGCTCCGACAAAGGAGTCCAGAGGCTTACCCTCATCGTAAAACTTTTGGAAGAGCGGATCAACAACTAGTTGCTCCTTCCAGATGTTGTTGGTGCGCCATCTGCGGTTGTACATTGCTGCAAAGATGGGTTCAATCCCACTAGATGTTCCGTGGAGCATGGAAATAGTTCCACACGGTGGAATGGTAAGCATAACCGCATTTCGGATACCATGCTTCTTGATAAGCATTCGGATACGGGCGGGGAGTGTTTTTGCAAATTCTTCATTTAGGTACTTCTTGGAATCAAACTCGGAAAAAGGAGCCTTGTCTCGCGCCAAGTACACGGACATCTTATATGCTTCGTCTCTGATAGTAGAGAAGAGCCTCTCTAGGAACTCAAGGCATTTTTCATTGCCATAGGGAATGTTAAGTTGAATAAGCATGTAGTGAAGACCCGTAACACCGAGACCAATCCTACGAGATTTCTCCGCAACTTCCTTGCACTTATCCGTTGGGAAAGTGTTAATCGTTAGTACGTTATCCAAAAAACGTACACCTGTACGAACAGTCTTAGCGAGGCGTTTCCAATCTACATCGGAACCATCCTCAAGAACCATATTACTAAGGTTAATATTACCCAAGCAACAGTTACCATAGCTGGGTAGGGAGATCTCGCCGCAAGGATTAGTGCTTGCCAGATCCTCAAAATAGGACACGTTAGTGTACGAATTAGCTAGATCAATGTTGTAAATGCCGGGGTCACCCGACTCAACAGAGTTCTTCCAAATCATACTCCATAGATCTCGCGCCTTGATGTCCTTCTTGCCAAGCATCTCAAACGTGTCAGTCCAACCAACCTTATGGAAGTTATTGGCACGCTCCATAGCATCCTCTTCATCAAGGCCAATAACGCTAACCGAATCGACTCCTGTAACCTCGCCTTCAGAGTTATAGCTCGTCCTAGCTAATTCATAAGAGTGATACTCCTTATTGTTGAACGTAAAGAACCAATCCTCATTAAGCTCAACAGCTTCCACGAAACGGTTAGTAATAGCAACCGAAATATTGAAGTTATTAAGCTGACCTTGGTCTAGCTTTACAGACAGAAACTCAAGTAGATCAGGGTGGGTAACATTAAGGATACCCATAAGAGCAGTTCTGCGATTTTTACCAGCACGGACATGCTCACCAACCTCATTAATCATTTGAAGAACAGACACCGCACCCGGAGCCGAATTCTTTACGCTGCCGATGTGGTCGCCACGGGGACGAATCTTAGACACATTGAACCCTACACCTCCACCTGCACAAGAGATCTTATACATGTCAGAAACAGTCTGACCAATGGAGTCTACAGTATCCTCAGGAATAATCACATAGCAGTTAAGCATGTTGTGATGACCACGGTTACGACCCGCACCAAAGATAATGCGACCGCCCGGAATAAAATCACCAGAACCAATAGACTCGTAGAACCGCTTCTCCGCTGCCTCTTTCTCATCATCAGTCTCTGCGGAAGCCATAGTCTTAGCAATGACCTTAGCCCTATCAGCCCATTTTGTTTCGCCGGGATAGGCGTATCGAGATTCAAAAATTTCCTGCCCTAAAGGCGTTAAGTTTACGTTTGCCATATGATTATTCCTTGATTGTAGATGTTCCTTTGCGCTTTATAATAGAGAGGCGAGGTGAAGAATCCAACAGAGTCTTCAGATACTTGTTATGTGTAATGATGAAAATAGATTTGTTCTTCTTTATTTCCTGAAGCAACTGGTACAGGCCGAAGATACCTTCTTCGTCAATGTTCTCAGCAACCTCATCAAAGAAAAGCAAATCCAGATGCGATTTATCTGTCAGTAGTAGTAGATCCTTCAGGCCCAGCGTAACAGCTAAATTGATCTTACGCTTCTCGCCACCCGAAAGAGATATATACTGAACTAGATGACCCTCTGTCTCAATTTTTTCTACTAATTCCTCATCAAATTCTATGTAATACTTAGAGTTTGTTAAGTATGATAGGTAGAAGTTACACCGGGAATTAAAATAACTTAACACGTTCCTAACAATATACTTAATGATACCTTGCTCAGAGAAGGCTTTCTCCCAGAAACGCATGATTTCGTACCAAGTCTTATTCTCTTCCTTTACCGTGTTGCACTCATCGTTAGACTTTAGAAGATCAGTAATCATATCCACATAAGTATCTTCGTCGCGGCACAAATCTTTATACCCCTGAAGCTTAGAGAACTGTGAAGAGGAGATAGGTGGATCTTCTACCCTGTCTTCTAGGTTAGTTAGTTTCTTCTTCCAGTCCTTGATGGCTAGTTTAGTATTCCGCAACTCCCCCTTCTTCTCATCTACATTAACCTCTGATTCTTGCTCTGCTCCACAAGTTGGGCACAGATTAGGTTCTAAGGGATTCTTGATAGTGTAATCCAATCCCTTAGCATAATCATCAAGCGTTGCAATCTCTCTCTTGTATGCGGATATATCAAAGCCTAAGCTACGTTGATCATGCTCTGCTTTTAAAACATCATCGAGCGTAAGATTCAAAACTGCTTCGTCATAGTCAGAGTAGTCCTTCTTGCCCTCCTCAATATCTTGAAGCTTTCCCTCCAAACCCTTAACCCTTTTAAGGTTCTCAGTGATGACTGCATCTCGCTCCTTAACTGACTGGTAAAAGGTAGACTTGTGAGCCTTAATCCTATCCCGCATATTAAACAGGTCATCTAGGTTTAAGAAGTTTCTTATAATCGTGCGCTTATCATCCGGTGTACACTCCAAGAAGCTAGTGTCGTTCGCCTGCCCGAAGAACATGGAGGCGAGCAAAACTTTATGGTTTATATTGAAGTACTCATCAATTGCTTTTTGCGTTGAAGAGACAGACTCTTTGGTCATATCCACACCATCAACAGTAAAAGATAGCTTAGTAGGCTTCTTCTGCCTAGTGATTACAGCGGTAACTTTCTCATGTGTTAGAGTTACTTCTACTACACACTTCTTCTTCTCTTGGTTGTTAACCAAGCTATCCTCAGTGCTCTTCCGAATAGTCTTCCCCGTTAGGCCAAAGTAGATAGCCTCAACCAAAGCACTTTTCCCAGAACCATTAGACCCTCCAGTATCTTCGTTCTTACCTTTAATGACCGTAAGACCACTATAGTTTTTTACATCAACCTCAGCATGTTTGAACGAATAGAAATTTTGAATATTTATTTTCTCAATTTTCATCTTGTAGAAGCCTATAGCCCTCCATAATCTTTTCTACGGGAATTGTAGTAATTGCTTCTTTAACATAGTCCTGAATTACTACATCATTAATGGAAAACAAATCTCTTCCCGGTTTATAAGTTGACACCTCATCCTCATTAAATACGGGAGCATATTTAACATCTACATGTGAAACCTTAATATCCTGTAGGGGGATATCATCATCCTCCTTCTCCCTAACTACTCTCAAAAAGGTAAAATATTCTGGGTCGTTGATAATGTCTAAGTTGTTCTCCAAATTACTTGCACTATACACCAAGTGTCTAGGGCCATGCTTAATCCTCTTGAACTGGATGCCGTCCTCGTCAATCAATCCATAGAAGTTTTCTTTAAAAGCTTCGCCATAGTTTGTGGTGTAAGGGGTACCGAGTGTGATGACTCGGCTAGGATTTTCTTCCGTTCCTCCTCGTCTCTCACGAAAACCATGAATATGGCCCAGCAAAGTGTCACACCCAAAGTGATGCAGGCCAAGAGCAAAGTCAGCGTCACCAACGGAATTAAGACAACCATCATAACCAAAGTGACCAAAAGCCGTATAGTCGCTAGGGATGTCTTCCAAAAATTCAATAATAGTTTCTTCATCTTCGTAGTGAGGGATGTAGGCCCTCTTCTTTTTGTGGTCACATCTAGCCAAAGTAACAATGTCTACACCCGTGTAATCAAATACACTGAGTGCAGTGACTCCATCATCAGCCTTAGTCTCGCTGTCATGGTTTCCACGCAGGACAGTTACCGTTGCTCCCTTTGCTGTAATGAAGTCTAGAATTCTCTTAAACGCAATGAGAGATGAAGGGGAAGGCTTTCTATGCATAAAGACATCCCCCATGATGATAACATCATCAGGCTTCTCCTCCCTTACGATACGTTTTACACATTCTTGTTGAGCACCAAGCAGACCTAGTACTCTAGAATTTAAGTGTAGGTCAGTTACGACGAGTGTTCGCATAGAGCACTCCAACTTTCGGGAAATAGTTCGTGCATGATGCCGCCAACTGCATGGGCAAATTGCTGCGTCTCTAGTTGGGTATGTTTCTCAGTGCGAAGCTTCCACAAGTGATACCATCCTAGGAGTGTACCTGTAACTACTGTAGTAGTATACATAGCCTGAGGAAGAACCATTCTAGCTTGCTCGGGACATACACCCTCCTCTAGCATTTTAGTATACACGTAATCTGCTAATCCAAATAGTTCATCCATCTCATCCCAAAGCTCTGACCCCATCGCTTCGTCAATAGGAGTAAGGCTACTACCTTGTTTTACGTTGTCAGCAGCCTTTCTAATCTGATCAATGTCAGGGTGATGATGC
>Ga0070747_1000839_pt1 | contig 15134 bp, 9 predicted proteins | sample VirMetDEL_Mar_31_FD_77321 | JGI IMG/M metagenome (GOLD analysis project Ga0070747, IMG submission 77321) | Aqueous microbial communities from the Delaware River and Bay under freshwater to marine salinity gradient to study organic matter... | ecosystem: Environmental > Aquatic > Marine > Coastal ...
CCTCGCTATCTTTAATTGCGTCAAAAAATCTTTTTTCTTCGTCCATTAAATATATATCGCCAAAATTTTGCACAAACGTGGTGCCCAGTTCTGAAGCTCCTTCTCTAAACGATGCCTTAACAAGCCCTTTACCTCCAGTATATATTCCTTGGCGAAGCGTAGCGGTCGGAAGTTGTTTTATTCCTTTGCCTAAATTTTTAAGAATAGCAAGTGTGCCTATTTTTTCAAAAATAACCTCGGCTATACCCGTCAAACCAGCATTACTTAATACCCTCCAATCAGAAATATTAAGTGTTTTAGAATCTTTAGACATTTCAGATTCTCTAACAGCTATTTCTAAAGGATCCGCATCAGGATTACTATCTAACCATTTTTTATTAAGCACCATTCTGCTAGCGGCTTCTTTCTGTGCAATCGCATTACCTTCAAGCACCCCACCAGCGCCACTTGCAAAAAACAACGGTAAGGCTAAAGGCCCGGTAGCGGCCATAGATAAAGAAGGGGCTAGATTAACAGTAGAATTCATTAACCAACTACCTACATCTGTAGCATTCCTTATTTCATCAACATCTATTGCGTTTTGGTTGTTAGCTGTTTTTCTAGCTAAACTTTGCGACATAGCGGTTGAGCCTATCTCTGCATCTAGCCGCTCACTTACCTCTCTCAGTGGAACGTATCTACCTCCAAAAATAGCAGATGTATTTGCGTTTGCATATCCAGAAAGTGTTAATCCAGCAAAACCAATGGTTTGCCCTAACGAGCTAAAACCTAAGTTTAGTTGAACCATTCTATTGTAATTTTTCTTTAAATCCGCTACAGCTAAAGGTATAGTTTCCGCTCTGTCTAACAACCCTATTTTTTCAGCTTTGCCTTGCATTGTCTGCACTCTACCCTGCTTGTCTAATAATTCAAGCTGCTGATTTTGCAAACTTATATAACCTTCCTGTGATGGATTAGCTTCATATTCCTCAATAGCCTTGTCAAAGTTGTCAACATCAGTTTTAAAATTATCTATAGTAGTGCCTAGGTTTGCTATCGCTTTGTTTTCATCAAACACTAAAGCTGAATAATTTAACCTTTCTTCTGGGCTAAGGTCAGAAATATAATTTCTAGACTTTTTATTTACTTCTTTTTGTATTCTATTTGCATTCCAAACCGCTAATGTATCTTTGTCAACCTCTGGAATAACACCTCCTTTTTCCCAAATTTTATAATTTTCAAACTCAGACGGATTAGAAAAGTTTTTTGGACCTATTTCTACAGCAGACGCCCTACCGCTTTTCGAGCTAAGCAATTGAGCATCTAGTTTCATTTGCTTTACATCTTCAAATTCTTCAATTTGTTCTTCTCTGTATAAATCTTTTATTTCTTTATCAGATAAATCTTTTACTTTAGTGGCTTCTACATAATCATTAGCAAATCCTACTCCTACCTTTTTTCTAGCTTTTTCTGTATAATTAAGATCAGCATTTTGTTTTATAAAATTATTAAGTTTTTGTATATTTAATTTTAATTGCTCATCCGTAACATCCTCTCCTACTTCGGTTATATTATCGCCGCCAAAAAATTCATCAGCATCCATGCCTCTCAAAAGCCCTTTCCTAAGTGCCCTTGCTTTTGTGACTGGGTTAGCGCTTAAAAGTAAGTCGCTAAATCCTAAATCCTCTTCCGCTCCTTTTGTTAATTGAATAGCGTCAAGATCCTTATAGGTGCTAGTTGTGTCAACAGTAATGCCTACGGAGGCTAATCTATCGTAGTACATAGAAACCACTTCGTCTTCTGGCAATCCTTTTATTTCTTCAAATGTAAAATAATATGGCGTAAAAGCGTCCTCAACTTCTTCCTGCTCTACTGATTCCGAAGAAGTATCTTCCAATACGAAGTCCCCACTCGATGCTGGTGCTATTTGTTGAGGTGCAGACGCATCGGTCTCCGCATCTCCGTTCTGAAAATTTTCAGTAGGGGGTGTTTCGCTAATAAGTTCAGCATTCGGGTATTGTGATAAAAGGGTACTTACGAATTCTTCAGGTACTACTTTTGTTACAAATTTACCATCTATGTTTATTTTGTACTTTGGCATAGTTTATTTTATTATATTATTACGCATCAGGAAGACTAAGGACTTCATTATGTATGTAAGCTTTTCTTCGATCATATACGGCCTTAGAAACTTTCTTTAAATCCCCGTCAGGCATTTTAAGAAAATAACCGTCATTGCCTGGAACTAGAGTAGGTATACCGAAATTTCCTTGATTTTCTTTTCCCCTCTGCTTTTCGTTGTAACCATCTTGTCCGGCTTTCTTGTAGCTTTCAATTAATCTGTCTATGGTTGCTGCTCTTATCTCATCAACAGTCATTGTTCCTTTCTCCCATGCTATCCCCAGCTGTTCTGTAGGAAATTCATCTTCAAAATCAAATATAAATGATCTTAGTGAATCTTGATTAGCAAAAGCTGTTTGTAACTGCAATCTATATATTTTTTCAGCGTCAGCATTGACTAGTTGTCCAGACTGACGTACTGTTTCATTTTGTTTTAATATATCAACACCTAGCTTGTAGTCTTTTAATAAAGGGGGCTGTACTTCATTGAATAGTTGTACTTTACCATCAATATTAAACCCTAGATTGCCTCCCTCTGATATAACTAAAGGAGCATTTGTTCCTTCGTCCGCAAGCCCGTCATTGTTTTTGTCGCTATATCCGTACAAGCTTTTGTTCGTGTACATTAAAAAATTCTGTCTTGTATTTTCAACTTCATTGCCATCTGAATACACTCCGTTCATCATACCATCAACAAATTCTACCTTACTTTTCTTGTAAGCCTTAATCTGATCAGCTAAATTTGTAAAGCTATTGTTTACTCCGTTCATTATATCAACTTGGGCCATGTACTCCGGTGAAGTAGTGTCTGTCATATTAGCAACAGTCTTAGCTGCATCTGCGTACTTTTGCCTTTCATTAACTAAAAAAGTGCGCATGGCTGCAGTCTCTTCGGGCGAAAACGATGTAAAATCTATGTCCGTTTTCATTTTACCCATCAAAGAATTAACTCTGTTTTGATACTCCTGATTTTTTGTAACTGTATTAGGTCTAGTAAAGCCTCTAGCAGATTGTGTTGCCGCTAAGAAACCCTTACCTACCTCTTCTGCTGCATCTACAAATTTCTTTGCTGCTACTCCTGCGCCGGTTATTAATTGATTATTTGCCATAGTTTATTTTTTAGCCCCGATTTAAAAAATCTTTCACTCCTGCTCCAAGACCACCTGCTTGGCCCGCTTGGGCTGCTCCCCCTATAAGACTTCCAACCCCACCTAATATAGATTGAGTTGCCGCGTCTCTAGCGGCATTAGCTGCTCCTAATCTTTGTTGAGACATGCCGAGCATTGTATCCACTTTATCTTTTTCAGCTGCCCTAGAAGCATACTCTCCTTGCAATTCTTGTTGTTGTAATCTACCAGCCATTTGACGTTCGGCCATTTGATTTTGTGATTCTTGTCTACCTATGTCAGCCGACGCTGCTTGAGCCGCTTTACTTTGTGCTCCTGCTAATGATTGCGCTAATGCTGCAATACCGGATCCTCCAGCTGCAGACGATAGTTTATCCATTGTATTAGCGAATCCCCCGGCTTGTTGTTGCGCTTGGAATTCAGCTGCTTGTGTATTTACAGTTAAGTCTTCCATGGTATTCTCCATGTTTTTTGCAAGGTTAGACGTATCCGCTCCTTCCATTCTAGCTTTGTTTCTATTAAACTCTGCTTGCGCTGCTTTTTGTTCTCTCTTCCTTTTACCACTGCCTATCATACCCCCTGCAATTCCTGTGAGGCCTGATACGACGCCGCCTATAGCTCCTATTGGTATCATATACTTTTATTTTATTATTATACTTTTATTATTACGTGTTATTTACTGCTTTCAAATACCTCAGATCCTACTAGGAATAGTTCAGCATAGTCTGTTGAATCATTTTTAAACTGCGCCTCGGCATAATAGCCTTTTAGTCCGCTCGTGTTTACCAGAGCTGTTTTGCTAAATAGTATGAAACTACTTGTTGTTAATTCAGTATCGACTGTGCCTACTAGTACTGGTTCTATGTCAACCGTTATTTGATTAATAGACCTAAGAATTCCTTCTATAGTACCTAATCTTATTAAGTTTGTTCCGTTTGGGTCGTTAGTGTAATAAGCAGTGTCCCCAACTTGAACTGAGTCGTTTAGCGGGTTTGGAAATTGTAAGGTTATTGTCGCCATAGCTATTGGTTTTGATTATTACAGATTGTACAATCAGCAAATGTGCTAACTTGATTTTGGAATCCTTCATCTATATAATACGTTGGTGTTTCTCCACTTGCAAAGGTGCCTAAAGTAACGCATAATTTCTCACCTGTTGCGGTAGACTTTATTTGTACAATATTACCAGGAGCATACGGCACATTAACTAAACTACCTAATTGGCTTTGGTTTGTCCCCCCTGACCAACCGTCAGCATCGCTAACATAGTAGGTTGTTGCTCCTCCGCATAATGTAGCATTCCATGCGCCGCCATCCGAAACATATTGGTCCAAATCCAGCGCACTAGAGCTATTAGATGTTCCTACGGAGTTTACATTAATTACAAGATTAGAAGTTATAAGAGTAGGTACAGTAGAATTATCAACAGTAAAACTAGAGCTATCAACAGTAAAGTTCCAATTAACTGGGCCTGCTAACCCTTGATTTGTCCAATCTGCAGGAGGAGGTATAGAATCAACTGTAAGTATACTAGTAGAACTACCTGTAACTGTAACATTAAAAGGAGCTGGTTGACTAGATCCTGGTAAAAGCACAATAGTAGTTGCGGCGTCCGGGGTTATATTAGAATTTGTACTAGTAAAAGCAAAGCTTAATGTAGAGTTAATGTATTGATTCAGTGTAAACACAGAAGGCTGTCCTGTTAAACAAGGTACATAAGGAGCCACGGTGCAAAAAGTACTAGCCAAATCACCCGTTAAAGTTACTGTGTAGGTTGCATTTGCTATTATAGCGGGAAACGTTACAGGCACAACAAAAGTTCCTGTGCTGTCCAGCGTACCTGAGGTATTGATTATCGTTGCTAAAGCATTAGACACTATATTTAACGTCCAGTTAGCACCTTCAACTCCATTTATAGTGAAGTTTGTTGTTTGTCCACTGGTTTGTATAGATGCTCCTGTTGGGAAAGAATAGGATGTTATTTTTACCGGGGGGTTGTATATTTGAACGGCGTTAGCTGTTAAACATATCTTGTCGCCTGTAACATCGTTTAAGGGGAAAGTATACGTCACAGTAAATACTACGCCTATTATATTACCGGATGCATCATAGGTCTTTACATCTGTAATAGTATAACTATTAGGATCACCTATGACAACAGCTAAAGTTGGTGCTGTTGGGTAATAGTATGTAGACTCTGCGGTAACTTGGTATGTCGATGTTATTGTGCTGGTACTTCCAATAGTGCCACATACACTATAAGCTACGTCAGCCCCTCCAGAAACAGGTACTTTTGTATTGCTTACGTCACATTGAGATATTACACCCGCAGCACATATATTTTTTTCTACTGCAGATCCTTGGATGCAAAGTGATATAAGCACGTCCGCACTAGGCATTATACTTGGCGCAATATAAGTTATAACGCAATCTATATTAGCACCATTTTGAGTGAAAACAACACTATTAACATAGGTAGGTAAAGGCGTTATTGGTGAAAAATCAGCCGCAGTTACAGTATACCCTGTATTAGGTGTTATTATTAAAGAAACAGATGGCTGCGCTATTGTCCAGTCGACACCGGCTGTTTCATTAAAACTTACTACGCTTACTGTGAAGTTATTAAATGCCATAATATTTGTTTAAATTGCTAATGAATTTTTACGGGGTTGAACAATTAGGATCCGCTTGGTTTCTTACTGTAAATACTGTTTGAGGCGGAACTGTTATTACACTAGGGTTACCTATACCCTGAACATTAAATTCTTTAGTGTCTACATTAGTATTACAAGAACTTACATAAAAAGTATCCATGCCTTTTATGTAATTAAACTTCTTACCTTCTTTGTCTAAGAATTCTTTTATCTGCCCTTCTTGTAAGTCAGTTACTATAGAGTTTACATACCAGCCTTTTGTTTCTACAGACGTATCAGGCGTTAAACCTTCTGCTTGTACTTGAGCTAATGTGTAAAGTCTTTCGCTACCAGTTAACTTATATAAGAATTCTTTAGCATCGGTACCGCTGTAATTTAGTGTTTTATAACCTTTGACTACTGACGGCATCTCATTAAGTATAGTATTAAAAGAACTTTCATAATATGGACCAACCAAAGCTGTGCCCGGTCCTACTCCATAAAAAGTATTATACTCCGTGTTTAATCCATGCTCCCATATTCTACCATTTTTAAATGTGTAGTATATATTATTAAGGTAAGCAGCCGCTTCCGGTATATATGTTTTTCTTGAAGTAAACCCATTAACTTCCTCTTTAAAGGAAATTGTTGTAGTAGTTGTAGGTAATGTGTTTATAAACTGATTGCACAGAGGGTCTCTATTTAATCTATCAAATTTTCCTGCGCCTAAAGTTTGTTGCCAATAAGGGGTTAAAGATTTTAGCGTTATGTTGTAGTTTCGTTTTCCAACATCCCACGATCCCAGTATTTTAGTGTTAATCGATAGGTTATCTGAGAAGAACGAGTGCATACCATAATCGGATATATCGGTAATACCATCACCTGAAAGCCTAAGCACTGCTCCTTTGTTCGCATCAGTATAATACATTCTAAAGCCAAACTCGGCGAATGATTCGGGATTAGTAGCTATGCCAAATTCACCTTGAAAAGTTAATGTCTGCCCTAACACTTCTGCATTAGAAGTTAAGTTAGTACTCCCGTCAGCGTTAAATAGAGCGTCTTTCTTAGCCAATATCTTCATTGACTTGTTTTCGCACAAGGTGATTAAATCAGTGTCTCTGGTGTGCAGTTTTTGTATACTACCATACTCAGGATTTACATCTTTAGTAATGCCTTCCGCTTGTATAAATTGATTAAGATTATTTGTGCTTGATGCAGAATTAAATATTTGAGAAAAGATAAGCCCAGTTGATCTTCTTTCTTCCTCGTAGGGCTCGTCTAGCGTAGCAGATGCTTTTACACCATCTCCTATTACAGGCTGGTTAAAATCATCTCTAATACGATCTGACTCAACTCCGTTACCAAATGAGTAACAGTTAAACCATGTCAAGTCTTGTGTATCACCAAATCTTCCAATACGGTAAAGGTCGGGCGTTTCAAAATATATATCTAACTCAGCTGCTTCTTTAGGTTCTGTTTCAAATATGGCTGGAGTATTACTAGAAAAAGTATCATCATTTGGGTCTGAGGCTAAAAACTCTATACCTACATACGCATTTGGATTATCAAAATTGTATGTAGGGCCGCTGCCTTCAATAATATTTGGAAGAGCGTAAGATGGATTCCATGCAAGCTCCTTAGACCCGCTTTCAAGCTGTTCAAAAGTAAGTGTCCACCTTGCGTATTGGTTTGTCTGCGCGTCCCAAGCGTCCGAGGCACTTGAGTTATTAGTACAGTCATAAGTAGTTCCAAGACTAAGTTGGCTATTGGTTACAACATAAACAGTCTCAGTAGAGTCTTTTACACCATTACCTATATCTACAAACCTAAACATAGTTCCTACTGTATTAAGCTGCTCCAGTAGTCTAGGATTCCTGTCTACTATACCGTGAGCATGCCCATTTGTAGTGTTAGTTCTTCCGGCTCCGTACCCGGTTGCATCGGATATAACAATTTTACCCGCAACATTTGTACCCTGTCCCCTGCTTTCGCATTTAGGGCTAAATCTATCAATAAATATCCTACCTGTTTGGCCCGTTGCATCAACCTGCGGCCAAGTTCCTCCTTCTTTCCAAAAGCTGCTACTAAATTCACTAGCGGAATTAAAGCTCCAAAGGGGAGCGATAGCTTTTCTAATAAACGTATTGTTATTATTTCTAGCCGCTTGTATTTTTTGCCTTAATATATTGTCTGAGTTTACTTTAACAAAAAACCTTCCGGTAAATTCAGCTTTCTTAACGTCTGTTAAATCATATAGCGTTACTCCCGTGCCCGCTGGAACTTCTCCGTTAGAAACTGTAGCAAAATTTACATCTGGACCGAACGCGGGCGAAACTACCATTCTAACGAATTCTTGCGTCCCGTTAAGCGAAAAAGTAGATATTTTGTAATAATTACTCACTTGACCAGCTGTACCTGTTATTCTTAATTGTAAACCAGATTCAGTACGAGTTTCTGCTCCAAAAGCAGCGTCAAAGTCAACTTTACTGACTTGCACTTCGTTGCCCCCTTCTACCGGCGTAGCCCCTTGCCCTCCGCCAAAGTTGGTAAGAAGATTTCCTTTACCAAGTCTTTGCTGCGTTAAAAACAAAGGAGCCTCGTTTTCTATAGCTATTACTTTGTATCTACTTTTTTCAAAAACAGGTATATTGTTATCGTGTTCTTTTTTTAGTATCAGAAAAGTATCTTCGTCTACTTTATTTCTTTCTGCGGACGGAAATGAAAGCCATACATTACCATCTTCTGCATCATAAAACCTATCTAACGCTAGATTGTAATATTCTCTTGACGTTTCTTTTATGTAATACTTGTAATGTGTAAAATCAGCAAAGCCAGTTAAAGTTTTATATTTAGGTGGGTTGCCATTTAGGGTTACTCTTATGTTATTAGCCGCAGCGGAAGATGCCTTCTCTACTACTAATGAAGCGCTATTACTTGTAAATACAGGCGTGTTTCTGCCATACTCATCCATATAAACTACACCTATTTGATAAGTGCGTAATGTTTTAATTGAAGGAAAAACAGCATTGCCTTCCATATTGACGCTGCCTACAAAGGTAGTGTCGGAGGATATTGGTTTTGAATATAACCCCACGGATATATCTGTCTTGTAAGGTACTTTTGTAAAAGGCGAGCTTAGCGTAAAATTCTGTACGTAGTTACCGTATATTAATCTATTGGCCGTTATTTCCTGCGCTAAAGTTCTACGGGGCACATTGTCGTAAGGCCTTAATAACTGATTACTTCTTATGACAGAAGTTATTATTTCAGTTTTTATTTCAAAGGTATTGTTTTGCCAAGCTGTATCAGAGGGCTTAAAGCTATCAACAACGTATACATTAGGGTTGTTAGTCGCTTTGTAAAGCACTTCTACCTCACTTACATCTGGCGGTAATGTGCTAGGTATAAAGTTAGATATTGTTAACTGCCTAGTATTGTTAGTCATGCCTAAGTTATACCCTTCTTTAGGAGAGTAATCAAATTCCCCAGGCAAAAAAGCAATATTTGAAAAAGAAGAGTAAGCAGATACTTGATTATTATTGTATTTCCATCTAGTGGCAAATCTAGCAAACTTAAATTCAAATAAAGGCTCTTGTTGTTCTAGTATTACATTATAAGTTAAAGGGTCAATAATAGTGCCCCCTGTAGTACTCGGCCCAACACTTAGTACCGTAACATTAGCCCCTGTTTGCGAAGCTCCTTCGTCAGGGGGTATTATGCTAGCTACAGAACACCTTACTTCTGCAACTTCGCTACCTACTTCGCCTTCGTCCGCGAGCGTTAGTATAAGTACATCTCCTTCCCTATAAAAAGGTAATGTTTGGCCTTGAGCCCAGGTTAATGTTTTTGCCGTGCCCGTAGGAACTGGAATGGCATTATTATTAGAATCCTCAGTCATAAAGGTGGCTGACGTAGTAGTGGCAATAACAACAGTATTTCCTGCGTCGTCTTCTCTAGCAACGGAAGACACGGATATTGTAGGGGGTCTTAATGGGTATTTCTTTATTACCGTAGTATCTTGCTCAATAAAATCACGCCCATATATTTGTGAATGCGTTAAAAAATCATCTGTAGACCCTATCCAATCTTTTATAGTTATACTTTTAGGCTCAGTCTGGTTGTCTGTCCACATTAGTATACCTTCTAATATGTTCACTCCGGTTATTAAGTAATCTTCACTAAAGTTTAGTATACCATTAGCGTCCACTATTAATGGTGCTACCACTTTTGTAACATCATTGTAGTAAGCAATAGCACTAACCTCATCACTAGATATAAACCAATATATATTGTCAGTATTACGATCTACTACGGAGCCTATACAAACAGCATTGGTTAGGTTAGATATATAAGCACTATCCCAAGTTGTTCGAGCTCCCGTAATGGGGTTATATGTCTTGTACGCTAATTCTAAGTTACCTTTAATATTTTGAAAGGTACCGACTTGAGAACTGTCTGAAGATGCGAGCTCTAAATTTAAGGCGTCTCTATATTCTCCATTGGGAACAAGCCTCTCGTCAAGATCCTTGTTCATTTTACCGCTGGTAAACGTGTGTATTAATTCCGCCATATAATTTTAATGTTTAATCCATTTTGATTGATTTCTAAATACCTGCGCCATTAAGTCTGACTTAAGTTCTGATAATCTAATCTTGGCATTTCTTCTTGCCGCCGAAGCAACTTTTTTAAACCTAGCTACAAGATATTCTTGTACATTAGATCTAGTTGATAGTATAGAGTAAGCTATATACTTTTCTATAGCGTCCATAGCGAACTTATGTACAGTCATATCCTCAAGAGAGCCTAAACCATCACTTATATATTTAAGTGTCACTATTCGGCCTCTTATGTCTGAGCTAAATCTAATTACTCCGTTTATTTTATCAATGTAAAAAACCCCGTTTGCTTGAGCTTGCTCCGGATTTATACCGTATCTTCCACCATAAGCATAAAGCGCTAACAGATCTGGATTGTTTACTAAATCCCAGTTACCTCCGCCGGCACCCGCTAAAGGAAAATTACTTCTAGAGTTCCATCTTTTTAATGTTTCTGATTGCTCTGCCAAAGGTATATTACCGTCATTATCAAAAGTATATTCATAATTATTATCTTGTATAATAGCGTTTGGGTTACTTGTTAAGTCTGTTCTGTATATTATTCGTTCTATTCCAGACTCGTCTGTCCAGGATAACTTAGTATAGTTAACATAATCTTGAGGCAATATCATATACAGCCCAGGTGGAACTTCTATTTCTATTGCTTTATCTTGGGGCAATACATCAAAACTAAATTCCTGGATAGCTCGCTGTGCCCAATAAGCTACATCTGTTCTTTTTACTTTAGTTATTAGCTTATCTTGACCAACATAGGCAACTATAAAGTTGTTTATAATATCGCTTATACTGACAAACTGATAATCGCCGTAATTCTCATCGTTACTATCCCATACACCGTCGGGCCCTAAGTAGTATTCTTCTGGAGTTTGATTTATCAATGACATATATTATGCTTTTTCTTGTTGATTAGTTTGTGCGTTTATTTGACTAGCAACGCCGTATATTCCCATATCTTTTACTACAAGCCCTGCGAATTCTAATATTTTTATTACCAGTTCGGTTTCTTCCGAAGGATGCAATTCAAAGTCAGTAGACTCATTTGCATTATAAAGTGCTTCACCGAAAACCATTTGGTAAGCCCATTGTACTTGAGCTGGCTCTTTTATATAATTACACCTTACATTGGTAGTTAATAAAGAATCTCCATAAACTTTGTAGCCATCTTCTGAAGCTACAAACACGGGTCTTGTATTTGTGGGTTTTGCGTAGGGCGATTGATTTATATACAGAAATTCATTGAAGTTTATTCTTTCCGCTTCTATCGGCGTGGTAGTAGTAACTACTGTATTAGGTACAGGATATAATGATTTACTAGTGGTAACATTATTATACACTATCGTGCCTATTCTATAAAGGTCTGCAGGAGGCGACCAATGTTCGGTAGCTGCATTATAAGTCATATCTGCATCTACTTCAAATATATTTATTTTCTCATTAAGCAAGTTAAGCATATCAGAAAACTCGGTATCATTACCGGGTATTCTGCCAAACTGATTAATATCGTAAAAATATTGTTCGAATATATCTAACTGAGCTTGGTTAGCAAATAGATTAAATTCTTGAGGTGTTACATAACCTCTTTGTTCTTTGTTAAGTATTGCTAATACTCTCTGATAAACAGTATCTACGCTTACAGCCATAATTTGTTTTTTATTTTATATAGTTATAGGCCACCTTTCAGCAGCCTATTACTATAAAGGTGACTAGTTTAGTCTTTTCTCAATTGCCTTGTATACTTCCATACCTTCATCTGTTCTAAAGAAAGCAGATAAAGCAAAGTAAGGATGCTCGTCAAACGGCACTGTCATTATTTTTCTTCCGTTAGAACCGTAAGTAAACGTTCTTTGATCTTGTGATAATGTTAGTATCCCTTGTTCAACAGCTTTTGCTCCGAAGCTTCTTAATTGTGTATTTTCATCTGTAGCTAGTTGCAAGAATAAATTTGGATTCTTTTTAGCAAAAATTAATACATCTCTTTTAATTTCAGAAGATGAAAGCTCTGTTACTGTCGCTCCCATTTCAACGCGCAAAATAGCTTCTGCTTCTTCAACAGATAATGTTTTAGCCAGGTTCAATGCTTGTAATTCAAACTCAATCCAATCAACCTCATTACTTGCTTGCTGAGCTGGTTTGTATTCTTTGTATATATTAGATTTTAAAGCTGGGTGATATAAAGATAATAATTTTTGTAGGGCAACATTTTCTTTTGGTACTCTAAGTACACCATCTCTAAACACGATGCGTCCCATAACTATTTGTCCCTTCTGCTCATCTACAAAACAAGATCGCTGGTTAGTAGCGTACCTTAATTCCCTCTGGTATCCTAGCTCTTCGTCAAAATACAATAAACTTTTTTTCCTACTATGTGCTGTAGGTAATGTGAAAACAAGGGGCTTTGTTCTTGTTAATTCGTATAATCTATCTTTGATTACCCACTCGTCTTTTTTTGGCGCCTCTTTTTTAGGTGCTTCTACTTTTGGTTGTGTTACTTTTTCAACCACTTCCTGAGGTGCAACCTCAACTTTTTTTGCTGTAGCTTTCTTGTTAGCCATAATATAATATGATATAAATGTTAATAATGTATGACGATAGCCTATTACTATTTAATATAACTAGCTAATGTCACTAATAAAAGTAATAACTACCCCCGTAGATTCAACGAGGGTAATCATTACAATAAACTTATTATACTGTTCTTTTTAACAGTACGAAGTTGTTAGCTGCTTGAGTACACAAAGTTCTTTCCGATAGGAAGTGAACATTCATTGCATCCTCGTCACTTGTGTAGTTTCCGCCAACTGAGCCAGTTACCCAAGATTTCAAACGTCTGTCATCAGCCTCTGAAGCTCTATAACGGATATGTAAGAATGGTCGTGAGATGTTCTGCCCTAATTGTTGGTCGTATACAGTAGAAGTTCCGGCTGGAACAATTACTCCGGCTACATCTGTAATACCCCCACGAGTTGTAGAATCATTTAGATATTTCCAGTCAGTCTTGTAGAAATCGTAAGATCCTCTACGGAATCCTGAGAATCCTAGGTTCAACGCCATTTCTTCTGAATTTTCGAATACACCGTAAGATGTTCCTCCTGTTCCATAAGAATTTTGTTGTGCTAACATATTATCAATGCTCAATGCAGTTTCACGATCTAAGAACATCATGTTCTCTTCGATTGCTCCTTGCTTATCAAGCTCTTGTAATATAGTATCAAATGCTCCAAGTCCTGCAGTAGGAGAAGACGCACCATCAAAGTCTGCATCGTTAAATACTAAACCTCTTGTTTCTAGTGCATCAAATAAACCTTGCATACCTGCAATAGTTGCTCCAGAAGCATCAGTAATAGCACCTGCGGCGTCAGTAGCTTCAACCATTGACATCTCTAAGTAATCTTCAAAACGAATACGAGACTCGTGCTCAGACTTTAAGTACCATAGGTATCCTCCAGTTCCAATTTCAGTAGTAACTTCAACCCATCCGATTTGAGCAACGTCTGATCCGTTAACGGCATACTTGTCTCTTAGAATGATTGGCTTGTTACTGAAAGTTGTGAAAGACGCATCAATTGAATTACCAGCTAAGCTAGATCCTTTTCCATACTCAGAACCATATACGAATGTGCTAACACCTGTTTGTGTATGTAAACCAGTTGGCAATTGCCCATTGGCAGTATCATATACTTCAATGTTGTATGTTACATTAGTTCCTACTTGAGGAGTAACAATTGATTTTACAAAAGCTTTTGCTGTTACGTTACCCTTAGATAGTACTATTGTCATGTTAGGCCCTAGTAAAGGAGCTTTACCGTCTGGTGATGTTGTTGCATCTGGTAATGAAATTGTTTTAGCCGCTGCAGCTTGAGTTGTTACATTATCATAAGCGATATGTAATCTTCCTTGCTCTGACCAAACTACTTGATCCGACGCCATAGGCATCTCAGCTCCGACCATACGTAAAAATCCTGTGATTGTTCTGTTTCCATAACGCTCGATTTCTTTTTCGTATACCTCAGGTAAAAATTGTTGTGTAAAATCCATGTCCGCTAAAGATAGGTAGTTGTCTCCAAACAAACCTTTTACCGGGCGTGGTGTTAAGTGCGCTAAATTGGCTAATGTAGCCGGCGCGGTTGCAAATCCTGCCATAATTTTTCTTATTTAATGTGTTTAAATGTTTTAATTCTCAATTTTGAATCACTTCCTCCAGAATCAACAGATCTTACTGCCCATCCATTCGATGTTTTAACGTCTTCATGAACGCCTCTAGCACCCATTTGTATATTTTTCGAATTGGACATACTTGTTTTCATTGCGTCGGCTTTGCCTTGCTCATAAAAATGATTTGCAATAGAATCTGCATTCATAGCTGTAAACAATCCCTTGTGGTACCCCACTGCATCTGACATTTGGTTATCTTTATCCAAGAACTTCTTGACAAAATTATTAATGTCGCTTTGGGTTTCCTTAATAGTAGGAGCATCTTTAACTTTAAAACGGAATTTTTTGTCTCCAACTTGATAATCAAAACCTTTGAAATCATCGTTAAAAACACTTTCCGTTTTCTTTAAAAACGTTTGTGTTTGTTTTTCAGCTAATCGAGTTGCTGCTTCGTTTTCTTTTGTATAGCGATTGAAAAAGTCTACCGCTTTCTTTTGTTCAGGAGC
>Ga0070747_1000841_pt1 | contig 15131 bp, 15 predicted proteins | sample VirMetDEL_Mar_31_FD_77321 | JGI IMG/M metagenome (GOLD analysis project Ga0070747, IMG submission 77321) | Aqueous microbial communities from the Delaware River and Bay under freshwater to marine salinity gradient to study organic matter... | ecosystem: Environmental > Aquatic > Marine > Coastal...
CTCTCTAGCATTTTAATTGCAGATTCTCCGTATGATGGATTTACTCTAATACCGAATATCGCTTGTTGTGTTCCGTTTACTGTGATGGTGGTTAAGCCACTATCCCAATCTCTAACTTTAACTGGGCTATGAACTTTCCCTTCATACATATATGAAAAGCAAGTTACCTCGACTTTATCAGCAGCTAATGCAGTAGCAACACACTCTACTTCTATTCTGAAAGGTAATACCGCTGTCGCTGTGAATGGATGCTCTTTTACGTTACCAACATAGTGAGTGTGTAGAACAACATGCTGGCCGCCGTCCAGTATGTAACCAAAGCGTACAAAGCCACTTCCTAACCATTGAAGTTCTATAAAAAATAACTGCTGTTTTGTGCTGTCTACAGTAATTCCACTAGCACCTGTTCCGTCTAGCTTATCACCGTTGAAATCTACTTGATCTATTACAATATCAGTGCTGTCATTTCTAACGACAACATGACCACCCGTTGAATTTAACTCAAAGAAGTATCCATCTTCACCAGTAAATAAACCAAGCCTTTTCCTCATTCCTGCTTGTATTGAATGGGGATTACCAGTGAAGTATGCAATATGTGATTTACCTGTATGGTATTCCATGTGTCTACGTGATTTTAGTGTTGCCTTACTTCCGATCGTATTAGTAACATTTAGTTCATAATGGGCGTGTTCTGGTATATGTACCGCAGTAGCACCACTCTCTAATTTAACATCCCAATATAAATCTAAATCAACTATCTTAGAAAAGTTATAATCAAACATTGTATTAACTTCTGATACTCTTGTTCTACCAAATGCATCTACGTTTGATGGCTTAACCGTTAATGGGTTTGTTTGGCTTGTATTAACATCTATACTAGTTGGGAATATTCCCTTAATTAAGTCTGTTCCATCGCTGATAGATAAATCAAAGCTACCATCGTTAACTACGATATCTCCTGTACCCATCTCTGTTATAATATTATCAGAAGCTGCCCAAAGTAGGTAGTCTGTTGCAGGGATCGTGTATGTTCCGGGACTAGCATCCACTGTTATACCTGTATCTGATATTTCTATATCACTGGCAGTAGTGTTTTTTAGTATCTTACTCATTATTCCTGTCCTTTAAAAGTAATGTCTACTCCAATATTTCTTGAAGACCCTGTAGTTAATTTTACTGCTATCTGTCTTCCTTGAGTAGCAGTTACTGTTCCAAAATCAGATGGAGTAAAACTATCAGTTCTTTTTGAAACTATACTAACTGTTGTTAGTAGTGTTAAATTTATCTCATCACCTTCATGTTCATATATAGCTATATCGAATGTGTTAATATCTTCGTTCCCAACATCTATTTTAATTAATACTGGTGCTTGTATACCTATTGTTACTCCAGTTTTATTACTAGGTACGTTTCCAGTTCTCATTAGCCAGCTATTTTTTTTTACATTTAAAGACCTACCGAAACCAAAACCCGGACTAGCTGTTGTTGACACTTCTCCTATTTCAGTATTAATCTCTTCTATAGCTCCTTGAACATCATCTGAAACGAAACCATTTGTAGAGTTGTCAAAGAAAATCTGTCTTGCTACATTAATAAATACGTCTCTGAAGCCCATTATGCTCTTTCAACCCCTCTTATATCTACTGTGCCTGATACAGCTAATACAAATAATGCTTGAGAACCTGCCGCCTCATAAGACTCTTTAGCGTTCTTGTACTGGATAAATCCATTAGCCTCTACAGTTGCTGCGTTAGGGGTTTCATCTTCATCTGCAAAATATATGTAAAATCTTCCGTCTGCTTGTAAAGTGACGACCTTTCTTTCTGAAAATGCGCTTACAGATGCGTACACCTCTACTGGAGTAGATGTTCCTACACTGCTAAGTTTAAATTGTTTTGAGGGTCCGTCAAGTGGTTCTAACATTATTACTCCTTATCCGCTTCCACAACTTTAATTACTTCTAGTATGTGGTCGTTTATTTTAGGAAGTAGATCTTTTTGCATGTAACTAAGGAGTCCGTAATACTTGATTACTTCATTTGTATTTAATGTAAAGACAGATTTATCAGCAACTATATTTAGAAACTCAATAATCTTTTTTTTGTCGTCTTCTTTAAATCCGTTTTCCATGCACAATTCCTTTTGTCTTTATTAGGCTAACATATGAAAGGGGGTCTTGTCAACCCCCGTTCAAATTAACTCATCTCTAAAGTTCTTATTTCATGTCCAGCTTTTAGTGAATCATAATAAACGTCTACAGAAGCACCAGCTTTAAGTTCGATGTAAGATCCCGGAGATACTGGAAAACCGTTATCTTTGTCTACACCAGATCCACCGATCCACATCTTTCTGTTATCATTATTATAAATCATTAGGTGTTTTCTACCAGCTAAGTTAGCAGCAACAACTTTTTCAGCAACTCCAGCAACAGCTAAAGTATCTACTCCTGCTAAAATAGCAATGTTTGATAATGCAGGAGATCCTATTACATTAACGTCTAATCCTACATCACTACCAATAGTAGTTGTAGTAGTTAGATCTGTTCCGTCTCCTAGTCTTATTGAATCATCAACGTGAGATAAATCTACCTCTACATTGATACCTTCTGATACTCTTACATCTAGTGACATCTTCCCACCAACATCTGTGTGAGTAATTAATGTACCGTCTGCTGAACGTAAAAATGCCCCTACACTGTCGCTATCTAAAATAGTGTCTGCTGATGTTACGTCAAAAATTAATTGATCTTTCATATTATTTCTCCCAAAATAAATATCTAAAAATTAAGATATTTTTATGTCCATATTTTTACTTCTATGGTTCTATTATTTCTACTTAGTTTTATAAATAAGTTAACGCCTACTGTTTTTATTTGACTGACATTCTCTGAGCAACCATATCTTATCGTATATGTTGGTCCACCAGAAATATGTGAGATCATCATTTTTGTGTTAGGTTCTCTTACTTGTAGCTGGTATCTTTTTGTACCCTCTGGTAGCGTTAGTTCCACTTCCGAACCTGCGGTCACATAAGGTATCTCCATAACGCTAAAACTCTCTGGGGTAGATTCTAACTCTACTACTACCTTATCTCTCTCAACGTCAAATGAGGCAGTATAGGGGTTATATAAGAGTCCCTTTAGTGTGTTGCCGCCATATATAGGATATCCACTACTATCGTAATCTAGATGAATCTCCCCTACTTGAGAAGCTGATCCTCCATTTAGTCTTGATGTTATAAATCCAGAAGTTCCTGTGTCTATTGCATCTGTATCTCCAAACTGAAAATACTCTATCTGTAAAAAACTAGATAGTATCTTTGGCTGAGTAGCATCAAACTCTCCTAAAGAATCTATGACACTAGCTGTTTTTCTTGCTACTAGCGCAGCACTATCATTTATTGTTATATTAATAGGAGTTTCTATATCCCCGACTCCCGGAGCAACCCCACTTCCACTTACTACATAATATAATACGTGGGTTTTCTTAGTAAGGTACTCTTGTAAACTAAAATAAGTACCTGCCTTATTACCAGCTACATCTGGACTCATCTGAAGCTTATCTACCGCAGGAGCTGTTGCTTGCCAGTACTCTACGTATGTAGGGTATCCTAAAGTGTTTGTGGTTTGTATAAAGTGCGTATATGCATCCTTTAATACTGGGGTAACATCAAAAACCCTTTTTGCAGATTTTAACTCAGAAAACTCAGCTCTTTCAATCTGAGATCCTCCAAACTGGGACATCTTCATGTTCCTAAAATCTAACTTATTATCAACTTTATTGTCGCTCATTTAAAAATCCCTTTTCCATCCGACTTTTAATCTTTTTTCTCTTGGATTAACTTCTCCTTCTACGTTAAAGTTCCCAAAATCTTGATTCAATCTTCCTTGACTTGCATCTTGTATTATCTTCATTAAAGCGGCAGTTCTCATAGCATTATCAGGATCTACTCCTAGTCCTCTTAGACTAGATTCCCCTTTCTCAGCTACTCTTCTATCAATACCTTCTTCTTTAGCTCTCATTTCTGCTAATCTTCTTAAGGTATTTGCTGCTCTGCTTTCATCAGACATTTTAACATTTCCTTCTTTTTGGCTTAGGTAGTTTGACACTAGCCAATAAATCAACAATAAAAACTAACATCTTATACTTTTTAGTGCGCATAAAAGCATGGAGTTTTTTATTATCGTCCTCGTTTATTGTTAGTTCTACATACTTGCCCAATATAGAAAATACTGGTTTAAATACTATCCTAAAAACAAACATGATCATTGCTAAGTGTTTTAACATTGGGTAATTTGTGAAAATCCAATTAACTTGATCCATTTTATTCTTCTCTTTTATTTTTTTATTTAAAAATAATAAGAGGGAAGTAAAACTCCCCTCTTATTATTATCTAAAAATTAAGAATAAACTTTTAAATCATATCTACAACCAACTGGGTTTGTAGAAAGATCTCCAGACGTACATTGAATCTGTCCAGCAGCAGTAATAGTAAAACTTACTCCTGTAACTGCTCCAACTGACTCAGAAACCATAGAAAAATCTCCAGTACTTGTATTTTGGTTAGCTCCTAGTAATCTGAACATCTCAACTCCAGCAGAAGTTTCTACACTTATATTTAAGTCAAACCCAAATGTTGTTACAGGTATTAATAATGCAATAACATTAAAAGTTCCGTCAGAAGCTACTTCCTCATAACCTCTTGCATCTCCTGCAACTGGTGCTGTGGATATAGCTTCTAAAGCAACTGCTCTAGCAGCTAATTCATCTAAATGGTCTTTTATAGGACTCGTATCACCGATAGTCCAATCACCTGTTTCAGCTTGATCCATTTGTAAATTAGCTGCATCTAAGAAAACTGATCCAATTTGACCGTTTACATCTTGAACACTATCTTGACTTTTTAAGAATATATACCCTGAACCGTCATAGATGTAAGAAGCTTGTCCATTACCTACGATATCACTATCGTATCCACCAACCATAGTACCAGTAGCACCATCAGCCGGAAGTAAAGCAATTGCTCCACCACCAGCAGCAGATTCAATACTAACTTTAAGTTCTGGTTGTGTTTCTGTAACAGTCTTTGCAGTAATAGCTCCACTATTAAGATACTCTACTAACTCATCTGCTGATACTGAAGATCCAGAATCTGGAGTTACAGTTAATACTAAAGCAGCAGCACTTCCCGTCCAGTCCATTAATATTGCACCACCAGCATTGGCTGCCGCTGCAAGTACAATTAATTGAATAGTAGCCCCATTTTGAGCAGTTCCAGCTGGAGCAGCAGTTATATCAAAATCGTCACCATTATTAATATTCATAGTAGTAAATGGAGATACTGCTCCACCATTAGTTACAACAACTACATCACCTTCTTGAACTTCTCCATCGGCAGGTCCAACAGGAAAACCGTCTAAAGCTTGCATGTCTCCTACTGTATATACATTAGTAATAGATAATGCTGGTAGTGTACTACCTAAAATCTTACCACTAGCATCAAGTCCAGCAACACCGTTAGCTACATCTTTTGTACTTACATCAATTTTATTTGGTAACGATGCTAATTCACTGATCGTAATTGATGAGTTACCAAGATTACCAAATTCATCAAGTTGAGGTACTCTACCACTTGCATCGTTAGCAAGTGTCTCAAATGCTACATCACTTTTAATTTTTTTAATTGTCATACTTTATTCCTTTGTTAGTTGATTAATATTCGACCATCGAATCTTAAATCATTATTGATTTTTACTTTAATATCACCACTACTGTTTTCTAGAACTACCTCTACTTGCTCATAAAAACTCCCGTTTATCTCTTCTACTGATACAATGATATCAGCTCCATGATTGTGTTGAATTTCCGGTACTGTTATTTCGTAATCATTATCTATATTTAATGTCCAATCAGTTATAATAAACGTTTGTACATACTTAGTTTGAGGAGCTGGTGCGGCTGTTGATTCAGATACCTCAGTGTACGTGCTTCCTGTCCACCTATATAGCTTATCATTATCTGTTGTTATATAGATAATTCCTGTCTCTCCTGCAACGGGTAGATTCCCTAAGCTTGAGTACTCTAAATGCTGGTCTTCTCCAGAACTTCCAGTTCCGACACCTGCGTTGCTATTATAAGCCACTATATTCTCCTAATGTCTATCTTATTTCTTTTGCCTTAAAAATAACTCTTGTTAGATCTACTGTTCCGGCTACCATTTCTACTTTAAGTCTCAAATACCCTGCACCGCTTCCATTTGAGAAATCAAATAATGCAGTATAACCACTTGGGTCAGTAATAGCTGTTATTATGTCTCCAGTGAGTATTGTCAGGTCTTCTTCAAAAGCTAAGACAAAATCTTCTCCGTCTACGCTAAGTTCTGCTTTAATCTTAAACTCTGCTCCAATAGCGTTTTTAACTGTTACTTGAGCACAAAATTGACCAGATGCTTTGTCTAAATCTATACGTTCTGATGTGTATACAGATACTCCTGATCCTAAAGGTTTAGCCTCTTTTACCAAGTCTAGTATTAGTGTTGTTTGTTTTGCCATTATTATCTCCTTGTTATATAGTTGTTAAAAATGTGTTTATTTTTGTTTTACATCAGCGTAAGTCTTTGTTTTTACTTATATGCTTTTCATTACTACATTACTTTAAACGTATAAGTCTATCTCTTAGAGAGACTCCATCGTATGAGTTTTGTGTAAAGATAACAGCTCACAAGTTTCATTAGATGTTATTTACTATAGATATATCAGATACGGTTGATGTTTGTGAGTCAGATGTAAGTGTAGTTGAGAATACTCCCCCAAGAGGGTAGCTAATAGTCTGACTAGTCCATGTATATATTATAGATTCATTTTTTTTAATATAGACAGAAGTGCCTACTACTTCTATTTTAATTATATCATTCAAAGCAATAGTAGACCCTGTACTTATTTGTACATCATTACGTATACTATTTATAGTTCCAGATGGTTGTGTTATATAAACTCCATATTCTGTAGCCTGTCTGGCAGAGCTTATACTAGCTCCTACGGAGTAATTATATTGATTCTGTAATCCTGCACATAAAGCAAAAGCATTATTTGCCATATAAGTAAACTCTACATAACCATTTCCACCTTTTATTGATGAATAGTTTTCATTATCATGTGGATATAAAAGTCCTCCATTAAAAGCAAATTCTATTGTTCTATTATTATTACTTAGAGTAAATCCCCCTGCACTTGATCCTGTCCAAAAAAGAGGTCGTGAAACTGACGGGACTATATCAAATAACTCAGAAGTTACTGCTGGAAGTCCTATATCATTTGTAATATTTAATGTATACGTGCCTAATTTATCTACGGTTAAGTCAGTAAAATTTACTTTCCCATAATTCAGATTACCGTTATTAACCCCAGTTTTTACAGTAGTCCCTGATAATGTTGCTACTATTGCTGGGGACCCATTCTCATATAATGATACACTGTAGGTAACAGGGCTTGTAGGAGTTAGTGGATTAAGATTCTGATCTAATACTCTCACTGAATATTCATGTAATAGGACGAACCCTAGTGTTGTATCTACTATTTCATCATAAACTTCATTTATCTGAATTGATGTTGGTATTAAATTTTCATTTACAGTAAAATTATTAGAAACACCATTTGATAATCCGGTACTACTGAATACTATTGTGTAGTCTCCTGGAATATCTACTTGTAAATCGAGAAACTCTGCTATACCTGTTACAATATCAGCATTTACTGAAAGAGTTCCGCTTAGTGTTTCTACTGTAGCTGGAACACCATCTTTATATAATGTTGCTGTTATTAAATTAGTGCCTGATATATTTACTCCATATTGATCTTTTAATTGAACTATTATAGGAGGTGTTATTACTGTGTCCTCTAAAGTATTAGTCGGCTGTTGTGTGATAAATAGTGATGTTATCTCTGCTGGAGCATTTGCTACAATAAAAGTATCGGAAGGGTCAGTACCAGTTAATCCAGTAGAAGAAAATGTTATTGTATAAGTCCCTTCTGCACTAACCTGTAAGTCGGAAAAAGTAGCCACTCCTAAAACTGCATCTACTGTAGTGGTTCCTGATAATGTTCCCGGACCTGATAGTGTTGCGAGTATGTTATTAGTGCCTACTATATCCTCTCCATGTTGATCTTTTAACTGTACTGTTATAGGAGGAGCTATGATGGCATCTACTCCTGCATCAGTTGGCTGGTCTACTATGGCTAAAGAGTATACTACTGGAATATTAGCTATAGCATATTGAAGGTTTATTAATAATTCGTCTATTGCATCCTGTGCGTTAGTGGCATTTAGGCCAGATATATTATTTTCGTAAGATACACTTGCTGCGGTATTTGCGTTAGACGTAGTAAATTCCTGTACAACTCCATCTAAGAATATCTTAGCTTTGTTATCATTTGCGTCAAGCCAAATCTCACCTTCTCTCGTACCGGGAGTAGTGCTTAGATCTAGCTGTATACCTTCGTCAAAATTCTTTCTTACTCTTGCCATTTTATTTCCTGTTATTCTTATATTAAGTAAATATTCCTGTTTTAGTAATATTATCTGCTAATAGTCCAGTTCCTATAGAAGTAAAGCCTATAAATAATGGGTAGGTTGGTGCGGTCGTTGACGTATAAAGAAGAATGTTCCCTGAACCTTGGTTTATGTAGAAGTTAACATCTCCACTGACAATTTCAATTTTTAAAATATCCCCTACCCCATAGGTAATAGAAGCGTTTTGGAATACCTGAGATGCTTGTTCATACACTCTAATTCTATCTCCAATAGATACCGCAAAAAAAGAAAAAGATGTATCCAATGCACCGACTCCGGTATTAATTGTTTTATCTTGTATTCCCATATTTAAATTGCTTATGCCTGCAACAACTTCAAATGATACTGACATATCTCCACTTACCACCTGTTCAACAGATGTAATATTAGGTATAAAAGCACCTCCTGTCAATTTTGTCACTGACGAGTCTGTGCTTGAGAATGTACCTGCTCCAGAACTTTGCCACGTAAATCCTACTACTGGTGATTCACAAACTACTTCATTAGAAGTAGCTGACGTAAGAAGTCCTGTATCTAGTGTGTAAAATTCTAAATTAGTAGTAGTTACTTTATCAAATCTAATATTATCAAAAATAACTGTTCCATCAGCTAGTGATGCTATTTGGTTACTGCCTATTAAATCAGTACCAAAAGGAGCTTCTGTAGATTTAACTAGAACTTCTACATCTACTAAAGAAAAAGGTGCTCCAAATTGATCTACTATTTGAAGTGTTATTGGGGGTGCTAGATTTATATCAGGTACTGCGGTACTTGGAGGTTGTTGTGTTATCGACAATGCTGTTGCTATAGGCGCTACTACTGCCTCACATACTACCTGATTAGATATAATTGGTGTAAAAAAACCTGTTAATGGAGAGTAAAATTCTAAATTAGCAGTAGTCACTTTTTCAAATCTAATATCATCAAAAGGAACTGTTCCGTCTGCTAGTGATGCTATAGCATTACTGCCAATTAAATCAGTACCAAAAGGAGCTTCTGTAGATTTAACTCTAACTTCTATATTCGGCAGTGCAAAAGGTGCTCCAAATTGATCTAATATTTGAATTACTGGTGCTGGTGTAAATGTTACGTTAGGTTCTATAGTACTTGGAGGTTGTTGTGTTATTGATAATGATATAATTGTTTCTTCACATACTACTTCATTAGAAGTAGCTGATGTAAGAAGCCCTGTATCTAATGTATAAAATTCTAAATTAGTAGTGATTTGTTTATTAAAAAATATATTATCAAAAGGAACTGTTCCGTCTACTAGTGATAATAAAGCATTACTGCCAATTACGTCTTCTGCAAAAGCTCCTAGTGTAGACTTAACTCTTACTTCTACATCTGCTAAAGAAAAAGGTGCTCCAAATTGATCCACTATTTGTAATATAGGTCCGGGAGTTATTGTTAAATAAGATCCTGCGGTACTTGGAGGTTGTTGTGTTATTATCAATGCTGTTGCTACAGCAGGTTGTGGTTCTGCGTTATCTATTAAAAGTTTTATCTCGTCTATTACTGCTTGTAAATTAGTAGAAGTTAAACCAGATGCGCTATTGTCATATGAGATACTTGCTGCGGTAGTAGCTGATGTCGTATTAAACTCCTGCACCGTTCCGTCTAAGAATATCTTCATCTTATCGTCTCTGGAATCGACCCATAATTCACCCTCTACAGTTCCTGTGATTTCACTTGGGTCTAGTCTAATTCCTTTGTCGTATTTTTTTCTTATTTTTGTCATTTATACTTCCACTAATAGGCTTTTAAAAGTTATATTTTGTATACGAGATGGTAAATCTCCTGGTTGTATTGGACCGAAAATTGGGTTACTTAAGAAAATACTAAGTTTAACAGGATATGTAATTGGTTTAGTAGAAGTTTTTACACGATAGTAATTTACATGATATGTTACAACTCCTCCAATTGACCTAATAGTAAGTAGATCTGTAAATTCGTAAGAAACTGGAATACTTATCGTATTACCATCTTCCATAACATGTAAAGCAGGTCCGGGAGTAGTTCTTGATCTAAAATAAAAATCTAACATTGCATGAGAATCATCGGTGTTGAGATATGGAAAAGTATCTATCCCTGCTATTACGTCTCCTTCACTTCCTACCTCCATCACAAAAGAATCAAAATTTATTTCAAAGTCTCCGGATGTTATTTCGTCTACTGATTGTATAAGTGCATGTGGAGTACCAGCAACAGTAGGGTCTACCAATGTTAACTCAACAGAGTTTCCTGTAGTAGCAACTGGTTGTGATGTTATTATGTTCCAAGTTATTGTGTTTAGATCTGGTTGCACTGTTCCAGTTGTTAAATTTATAAACCCATCTCCGGGGGTTTCAATTGTCACACTAACGTTGTAACTTGGTCCAATAGTAATACCAGTAACACCGTGTTTTATCCCATTTACAAGATAAGTTACTTGATTTCCAACTTTTTCTAATCTTATTATATCTCCCCTAACAGGTTGTGGAGAAGTTGTATTTACAAACCCTGAACTAACTCCTTGTTTTACCCAATAACCATGGTTATGTGGTCCGTTATAAAAACCTACACTTAAGTTAGTGGTTCCATATCCAAATGGTGTTTGGTTTATTGTTGAGTCCGAGAAACCTACATGAATTCCCATAGTGTTTAAATTAGACGTATCTGATTGTAATTCAAACTCTACAAAAGAGTCTCCAGTTAATATATCTGTTGACAGAAAGTTATTGTTTTGGTTTATAACACTAGGAAAACTGTCTTTTATTATCGAATCTGGAGAAACAAAAAAAGTACCATCTTGAACTGAAGATGTTTCCCAAGCAGGAAGGGTTATTTCAAAGATATTTGATGGAATAGGAGGCAATGTTCCGCTACTAAACTCTAAAGTGAAAGTACCTGCTGTATCTACTCGTAGATTTCCAAATGATGCTATTCCATTGCTATTTGTAAATACGGATAATGTTCCAGATAATATTTCTGCTCCTGTTGTTATTAGAGAAGCTGTTATAGGTATTCCAGAAGTTAGAAGGTTATTTCCATCTTGATCTTTCACTTGTACTGTTATGGGAGGTGTTATTGCTGTGTCCTCCAGTGAATCAGTTGGTTGAGTTACCATCTCCATTGTTGTTGGCTCTAATGGTGCAGGAGCTGTTAATGAAATACTAAGGTTACTAGAAATACTAATTGATCCAGAAGTAAATGTAATAGTATATGTTCCCGGTGTATCAACTTGTAAATCACTAAAGGTGGCACTTCCTAATGTAGCTCCTACAGTAGTAGTGCCAGATAGTACTCCTCCTGCTGATAAAGTAGCTACTATTGAGTTAGACCCTTCTATATCAACCCCAAACTGATCTTTCATCTGGACTTCTATAGAAGGTATTATGTTTTGATTCTGTTCTGTAGGGGTCGGAGCTTGTATAAAAACTAAAGAAGTAAATTCAGGGTCCACTGGTACTGGAGGAGTGTATATAGCGTCAATTAAACCGTCCAATTCATCTATAGCATCTTGTACATTAGTAGCAAGTAGTCCTGACGTAATATTATCATATGATATACTAGCAGCAGTAGATCCATTAGAAGTGGTAAATTCCTTTATAATTCCTTCTATGAATATTTTAAGTTTACTACTATTAGCGTCAACCCATAACTCACCTTCTCTATCTCCGGGAGTAGAGCTTGGGTTTAGGATTATTCCATCGTCTAAATTTTTTCTTTGTTTAGCCATTATATGCCTTATTCAAAAAATGCTTCGTCAATTTTAGTTTTTGCTGAGTATTTTATAGAAACAGAGGCTACAGTACCTCCTTCGTTATCATAACGAAAAGTCCCTAATCCAGAAGGGTTTATATCTAATTCAGTTTTAGTATCATCTCCGACATAGTATATTGATACTATGAATTGGTTCGTACTAAGATTATATACTCCTTCCATTCTGAAGTTTTCTATCTTATATCCACCAGAAGTGTATGTCTTTCTGAAGAATCCTGTCACATCTATAGACTGTACGTAACTTGTATCAAATACTAACTTTTGTATAGTACCTTCTATAAATCCGTTAACATCTGTCCCTGACAGTACGTATTCTGACGATGGGATATCTCCCGGTCCTGTTATCTCTGATAAAACATCCGTTACAGCTTCTGCCCAATTTGAGGCTTCTTCTCCGTAATTAGAGTCTCCTGTATCTGGATAATCGAATACCTCATCTCGTATAATTAGTGGTTTTGACATTATTTCTCCTATAGATATATTGTATCTCTATTATATAGTTGTTAAATCTAAGGCATTTTACCATAGTAATTATATGCTGGTATAATAAAAACAAGTACTTAAAAAAAAACCCCTAGACTGAGCTAGGGGCTGATTAAATATTAACTTACGTTAAGTAGTTATTATTATGGTGTTACTGGCTGTTGTGCCTTGATGTAACGTAATTGACAGATTGAAGCTGGACGAGAAGTGAATAACGCTTGGTCAGTCATACATCTCATTTCTACCCCATGCTTTCCTTCTAAAAGCTTGAAGAACTCTTCACCGTCTGGTCTCTTGAATGTTACTTCAGTAGAACCAATTCTCTTAAGATCTTTTTCACAGATGATATAAGCATATCCTTGCTTAACAAATGTAGAAGCTTTAATCTTAATAGTACCATTTTGACCAAAAAATTCGATCTCTCTAGCACCAGATTGGTGTTTTGCGCTTGAATAAGAACCATCAATAGTTCTCTTAGAATCTTGCTCAGAAAGTAAGTCATCCCATTGTCTAGGGTTAACATAAACACATACTTCTTCTTCCATTAGACCTTTTTCTACCATTGAAGAAATTCCTTCTTCGATTTTAGCTTGAGAAAGAAAAGCTGCGTTTGCAACAGCGTCAGTTCCTACGTCTACGATAGACCCTTGGAAAAGAGGCTCTGCTGAGTTACTTACACCAAATAAAGATGTTTTCTCTTCAGAGATAGCATGTACACCTAGAAATTCATTTCTTACACTTGCAGCATCTACGGCAGTGTTGAAATAAAGATCTAACTCAGTTCCTACAAAATCAGCACTTACGTCTGAAACTAGGCTAACTGATCTTTCTTTTAACGAGTAACCTTGGATGATATACTTTTTAGGAGAACCAGCGTCAAGAATTACAGCACCATCTTCAAGAATATTGATAGTTGCGTTAGTAGTACCATTCCAAATACCTGCCGCCCATTCAGCGTCATCAATTGAAATTTTTGTTGTAATAGGAGCTGATCCAGAGGCTGGAACAACTGTTACGTTTGCTACCTGACCTTTTGCTAGTCCGCTTTGTCCGTAGAACATTTGTACTTCTAATCTATGGTAAATTGATTTAAGCATGTTACCTACCATTAGGTCCATTGCTTTATCGATTGATTGCTCACCCGATGCTGATCTATTTAAAGCTGCAATTGAAATTGCTGATCTAAGAACTAGTTCTCTAGCTTTAACAGATGCGTTTTTCATTTTAAATTCTTTAGCGTCTTCTAGGTCGAAAAGGTTTCCTTCTTCGTTCCCATAAGTAAAACCTGATTCTAAAGATAAAATAACAGGCTCATTATAAGCTCCACCAGTTTTCTTAGAAGTATCAAATTTTACAGCGTTGTATAATTTAACATGATCAGGAATTAAATCCTTTACTTTATCTGCATATCTATCTTTATACAGACCGTTTAATGTGCTGACTTCATTAGCCATTTTAATTCTCCTTGCCCTTTGTTGGGCAGTTTAATTGTTAGTTTTACACAAACGACCTATTCTTCAAATCTTCTTTGTTAAAATTTGGTATTCCAAAAACAGTGTACTAATCCGAGGGTATAGTAATGATTTCAAAAATCTCATTCCTCCGCATTAGCAGTAGAAAAAGGTGTTTATTGTTTAAAGGTCGAAAAATCCGACTCTATATAACATAGTTGTTAAAATAAAGCAACTGTAAAGGTATAAAAATTAGCTTTTTAAACAATTACAGCTACTTAAGTGTTATTTAAATAAGCTACTTAGTTTTATTTTCTCTCTTTCTGGCTCTTTAATACTCTTACTACTTCCAGTTCCGATACTATTAGCATTTTTTACTACTTTACTAGCTTGCTCTACTCTCTCTTCACGAAGTCTTTCTAAAATGTCAGTTCCAATAGACTGTTTAAGTGCGTCTGTAGTTTTGAATCTAGAAGCTGCTTTTTGAAAGTTCCTCTTTAACTGCTCTTTTACTGTAGGTAATACGTCTTTTGCAGATATGTCGTGCATGTTATTCTTAGCTGCCCACATCAAGTTCTCTGCAACAAGCGCAACTGTCTCTTTATCTGCTACTAGCTCAGAATCTCCGTCTAATGCTGACATTATATCGTTCTCGATCTCTCCAGCTAGAGCCATTCTCTGAGATTCTCTCTCTTTTTCAATAGCTTGATTCTTTAGTCTATCTCTCTCTTCCTTAATCTCTTCAAATTCTCTTTGTCTTTCTATGCCAGCCTTTTCTTCTGGTGACATCTCTTGTTCTTTTAATAATGCGTCAATATACCCTGCTGATAGCTCCAAAGGATCGAAATTCTCATCTAGTTCTTTTA
>Ga0070747_1000843_pt1 | contig 15117 bp, 10 predicted proteins | sample VirMetDEL_Mar_31_FD_77321 | JGI IMG/M metagenome (GOLD analysis project Ga0070747, IMG submission 77321) | Aqueous microbial communities from the Delaware River and Bay under freshwater to marine salinity gradient to study organic matter... | ecosystem: Environmental > Aquatic > Marine > Coastal...
CACCGCCTCCTCCGCCTCCTCCGAAGAGGCCTGACAGCATACCGCTAAGGTTAGAGAAAAGTCCTGAGAAAGTATCTTTTAATCCAGAGAGTAAACCTCCTTCACCAGAGAAAAGCCCTGAAAGAGAATCTTTTAATCCTGCAAAAATGCCTCCGCCTTCTTCACCGCCTCCAAACAAATTAGCTAAAGAGTCTTTTATGCCAGAAAAGAAACCGCCGCCTTCTCCTTCTTCACCGCCTCCAGACAAATTAGCTAAAGAGTCTTTTATGCCAGAAAAGAAACCGCCGCCTTCTCCTTCTCCTTCACCACCACCTACAATGCTAGAAATACCTTTTTTCAATATTTCTCCAGTAGTGTTTCCTGCACCTTGGGCACTGTTAAACAGTCCTTCAAAGAAACCTTTAAAGAAATCATCTAGTCCTGCAACTTCAAAGAAAGCATCAGTAAAAGAATTTACTACAGTATCGATGACCCTAGTAGAAATATCATCTAAAAGATTGTTAAAGAACTCTTTTACTGTAAATTCACCTTTTAAAAGACTCTTAAAAGCGTCTGCAAAGTTGTTTCGAATACCGTTAGCGGCATCTTCTCCTGCAGTCTTTAAGTTTTCAACAAGGTCTATCTGCTTTTCAATTTGCTCATTAATTCTAGCGCGCTCTTCGAATTCTTCAAACCTTAAAGTTTTCAGTTCTTCTTGAAGCGAAAGAATGTTTTGCCCAATATCTAGAGCTTTTTGGCTAACACCAAAAGTATCAGGATCTAGGCCCAACCCCTCTAAAGCAAGGTTGCCAGACTCTACAGAGCCTCCTTTTAAGATGTCAAACACTACAGATCTTTGCTCTTTAATAATGTTTAAACTAGCTTGTCTAGCACTAGCATCATTTAACGATGAATTAACAATTGCATCCTGAGCCTTCTTAATCGCCGTTAAAGGAGCCTTTAAGCTTTCAATAGCTTTTCTGCTAAGAGCTGCTGCTGAATTAATGTCAAAGGCAAAACCACTACTTGAAAGAGATCCAACGAACTTTTCGAAAATAGTCTGAGTTTTTCCAGTTTTCTTAGTGTCGTCCGTTTCAGGAGCTGTCAAAATGTTATCTAGTTGTTGCTGAGCCATAGCGATAGCTTCTCTGGCTTGCCGCATGTCAAAAATATCTGCGGTACTACTGAGCTGAAGTCTTTGTAGTTCTAATGTAAGAATACTAACTGCTTGGGCTGCAGCTAATACATTTTTTATCTTGCTAGGAGATAAACTAAGAGTTTCTTCTAAGGTAATACTGTTTTCAACTTTAGATAAAGCATCTCCTAAAGCTTCTGACATGTTTTCCGTAGTTAACAAACGTCGATTATCTTGATCAACAATCACATTCAAAATTTGAAGTTGTTGATTTAGAAGGTCTCTTTGATTGCGGAACTCAGCAGAGTTTCTGCCCAAGTTTTCATCTTGAAGAATACGAGAGAGTTCACCTCGAATAACATTCATTTCTTTTAAAGCAGTTGTATACTTAGAAATGTCTTCTTCTCTTACAAAGTCACTTAGCTCTGGAAGCTCAAAATCAGTTAATTGAGAATTTATTCTTTCTAAACGATTTAACGATTCTGGAACCTCATCTGCTAGGTTTATTTCCAGATTGAGATCCGATGAAATCTTTTCTAACAACTCTTCATTTTGTAATACTAAGTTAGTTCTTACTTCTGTAGTTGCTGTATTGCTTTTGAGACCGCCTATTGCACTTTCTTGAATAGTCTGAAGTACGTTAGTGAGTCTTTCTGTTTTAGTTTCTAAGTCATCAGTGCTAAAACGACGAACTGCTTCTTCTGCGTCTAACTCGAACTTATCGGAAAAACTAGACAAGGCATTAGCAGCTTCAATAAAGTTAGTCTCAGCAATAGCTCTAAACTGTTCTTGTGTTACGGCTGCTGCCCTGCCAAAGATAGCGTTTAATTGAGCTACGCTATTATCTAACTCGTTAAAACCAAGATTGCCACCTCTTCCGGTGCCAGACCCAATTTCTTGGCCAATTTCAGATAACAGAATCTGTAAGGCTTCTCGATCTGTAGATGAAATATTCTCAAGAGTTCCAGGAGTTGCAATTCTCCCAATAGCAGACAAAGTTTCAACGAACTGATCAGCTTCTTTGCTAAGCCCTCGCAACGGGTCTAAGTTACTAAGTACCTGACCAATCTGAATAGTGTTGCCAGACTCAAATGCAGTTCTAATAGAAGATATAAGCTCGCGTTGAAAACTATCAGGAGTATTAATGTTAAGGTCTGAAAGAAGGGCGGTTTCGTCAGCTCTACTTGAAAAATTTTGATTAAAGATTTCATTAAACCTACTTAAATCAACAAAACTATCCAACTGGTCAGGGGATTCATCACCATTTCGCCCTGCTCTAATAACTTCTGCTTTGTTTAAATCAACTGCCCGTTTTACTCTTCGAGTTTCCGCAGCTGTTAAGTTTCCTGTTTCTTCTATTGAACGTTGAGCAGAAGCAAGAATCCGATTAGTTCTTTCAGAGATTTTACGAAGCCTAGCAGCATCTTCGTCTGATACATTCTCTAAGCTAAGGCTATCTAATAAAGGTTTAAAGTTAATGTCAACCTCAACACCTTCAAGCGCATCAAAACCACTCAAAGAGCCTTCTAAATCTTTTCTTAACTTACTTGCTTCTCTTGAACTAAATCCAAAAAACTTGCGAGTTGCATCATATGCATTCCCAAGTCGATTTGTAAAGCTATCACCCTCTCCAAAGAAACCAATAGCTAGAATACCTACACCTGCAGTTAAAGCAATTACTCCTGCTGCAAAACCTCCAAGCGCAGCGGCTACACCGCCTAATAAAACACCTACACCCTTTAAAATAGATCCGCTTCCTAAGAGACCAAGAGAGAGAACCCCTGCTCTAACCGTATTAGCTAACACCGCAGCTGACAATGTTGCAGCTACTTTTTTACCAAGAGACTTAGCAGCATCTACTACTAGTTTGGCACCAATACCAGAACCTAAGAAAATAAGCGCAATTATACCGGGGCCAGAAGAAACGAACCCTAAAATAGCATCGTTTATTTTCTGGAACATATTCTTAGTTGAAGTTTCTATTTCTCCTGTTGAAGCCTCTGCTTGGTTAGCTGCAAAAATAAAAGCTCCTGCCAGTCCAACTGCAAGCAGTTTAGAGTTTCTTCTAACAATTCGTGTGAAACGTCCAAAAGAACGCCCCATATTCAGCACTGCATCTCTCCAAGAGTTATTGATTATATTAGTGTCTTTGACAAACCTAGACCTAATGAACCATGAAAAGCTAGAAAAGCTATTGATCATTAATGTTTGAGATGCTTGAAAATAAGAAACAAGCTTCCCTAAAGCCTTGCCTGAAGCTGACATCGCCGTTTTAAACTTTTGAGAAAATTTGCTGCCTACATCACTTACGTTTAAAAGATTTGCGAAGGGAGAAAAACTCCCTGTAGCTAAAGAAGTAGATAAAGCAGTTTTAATCGAAGATAATACGTTTTTTACATTGTCCCTAAGCTTAGTAAAAGAGACCCCCCCAGTAATAGCAAGGTAAAGCAACCCCCCAGAAGTAATAAGGTCCGCCGTAGCCCCGCCAACAAAATTTCTAAGAATTTGATCTGCTAAAATAGTAATTGCACCATACTTAGCAAGGGTTTGTCTTCCGCCTCCACGTCCAATTAACACAGACTCAAAGAAAGGTACGCGAGGTGGAACAAAGGTAGAATTTATCTTTCTTGAAGCTTTTTGTGCTGCCTTTACACTATCATCATAAGACTTTTGACGTGCTGCAGAAACAGCTTTAATTTGTTTAATTGGGCCTTTTCCTGTAAAAGCAGAAAGAAGCCCCACCCCTAAGGCAGCTGGTATAAGGTTTGCAAGCGGAAGTGCCATTAAGCCTTTTAAAAGTAACCCCGGCACTCCTCCGATAGCATCCGCTAAACCTTCCCCAAAACCTATAGCTACTTGATGAAGTGCTTTTAAGATTTTAGGAATGTTATCAATTACTACTTCAATGGCAGAACCAACAGCAGTACCGATACTCATACCAAAGTCTTTAGCAAATTCAGCGTCTAAGAAAGAGTCACCAAAGGCGTCTATTAAAGTTGCGGCAAATACAGCTAAAATGCCGCCTTTAAGAACAGAAAATAATCCTTTTTCAAAAGAAGAACTTACGACAGAAGCTAGTTTAGCGCCTAATATCAAAGTAAAGGCAGAGGTTACAAAAGGAGCTACGTCTTTAACAGACTTATAAACTTCGGCGATGACCTCACCCGTGGGCTTAGCCAAGGCTACGAAAAGGTTACTAAGCCTTTCATAAATATAACCTCTAGGGTTTTTGATAAAATCGCTACCCTCTTCTTTAAAGCTAATAGCAACGACTACTGGGTCAATTTCCCTACTTATTAATCCGAATAGACCAGCCATGTAGTCTTTAGATCTATAATAAGCATCTTGAAAAGACCCAACAATCTTATCAGAGAACCTGCTAACTGTATCTATAGTTTTACCTAAAAACTCTTCAGCTAGTCCATAGGTTTCCTTCATAGTGTCTGTCCACCAAGAGTTACCAATTACCTCGTTATATAACCATGCAAAAGCATCGTTTATTTTGTGCAAAGCTTTTGTGATAATTTCAGAAGCCTTACCCATTCCTTCTTGAGAAAGCCCTACAATACCCGAAAACATTTTATTAAAAGTATTTACGATAAGACCAGAAACAATTGTTACATCATTTTTAACAGCCTCAAAAACGCGATTAAATATTAAACCTAAACGGTATAGTTGAGTAATAGATTTATATACTATGTCTAATCTCGAAACTCTGTTTAAAATAGCTCCAAATAACTCATTGCTAATTTCTAAAAGAAGGTTTAAGTTCTCCATAGATCCGGATCTAAGCCTGAACAGCTTTTGATCAAAAAGCCCCAATGCAATACCTGCTTGTTCAAGCGAGTTTTTAACAGGGAAATATAAGTTTTGAATTAAACCAAAAACGTTATAAAAGCGTTTTCCGTAAATGCTAATTGAGTCAGCAAGTTGATCTAGCGCAAGCCTTAACTCTATAGCAGAACTTGCATTGAAAACATCTCCGATAAGACCACTTGTCGGTGTTAAGAACAATGCTCTCTTAACATCTCTTAAACCTTCAACGAAACGGTCTATTCCAAATGTTGCTGCCAAAAAGGATGATACAAACGAAAACTTAAACAAATCTATTAGCGTGCCTACTGGAGCAACTATGTCGCCGAGCGCAAGGATAATCCTTGTGGATAAAGCTCCTACTACATTAGCCACCCCTCCGAAAACAAGTTTAAAGTCTTTAAACAAATCTATAAGACTAGCAAGATTAGCGTAAAGTCCTACCTCAAATAGCCCACCGGAGTTTAAGATAGCTTCCGTAAGTGAATTAAAGACGCCAGTGAAAGCAGAGGTAAACCCTAAAACTCGACTAATTTCGCCCGTTAACCTTCCAAAGTTATCTCTTAACGCTAAGAAAGCCTGACTTGAAGTTTGTTCTAAGTCTCCAAATTCATCATTTAATTTTTCAGATTGATTTAAAAGGGCGTTAAAAACTACAGAAGTAGTAAGCTTTCCATCAGCAGCAAGCGCTCTAAGTTCCCCTTGGGCAACTTGAAGTTCATCAGCAATAGCAGTCGCAATACGGGGAGCTTGTTCTAAAACAGAGTTAAGTTCTTGTCCCCGTAATGTACCTGAAGCTAAACCTTGGCCTAACTGAAAAATAGCAGCACTTTGAGACTCAATATTGCCTCCTGAAATTGCTAGGGCCTTTTGTACAGACTCCGTTGCCTTTAAAAGGTCGGTTGTTCCAACTGCGGCATCTCTTAACGCAAGTCCAAATCTGTTAAATGTGTCTGTTGTATTTCCGATTGAAGACCGGGAAACTCGCGCAATACTATACAGAGAGTCTAAAGATTTGTTAAGTTCTTTCGTTCTACCTGTAACAAGAGCTACTCGGTTTTCAAGGTTAATCAAACTGTCCGTAGAGGCATTGATTCCCTTAGTTAACTGAGTTACGCTAAAAGCTGTTGCAACTCCTGCTGCTAACCTAGTTAAGCTTTTAGTTACTCTTTTCGATGTTGCGTCAATGCTTGCAACTGATTTTTCTACTTTTGCAAGCTCGTTTCTTGCGCCTCTAGTATCAGCATTGACTCTAATATTTACTGCCATGTAATCCTCCAATTTAAATAAAAAAGCCCCCGACAGAACACTCTAACATAAGTAGAGGCCATCGGGGGCTAATTATTAGTCTGAGGTTAAAATACCAATAGTAGATAAAGTTTGCTCAATAAAGTATTTTGGAGCTTGTTTACTACTACCTTTATTTAGGTATTCAATGTGTTCAACTTCGTTTGTTATTAGGCCGAGTTCTTTGCCTGTAAGTATATTTTTGTATTTTTTGTTTTTCCAACCTGAACGAGCTTCTCCCGTATCAACCGGAGTTACTATAACAAGCTGTTGTGTGGCATAGTCAACTTGATCATGGATGCCAAGCTCACCAAGTTCTAACACTTCTTTTTCAATTCGTTTTAATTCTTCTTTGAAGTTTACAACTTCCATAGAGATTTTATCAGCCATAAAATTCTCCTTTAAAATAATTTAGGAGCGTCTTTATCACCATTTTTAGCACGTTTAAGACGCTCAAGAAACTGGCCTTTAATTACTGGTTGATCCGGAACAATTGCTTTTTCTTCGGCTTCTTTTATCATTCTCAAGCTCGGAAAAAGATTTTCAGGTTTACTTTTAACACCTTGAGCGCTTAAAAGCATATAGGCTCGCTGATCATCTCTCCAACCATGTGGGCGTACTCTAAAGAACTCAACCCACTTTAGTAGTTCAGTGTAAGACATCTCGTTCTCAACTACATAAGCGGGGATTCCTAAAGAGTACGCTACCTCATAAATTACCAGTTCTTGAGCAGTTATTTTCCCGCAGTTTCTGACCCCGAAAGTCCTGCAAAGGAAAGAATTGATTCTGTAAGTTCGCTAAGCTCTCCAATGGGAAAGGTTTTAAAATCAGTGTCAGTAAGCTCTGCTGCTTGAGGAACTGCTACTTTAATTACGTCTTGAAGCAAAATAATTTGAGCTTCTTCACCCTTTGTCTTTTGTGCTTTTTGAACAATTTTTTGAACTTCGAGAACTTCATTAACCGACAGTTTTCGAATTTCTACTTCGTCGCCCATGAAAGGGACTTTTTTAGTAATAACTTTACCTACCAAATGTTTCATATCATATAATCCTTAATTAATCTTATCTTTTTCTGAAAATAGTTCTGTATTATTTGCTTGAAAATCGTCAAGCATTTTTCTTACTGTGTGCAATACTGACAAAGTTTCTAGGCAATCTTTGCCTTCTTTAGAACCCTCATCAAAGTCTTTAAAACGTTCAAATGACTTTCGAATACTAATATCTACACTTCTACGCATGTGACGGAAGGTAGTACGCATAACGAAAGATTTACTAAATGGCTTGTCCATTGATATTTATCTTTCTAATACTGAGAAGAAGAGGGGACCCCAAAAGGAACCCCCTCCGAAATAAATTAAGGTGTTGGTGCAATTGTACCCGGACCAAAGAAGTCAGACTGAGAAGACAGCGTAACTGTTGCTGTGTTAGAGTCTGTCAACTGAGGGTTAACCAAGATTGCTTCAACTTTACCTTTAAAGTAGAACTCTGTGTTTTCTACTTCCATAGTACCTGCGAGACCTTCTGCTTCAGTCTGGGCGGAAGCGCACATCATAAAGCGGAATACTGCGTCTGTACCAACAAGAGCATGGATTGCTTCCATGTCTGCAGGAACGTAGTTAACAGTAATCTCAAGAGTAGGAGAGTCAGCTTGACCCTGAACCTGAGAAGAAGTGTTTTGACCATAAACAGGAACGTTTACGATGTTTGCAGGAGTACCAACTGCCGGGAATTCACGGACAGAAGGCATACGAGTAATGCTTGCAGCGTTGGCAGTAACGAATACGTCAGCATAACCAGCAACGTCTTCAGTTGCAGGGGTTACGGCAGTTGCCATGTCAAGGTAAGAAAAGATGCCCGAACCGAGCGAGGAAATATGAGCCATTTGTTATTCTCCATAAAGTTTAAATGGTATAAAATAGGATGCGCTATAAAGCGACTTGTCAGAAGGGTCTAGCCCCTCTACAGATAAATAAGAAGTATCAAGCTTTGTCTTATTTGGTAAAGTTTTATTTTGTAAAACAATATCTAAAAGATCGGCAATAGCCATTGCTCGACCTTGCCCCTCCCCTGCCTTTACAAAAATCTTTATAGCTATAAGGCCGGTTAATGCCTTTCCACCAGAGTAAGAGTTTTGATTAGAATTAGCAGGTAGTACCTTTAACTGAATATACTCTAAAGTACCTTCTGGAATAGAACCAGTATAGTTATCAGGATAAGTTAAAAGTTTATTAGAAGTCCAAGTTGGGCTAGCAAAAACGCTTTCGATATCAGAGAGTAAAAGATCAAACATTATGACTTCCCTCTAACTAGGATAGCAGTAATTACAAAACCATCATCAGTGTAATCTACAATACTATAAGACAAGTTATTAACAGTTAAAGTATCATAGCTACCAAAAGGTATGCCTGATTTCATTAGAGCTGTTGTCTTAAAAACATCGCCTAAAGGCTTTTGAGTCGATTGTAAAATAACTTCAACAATAATCGTTTCTGTGGAAGATACGGTTTTTCTAAGAGAGAAATCGTAATTACTTGCGTCTTCAACAGACAACTGTCCTTGAACTACTAAGTCCCCTGCTGCTTTAAATGCTTTATCTACAGCAGAGTTGATCTTAGCTTTTAATGACATTAGTTAGACCTCCACCAAGAAGATCCCATACCGCCACTACCTCGTCTAATAAGAGGGCGAATTGGTTTCATCACCAAAGAAGGTCTAATAGAAGTCCTTGTAACGTCACCGTTAGAGTCAGACAAGCTAATAGACCCTACTGAAATACTTTCAAAGGTTTGAGTAGTTTCTGTTAGCAAGTCTTCATTGTTTACAAGATGTAAAGCTTGCTCGAAAACTGCAACTTTAACTCTTTCTGGGATTTCATCTTCAGGAATAGTTATCTGATAACCAAGACGGTCATCAGGGTAAGTTGCAGCTTTACGAGGCCAAGCCAAAGCTTGAGAAGGACTAACAGCAGAACCAATCCAAGCATTGTCGTCTACTAACTGAGTAGCAGTAACAAGAGCTTGTTCTTTGATAGTATCACCAAGGACTACCCATTGAGCAGTATCGATGCGAGTATCAAAGTATGTATCAGCGTCTGCAACTGTGACATAGCTGTTTGTGTTAAGAACTAAAGCCATTAGTCCCTCCTTTTATTAGCTGTGGAAGATTGGCAGAATGCCCAAGTTCAGTGCATCCATGTTACGGCTCCAAGAAGTGCCAGTAGCGTAGTTTGCATTGGTTGCAAAGGTAGTTGTAGAGCCTGCCCAGTCGTAACCAAGTGGGTGCATGATGAAGCCATAGCGATACCAGATGTTAGTAGAACCACCACCTGTGTAGGAAGCTGCATCACGGTCTACTTCAACAGGTGTTGGAGCAGCAACAGGAGCAAACGCTACGGACTCAGGCTTGATGATGAAGGAACACTTGTCAGAGACAGCATTCAGATCACCAACTGCGTCACCTGCAATGCGCTGGTTTGCACGAGTCATAACAAGGCGGAACTTACCACCGAAGATGCTGTCAAACTGCATGTTACCATCTTGTACACGAGTATCGTCTACGAGGTTAGCAGCACGCATTTCGGCCATAACTTCAGGAGAAGTAACCAAGTACATGAAGTCTGGTTCGTGGTCTTTGAAGCCCATACCCAGAGCACGGAACAGACGCTCACCGCGAGCAGCACCAATAGCTGTCGAGTCGAACAGACGACGAGCATCAGAAGAACCTGTTGCAGCAAGGCCAAAAGCACCTGCAGCGTTGATGTCAACAAACATGCCTGTAGCGGCTGCGTCAGCATCTGTATCAAAGTCAACAATACCACCATTACCAGCGGTGCCAGCATCGCCAAGAGCTACTTCGTAAGCAGCAACACCTTTGAGGAGGTTCATCAGAGCGACACCTTCGTCGTCACCACGAACTTGTGCAAAGTCACGAGCGATCTTAGCGAGACCGTCCTGCTTTGAAATGACTTCCTGCAGGTTTACCTGCTGGGCACCAAAGGTACGCATGGTCTTGATGTAGTTTGCGATATCAGTTGTGATATCAGTGTAAGTACCGTTTGCAGCATTCGACAACGAAGGGATGTTGATGTTTGCTTGCAGAGGCTTGCGCCAGCGGAACTGACCGATAAAGGATTCACCGTCAGCAGTGATATCATCACGCTGGCCAACAATACCGGAAGAATTTAGCTTCTTTTCGGTTGTGTAAGCTTCGTCTGCATAAGCAGAGATAGCAAGGGCAACGTTTTGAAAGTCTGTGTTTGTAATAGCCATTTTAATGTTTCCTTATAGAACTATTATTATATTTAATAAGAGAAAGACCCAATTTGACCTTTAGCGGCCAAAGCTAGAACTTCTGCTTGAGTCATTTCGCTTAGAGATCGTTTAGTCTCCATCTGAGGTGTCCCAGAGGGCTGACCTGTACCTGCTCCCGAATTAGCTTTAATTCGGAATAGGAAAGAGTTGTCTTCGTCTTTAGAGTAAGATCCAACAAAGTCTTGAATTGCTGTACCTGATTTGTGAACCCAATTACCGTCTTCGTTTTGCACAAGTTGCTCAACAATATCACGGTAAGCTAGCTGGCGAGAGCGATCATTACGGAATTCCAGCTGAGACAAAGCATTATTTACGACACTATCACGATTAAGTTTAGTGTTTTCTTCTTCAAATACTTTAAGCTTAGCTTGGGCTTCTGCAAGTTTCATTTCTAAAACTTCTTGCATTTTGCCCTCTTCCTCAAGGCGCTTCATATGATCTTGTTTTTGTTTTTGTTCAATTTCAGCAGCCTTTTTAAGAGCCTCGTCACGTTCACTAGACATTCGGTCCATGTTTGCCTTCATTTTAGCAAGGCGTTCTTGAACCGCTTGTTCTACTGGATCTACCTCGTCGGTGACGGGGTTTTCCTGAACTGTTTCTTGTTCGGATACCTCATTGGGTTCCTTTTCAGTTACTTCAGTTTCTTCAACTACTGTATTTTCTTCACTCATTTTATCTTCCTTTCAAGCACAGCTTGAGTTATAACTTTGTTATTGGGTTACAAACCCGATTGAATAGTTTGGCCTAGGCTATTACAAATATCTAAGGACCAATGCCATACCAGTCTTTTCCTTCCGAGATTGGAGCAAGTATGTCTTTTCTTGTAATCTTATTTTCGGGATCAATAAGACCGTCTGCTTTTGCTTTAGCAAGTAAAGCGTTATAGGATTGTCTAGAGAGACCTTGCCGTCGCATTTCTCTAAGAGTTTTCCTAATAGTATCACCCTCTAGAGCATCTGCATAGATGGTTCTTAGGGCTGATTTTGCATTGTCTGCTTCAGCGATGTTTGTAAAGAAAGCATCGTGAATAGTGCCTGTTTCAACGTTATTTTTACGTCCCCACAGATGGAACCTACGAACAATAACTGCGTCATTGCTGTGGTTTCCGTTTACACCTAGTCCAATTCGAGCATCATTTAAAGAACCCTTCCCTAAGAGTTTCCCGTCTTCTGCACTATCTTCGTAGATGTTAGCGATTTTACGACCTGTTACCGGGTCAGTAAATTCTATGCGCTCTTGTATCTTAGGTCGATACCGTTGCGTCATTATTTTTCCGTCAAAAGTAACCCACGGTATGTCTACCTTTTGTGTTTCTTCAACAAAAACCTTTGCAACGTCTTTCCAGTAGTTGATAAACTTATCAGTTACAGGAGCTCGTTGCGCTAGATTTCTAGACATAATTCTGGAAACTTCTGAGAATTCTTTAGGACCAATAATACCACGCCTAGCATTAGTCAACTTAGCTACAAACTCAGCAGTATCTGGATGAATGTCTTGAGCTTGCTTAAGCAGAGTACGACCCGCAGGTTCATTATTATTGATTAGCTCAACAAGTTCTTTCCTAAAAGAAGTTAATTCCGCCTCTACCCCAGTAGCACCTTGTCGGTTAGCTACCTTAAGTTTTCCATCAATAATACGAAGTTGTTCACCCAAGTTATCTTTAGTAACTGTGATGTAACCCTTGTCGTCTAACACTTTGGATAACTTACCTGCAACGTTTGCAGTTTTAGTAGCATCTCCCGCACCATAAAATGATACCATGTTTTGAGACTTAGCTGCTTTAGCTAAATCTTCCCAAGTAAGGTTTGCATCTCTTAAAGCAGGGATTTTAAGGAAGTCTGCATCATTTACAGTATCCATAGCAACAAGATCATAAAGACGGTTCTTTTGAGTAGTGGGAAGAACGTTACTTGCCATAGACACAGCACGGTCCCCTGTAGAAAGCCCGATGATTTGAGCCCCAGAAGAACTAGCATCGTTCTCAATCATTAACTTTGTCTTATAAGAAGACAACTTAGAAACGTTAGAAAAGTCACCATCAACGTGATTATAAACGCGAGTGTACTCTAGAGCCATTCTTGCCATCTTTGGCACCTCAGGACCTTCTAGCCCACGAATAAGAGGGTGTTCAAGAAATTCTCTCATACGCCTGTCTCTTTGAGTTGTAGACTGAAGTATTCTGCCTAAATCTCTGAGCTTACTTTCATTACGTCTAAAAATCTCTAAACGACCTGCCTGAGTAAGCGCTTCTGTACCGGGGCCAATCATGGCACCTAACTGAATACGTAGTTCTCGCATGGCCCCCGGTGTCATAGCTTTAGCTGTTCCAGAGTTTAAGAACGGTCTAACAAGCTCACCGCCAGTGGGGGTAAGGTATCCACGGTGATAAACTCGACCTCGAGAGTCAATAAAGACATTTGTTCTAAAGTTCTTGCCTCGTTGCGCGTGATACTTAACTGTAGACATTAGCCCGTAGCCCTGTTCTCCACGATTCAAAATCTCATGACGAAGTTCGTTAATAGAGTCATAGTACTTAGAGTTACCACGAGGGTCTCTAAACCGAACAATATCGTCCATAAAACTTACAAATTCGTTATCAACCCCATATTCTACGTTAGATACATGGTTCATCATTTGAGCCATTTCACGATCAATTTGCTTTTCATCATAGTCTGCAAATTTATCACGAGAAATAATAGGAATTCCTGTATCATTACCTCTAGCATCAACAAAGGTCTTCTTACCAGCTTTTACATAGAGCCGATCCTTTCCTTGAGTCGTACCAAGGCGTCTAGCAATAGTCACTCTTCGCTCTGCTTCTTGCAGTCGAATAAGGTTTTTATCAATAACAATCACTTCCCTAGAGATAGTATCTTGCCAACCCCCTGAAGTTCTACCTGTTTCTAAGTCTAAAACTCCACGACGAGTTTTACCTCTAAACTGAACTTTAATCATGTTTTGTTGAACCATAAAGTCAAGTATTTTAGAGCCTTCAGCGTGATGATCTTTTAGAGTATTCTTTGTAAAAGGGATTAAGTTTTCAAAATCTTTTGAGAACTGTTTGCCAATATTAATCGCTAAAGAATCGTAATCAGTTGATTGCCCGGAAGCAATAAGTTTAGCAATCTTTGTTATGCTGTTTATAGCCTCTTCATCAAAAATACTATCTGTAGGTTTTTTGCTAATAATCAAAAATTCTCTATCTAGTATTCTTCGGATAGCTTCATTCTTTTTAGAAACCACCCTTGTCCACCATGCATCTGTAGGCTCTTTTTCCTTGTTCATAAGCTTATAAAAATCATAAGCCTTTTTAACACGAGGATTCTTTTTTAAAAAGTTATTGATAAGCTTTTTACGGGTAGGATAACGTTCGGTAAACTTTCTGAAGTAAAGCCTTAAAGGGGCTCTACCGCTTAAGAATAGCTTTTTTGCTAGCCGCTTACCTTCAGTCCTGCGCCAAGCATCAATATATCGTTGGTCTTTTAGCTGGTCTCGAACAAGGTCATCAAAGGTGTAATACTTACCCATAATCTGAACTTGAGGGGTATCCTTAGATAGATAGCTTACGAACATTTCAGAACGTTTACGCGATCGAGTATCAAGAAGCCTAGATACGTTTTGAACAGCAAACCTGTTTTCAGCACGAAGGATAGACGCAAAGTCAACCCAAGGATCTTTGTTTTTGGCATAACGCTCAAAAATTACACGCAAGTTTTCAATAATAACTGTTTGTTGATTAACTGAAACTTTATCATCTAGACTAGCCGCAACTGATTCAATAAAATCTTTTTCTTCTGGTTTGAGTAGTTGGGATTTCCTCATAAAATCAATACGCTCTTGGTAAAGATTAAAGTCAGGATCATAGATGTTATTGTTTTTAATTTCGCCAGTTAGCGGGTCTGCTGAAAAGTTTCTCTCATCAAGTTCGTTTCCAACTCTCCTTCGAGAAGCTTGTTTACCAACTAAAGAAGTACCCTTATAGTCGGTTAAAGACAAAGTTTTTGAAAAATCATCTGCATCAAGCAAAAGAAGTTGTAGGAGTTCTTCTTTGTTTTTAGGGTTGCTAATAAGGTTTCTAGGGCGACTTGCAGTCAGCTTAACGTCAGCTTCTCTAAAAGTTTGCTTAGGCCGAAACACAGTTGTAGCTTGTGTAGCCTTATTCCGTAAAGCTTGAATAGAAAGTGCTTTACCCTTAGGGGTTATAAACTGATCAGCCTTTAGCTTACCTTGCCTAAACAAGTTAGCGGCATCTTCAGAACCAAGCATTTTAGTCTGTATAGACATTGGTTGAGCTTTTAACCACGCTCCAAAAGATTTAACTGTTGCAGGAAGCCCTGTAAGGCTCTCTACTTTCTTTTTAGCTAACTCTTTCTTTTTAATTCTTGAGGTAGTCTCTGCAAGAAGTTCTTCTTTAGACTTAAGCACAGGTACCATCGAAGAACGACAATTCCAGTGAAGAGGTGGTTGAAATCTCTTATCGTCAATATCATAAAGTTTTCCGTTATGATGAGAACAAATTGGGCTTGTTTTACTGTCAAGAATAGCTGTAAACATAAACCCTTTAAGAATATCTTGGTTACTTTCAGCAACCTTA
>Ga0070747_1000845_pt1 | contig 15112 bp, 9 predicted proteins | sample VirMetDEL_Mar_31_FD_77321 | JGI IMG/M metagenome (GOLD analysis project Ga0070747, IMG submission 77321) | Aqueous microbial communities from the Delaware River and Bay under freshwater to marine salinity gradient to study organic matter... | ecosystem: Environmental > Aquatic > Marine > Coastal ...
AGAATAGGAACTAAGTTTTTAGATTTTAAGCCGCAAACAAAACAGTGACACAAGTCGTTGTCAAGCCTGATTACGAATTTTTTCTTTTTTCCATTGCCACAGCTCGGACAGCTTACGTGAAAATTAATGCCGTCGTTCATGAGGCGGCCGCTACCAAATACGCCCTTTAAGAAGGTAACCTTCTCATGAGTAGTAGTTAAATTATTCACAGTTAGATTATAAGCAAGCTAATCTAAATTTACAATTTTTATTCCTGCAGCGGCGATCAAATATGCGTCGGCCATGTCTTCGCATGCTTTTATTTTTATTTCAGTACCTTTTCGCGGGCCTGATTTTAGAATTTTTGTAGGCCAATCAAATTGGATTTGTGTGTCGACCCATTCTTGGACTTTCTCTTTCGCATTTTCGCCGCGTTTAACAGAGAGACTTACAGCCTTTCTTGCAGTGTTTACATTAAAATAGTCGGGTTCTATTCCAGTGATTTCTCTTGCTATAAACGAAGCTACTCCGTTAAACTTAGTTAGAGCTGAAAGCGTTTTGGCAGAAGACATGCCACTCCTAAAGCGCTGTAAACTCTCTTCTATAAAGATTTTTTCTACTGGAGCGTCGATCAGATCGATAATTTTTTTCATTTCTGCGCGAAATAGATCAACTTTTTCCCAATATGATTTACATTTTGTTAAGTCGACATAATTTAGCTGCTGAAGTTCACCAGAATGATGCAGGATTGCAATGCCCGTGCAAGATGTTGATATATCAAGGCCTAAGACATACATTAAAAATCCAGTTTACTCCTGAACATGACGCGGTCATCAGTTCTTTTGATTACAGGTTGAGCAAATTTCGTTTTCATTATAACGTTTAAGTTGTCATCATGAAAATTAATTCCTGTAATTGCAACAAACTCTGGATTTGTTTCATTTGCATTGAGAGAGGCTGAAACTGGTATGTAAGACGGATTGGAAGATGAATTTAGAGAAGCAGCCGGAGCAATTACGTGAACTTTCATTGCATGAACCTCTCTCTCACCCTTAAGGGATATTGAAAATTGGTCTTTGCCAAACAGGGGAATATTAGGTGACTTAACCACTACAATTCCTTCGTCATAGAAAATATTCCCTACGGAGTTCCAAGTAGCGTGAGAAGTTCCTGCGTCTGCTCTATAAAGACTTCCAAAGCCGTTATCCTTTAAAGCGACGCCGACTTGGCCTCCGGAACCTGTCAGGGATGTATCTTTTATTTCAAAAGATCCGGGCTTTATTCGTTCGCCATAATATAATTTGCTTACGTCAAAAATTGCTATTTCATCAGACGAATTATCGAGCGTTCTTCCGTACAAGAAAGGAACAGAGTAAAAGCTTCCTTTAGGGACCTCAGGGGTTGCCAAGCCAGGTCTTTCTTGTTTAATCCTTGTAATAGTTCTAATGGCATCATATTCTATTCCATCCCATCCCGGGAATGATCTGGACGGAATTAGCTCACGAAGCTTGATCATGCTAAGGTCAACGTAGTCTAAGTCATTTGTATAATGATAGAAAAGAGATCCAGACTTTACTGGCGTGCTCGGTACACTTCCAGTCTCAACAATTGAAAAGTTAGGAGAGAAGTTTCCGTCGTCACATGGGAGTAAAAGTAGATTTCTATATCTGACCTCAGGCACATCAAAAAGAGCGTCATTAGCGTCGCCATTAGCAGGAAGATCATAGCCGACGGTGCCAGTCAAAGACATATGCCTTGGAAAATTAAGTGTCTTTAAATCTCTAGTAAAGTTTTCTATATTGAGATTGTGTCCACCAATTCTAAATGAGAGCTCTGTATTAAAAGGAGTTTCTGTTGATGAAGTTAAGTCTGAAGTAAGCGTAGTTGCAATATTTCTTTTGGGTGACTGTTTTATAAAGAAGGGGGGTACATGAAGGAGGAGGCCGGCTTCATTTCTATTACCTGATCCCTGCACAGATCCTGTCTGTATCTGTTCTTGCTCTCGATAAGTTTCATATATCTTTAGATCATGAATTTCTGCACACAAAGGAGACGTGAAGCTAAAGACTTCAGGCTCTGTTTCAGTTACATCAGGATCCATATCTTTTATACCGAAGTTCTTCGATGCTTTTCCAGAAAAGAATCTAGATTGTGCACTTGTCCCCTGATTGGTTCCTTCATAATAGTTTCCTACTACTAAAGCCGCTGGATTGTTAGTTCCTGCACCGTATGGCTCTGGGGCGACCGAGGAAGAAGGAAGCGAGAAAGTTCCTGCTTCTTGGCTATTAACTACAAAAGTACCTGTATTATTGTCTCTTTCTGCTTTCCACTTTATTGCGATGTGGTGCCAGTCATTTTTTGTTAAAGCATTGTCTTCAGATAAAAAGATTAGATTGTTGGGATAGCCTCCAGGAGTCGCCAGTCTTGGTGTCACATCAGCACTGTGGCTTAATTGTAACTGTATTCTAAATTTATCTGCGTTGCCTTTTGCATCTTTTGAAGAGCCGGAAACTAGTGAAATAGCATAAGAAGAACTTAAGTGAAGAATCGTTCCCGCGTTGTACCCAGAGTCATTTGCCTCAAATAGGTTTTTTGGCTTAATGTGAAATTCAAACGTAAATGCGTCAGATACTACATAAGAACCTGATGTTCTGGCAGTTTGCTCAATTGATGCTGAATTTGGGTAGAGCAAGCACGCTTGAGTAGGCACTTGTGATGCAGTGAAAAAATTAAGTGAGTGGTAATTAGTATAAGAAAAGTGTGAGGCAGGAAATTTAACCCTGTTGGCTGGGTATAAATTATCGACAATATATCTTTTCTTCTCAAATGTTTGATCTGCGTCAAAAGATCTTGTTAAACGCTGTATAGAAGCAGTTGTTTGATTTATGATAGGAGACGGCGGCAGACCGCGGTTTATGTAAGAAAGAATTTTTTCCATTGCGCCAGCATGATCAGAGCTAGACCCTGCATCTGCAATATCATTTTGTATCATGACCCTTGCGTCTTGAAACTGCCTTTCTAAAGATGCATCATCAAAGGACTGCGGGCGCTGTCTTTGATTGGGAAATTCTATGACTTCCTTTAGCGAGTTTGATCGCCTAGGATACACGTTCAGTGCGCCAGTAACGCCCATAGAACTGGATGAAAAAGACTTAGATGGTGAAGCTTGAATCGACGTATTTTCGAAATTATCTCTATCGATCTTAAAAATTGTCATAGCTTAAATCTCAAAAGACACTCGAATTACGTGGTTACTAGCTCCTTGCTCAGGACGGATTAGAAGTCCAATCGAACTCGGAATGTTACATCCTTCTCAGGGTTTTTCTCAACAGGGCGGCTGAGTTTGGCCACTGCAAGAAGATTTCCTTGGGCATCATGTAGTCCAACTTTAGTGATAAACGAAAACGACTTTTGAGAACCATCTTGGCGGGCGGAAGCATCTATAACATTAATGTTTCCATCATTATCTAAATACGTTGGGTTCGAAGAATAGTTGAATTCATCTGCGTTAGCACGACAGAAGTAAAGTGTTGAATTGATATTGGTCAAGTTCTGGAAAGTCATGGCTGTTAAAGTACCTGACTGGAATCTTGTAGACGCTAAATGATCTACAATGTTATCAATTGATGAAGAAACCATAAAATCCGGAATGAACTTTGCCTTAATGTTACCGTTTGCATCACCGATAACAGTTTGACCAGCAACAGCATCTGCATGAGCGTTGTTTGACATTGCAGATATTACCCCGGAAACGTGTTGCGCACCTGATAGTATCTTTGATAAGTCAAAAACTGCGACGCCGCGGTCGTAGAACATTAGACCTACAGTTTCGTCTGTGTTAGTTGAGTTAACAATATCACCAACTGTTCCGCCAGCATTTGAAACTTTAAATGTGGCTGCAGAGCCTGCATCGGTAAAGATATGAGAACCGGATACAGAAGTCTTATTCAGGTTCGGGCCCTCATCGCCTACATAGTTTGATATCGGGGCGCGTGATGCTGATTGGTAAAACTTCATAGCGAAGGTTTCTTTTTTGATTCCGTCGCGATGAAAAAGCCTTTTGAACGTTAAAAACATTGCGTTGTTAACGCGATTATTTGTAGTTGAAAGACTTGTAGCAGCATTATTATTAGTAAAAGGAGCAAAGAATGCTCGATCTCGATCGCCTAAAAGTGTTTGAGCAAACTCATGATATACATCAACTTTTTCTCTCATCATAAGACTTGTCGAAGCAAACAAAAGTTTTCCTGTAGATTCGATTCCTGTTGATGAGTCAGATACTGTTGAGCTTCCAGAAAATATTCCGACGCTTATGTCGAACATTGGATTAGAAGTTTGCAGAGAGAAATCTTGATCATAAACTGTCTGGAAAAGAGATGAAGTGACACCTGGGCCTACGCCGCCCGTCACAAAAACTTGATATTTTCTTCTAGTTAAAGAACCTGATACGTCCTCTTGAACGACATCGATCAGCTGCGTCAGAAAAGACTGTGCTGTCTGTATATCGCTGTTACTAAATGCCTTGGTGGTTGCCATCTATTTGCCTCTTAATTCTTGTTCAGAGTTACCTGGACATCTTTAATCAAACCTGATTGTCTGCCTTGAACTCTAACGACTGTATTTATGCTTGTTTTGTCTGACGTTGCACCGAACGTGGTGAAGTCTGCTGTTGTCAGAACTTTATTTTGTATGTTTACCTGAAATGCCGGCGTGTCACTATTTGGATTGTTAACTGCAACATTAAAATATTCAATATTGCCGCTTCGAGCGAATGGCGTTGCGTTTGCCAGCGTAAGGAATTTACTATTTAAAGAAACAACAGCTACTGTATCCCTGATTTCAGTCGGTATAGTTTGACCTGCTGCGCCTTGCTGACTTGCTGTAAAGAATCCGCTGGTGTCTGCTCTTGACACAGCGTTTGTAAGTGTTACTGACTCGGAGCTTAGAGTGTATGTTGAAAGCGCAGTTAGCCCGTCATTAGAAAGCGTAACAAGAAGATTTCTTCTTTCAATAGAAGAGTTAGTCAGAGCTTCTAGAACGGGTGTGTTCTTCTCAATCTTTTCTCTTCCTACAGTTCTTCCATATTTTTGAATAATCTTGTAGTCAACCTCATCGTCACCGAATGAGTATTGAACAATTCGAAAAGTTCCGTTGTTAGCTGCAAGTCTTTTCCTACCCTCGTTGGTAAGGACTGCGTCTAAGATGATGTTGTTTGTATCGTTAGCGAGAAATCCCATTCTTCACTCCTAAAATTAGTTGTCTTGTTGAGTTCTACCGTCTTTTATTACTATATCAACAATCTTTGTCTGCTGTAAATCCGTATTTAAAATCTGCAATTTAAACTTAGACGCCGGAGCGTTCTCTCCATCTCCAGAGAAAGGCAGGAAATGAAGATCTTGAGTTCTTTGCGGATCATCGGGATCGCTAGCTAACACCTTTAAATATTCCGGATCCAGATAAAGTTTAACTCTTGAATGAAAGGAATCCTTAGCTGTTTGCTGCAAAACACTGTTGTCAATGTAATAATTAGGGTATTGGACAGGGCACCCTCTTCTAGTTCCTCGAATGGAAACCATGTCTGTTACTAGGCTGTTTGTAAATCTATCAAACCTAGCGCTGATTTGTTCGCAGTAACCTGACGCGTTTCCGTGGGCGTCTACAGATCTAAGCGTGTATATGTAAGATTCGTCTTGCTTGAACTGTTCATCGAAATGGAACGTTATCGGATTTTTGTAAACTCTTTTGTTGTGCTCACTGATGAACTCGGGAGTATCATACTTAACAATTGAATCATCAAAATCAATTTCTGTCATCAGTTCAAAAGGATCATTAATGGACCTTCTTCTAAGCACCTGGAACCTTTTTATATCATTTGCTTTATTTCTAGGGAAAGTCCAGGTAAGCAAAGGAGCTCGCTTTTGAAAGTCATAGCTTACAACAAAGTCAGCAGGTGGCTCAGGTGGGATGATTTCGTGAGTTGATACAAATGCTGACTCGGAAGGCTTAGATGATACTAAAAATACCGCATTTGAATTTTGGTCTCCGTTCTCAGTCGGAACGGACATAATGTAGATTGCTCGAGCAGAATATGTGTACCCTGTCCCATAAGCAACGTCAAAATCAAACTTAACGGGATTGAAAAATCCGTCTCTAATAATGTTGACTAAAATTGTTTTCTTTTTTACTACGTTTCCGTCGCCAAGATCTTGAAATTTATCGACTGCGTACCCAAGTAAATCTAGCGTGATGTTTTCAATTCCCGGGAGGGTGATTTCTTGGCCACCAAAAGAGTCTAAAAGCGTGAAATACATGGCGTCGTTTCCAAATTGGAAAGTTTGAGCGCTTTCTTCTTCTTCATCGAGTGCTGCCTGCTTAAGTGCAGTCATTTCCTCAGAGTAGATACTAATGCCTTCGTTAGAAACAGATGTTACAACACTTCCTACTACTTTGCTATTTACTCTAGCGTTCAACCCTAGACCTTTGATATTATCAAATATATTTGAAGTAATTTCTTCTCTTTCGTTCTCATCTATGAATGCTTCACTTAGTTCTGAGGTTTGATTCAAAGCGTTTACTAAGAAGTCATCACTGACATTTGATAAGTTCCTTCTTAATATTTTAGCGAAATCGTTTTGGCTTCTTGCGCGACGATTATTAAAATCAGTCTGCTCTTGATCAATAGCGTCTTCTATTTCTTCGTTGGTTTGAATAATTCTTCTATTAAAAGTTTTTTGAACAAGCGTAAAAAGCTTTGAGCTTATATTTGCATCCTGGAAAGTAATGTCAGTAAATCTAGATGTCGGTATTAGCTCAAGATCATTTGCTGCCCTGTTAAGGATATCAGGAAAAGTATCAAGTCTTTCAAGGAAAAGAGCTCTAAAAGCATGAGACATAACTTGTGGCAATTTACCAAAGAGCTCTGTTTGCCTGGCGATGTTACTGTTGATAGGATCATCAAATTCTAAATAGACCATTCTTGGGCGAGATGCTGGGTCAGGATCTGTGAAAAATTGATCAGTTTTTGTCACTTCATCGACATCGTCGATTGACTCATCTTTTGTGAAGTAGTTGTATAAAAACCTTGCCCTCATATTTCTAGGCTTAGGCAGATCAAAAATATAGGCGCTGTTTGATTTTCTTGAATTTGCCATTAGATTACTTCCACGTAAAACTGATTGAATTGGGGTACACTCATTAAATTGGTAATTTGTGAGAGAACCGGTGGGTCGGTGTCGGGCTGAATGAGACCTACCTCAACAAGTTTATTTTTAAAAGCCGGGTCTATATCATCAATTTCAAAACTGTCTGGATCTACGAACAAACAGAAAACTCTTTCAAAGAGCTTGGGCTCGATTACACTTTGTCGAGTCGATGAAGGGCCGAATAACAAGCTGTCTGGCGTGATCATCTTGGTAAATCTAATCATGTCTTCGGTTAGTTTCACATTGATATCTTCAGAGAGGTTATTGTCTGTTATCAGCACAGACTCAACGATAGGTGACGTCGGTCCGTTTCCTTCTAGCCTTCTTAAAAGTTCGCGGGTTGCTCGACTTCCTGACAGATAGTCGTTAACGTTCCCACCAGGAGCAATTGAACCTATATACTGGTTTATAAGATCAATAAATCTTATTATCTCTCCCGGAGTTAATGATTGACCTTCTCTTGCCCGATCGATTAAAAATGTTTCTTCTGTTAGTTTTGCACCTGTCATAGATCTAATATACGATTTTGCAATAAAGTCTACAGCGTGGTTCGCGAAGATTGCTCGCTGAGTGTCTGGACCTGTAAAGGGAAATGTAACGTCATTAAACTGCTTTAACTTGTCATCAAACTTTCTAAAAATAAAGTTTCCTTGAACGAGTGAGTTAAAGTCAATAAATCTTCTGTCATCAATGACCCTGGGGCGGCGGGTGGCGTTATTATCATTATCAAGCTGCGACACTCTAATGTCTTGTTCTGCTCCGATGATCGGAGACAATCCTTTATAGAATAGCCTCAGGTCGAAATCAAACTCCTTAGGTTTAAAAGTAATCTTAAATTGCTCATCAGGTTCTCTGCCGGGAGGAGACTCTCCAAAGTTAAGAAGTGTATTGTTTAAAAGAATGTCATGTCTATGTACTTTTATTCTAACTTTTGTCCTTCTGTGTGAAGGATTGTTAGAAAGGAGCCTGTAATCTAGAACATTTCTACTAAATCCATCGGGAATGCCGACAGCCAATATTTTTAAATTATCCCCAAAGCCCTCTCGAAACATTTGATCTGTTTTGCAAAAAGATAAAATAGCACTTTCTGTGTCTCTGCCTTCCAAAAAATTATCAAAATATTGATTGTTTTGCAACCGAGAAGTAAATTCTGCATACTTGTTTTGTGCGAGCGCTTGCTGGGAAGGATCTACTATTGAAATTAGCTTTCCTTTTTGCTGCTGGATTAATCTTCCTGTCGGTGTATCAGATCGAAGCGCAGATACTAGATCACTAGAATTATCAGCTATTAATTTTGTTATTCCTGTCATTAAATCAACAGCATCGTTTATCATATTATTATCTGTTTGAAATGCTTCCATCACTTCACTGATAAATGCCTGATTTTCTGGTTGCAGTTGGTCAAGACCTGCCATACCATCGTTTCGAAAAGAAAATAGATCGTCTCGAAGATTTTCTATTAAATCATGGTCAGGTGCTCTGAGCCAGACAAATCTTCCATTATGGCCGCCAGAAGACGCCTCGTTAAAAGTTATCTTTGTGAGTGATCGGACCATTATTGAAAGTGCGTTGAGGACAAAACTTCCGATTACGCTATTATCAACTCCAGAATATCTCATTTGGTTTCTTTGCTTCTCTTCATCGAAAACATAATATTCACTTCTTTGCAAGGCTGCGCTGTCTAAATCATTTAAGAGAGTTACAATATCTTTGAAAATTGAAGGTCTTCGGCTTTCGCTTGCCCGAGAGATGGAAGTAAGGATTAAATCAGATTTTTTTAACTTTGCAGCGCCGGTGGCATTTATGAGGGGAAATAGCTCATCTCGATCCATGACGTTGAAGTACCCATCGTTTGCGACACTTGAATCGACTCTCTGGAAATCGTCGGGAACAGACGCAGATCTTTTTCGATTGTTGTCGTCATTGTGAAATCGATCGTAATAGACACCACTATAATTGTTAGGATTTAATTCTGAGTCTGGGTTTATATAGAGGCGCCTCGGTTGAAAGTAGTTGATCCAGTGGTTGTGTCTTGTAGTTAAATAATCTTTTATTGCTGTTTCTATGTTGTCGAGCAAAAGCAAGTTAGGATCGTCAGTTCTCCGGTCGCCGAATCCTCTTCGAAAAATTGGCTGTCCTGGTCGCAGGGTTGCATGACTGTAAAATCCGTCACCTCTTCCCATCTTGTAGAGTAACATATTTACAAGATCCATCATTGGGATTATGGTCTGCGAACCGTCTGTTGTCTCTGGAAACTTTCCTTCTGTTTCAATATTTTTTGTACACTCTGCTATAAGGCAAAGGTCTAAAAAATCATCGTCGCGGTAACCGTCTGCTGTTTGGCTTGGATTGAGGCGACCAAGACAGTCTGACATTATTGTCAAAAGCCTTTTAAATATTTGCTGCGGTTGTAATTCTGGGACATTAAGTGCCGCAAGTGACTCAAAAGCTTGTGATAATGTAGAGAGATTTCCTACTTTTCCTAAGACTGCGTCAACGCCCTCAAAACTAAACTGATCTTCTTCGGCTGTGTTGAGAATGTTGTCAATAACAAGAGTCTTTAAGTTATCAATTTTAAACTGCGGCGGAGACTCATCTAGTTGAGGGTCGAATAAAGGTGTCGGTCTTCGGTCTGGAGTTGGGTTGGCGCGCTCTGCCTTTAAAGCGTTATCTGTCAATGATCCAAACTCAAGATTTCTTGGCGTTTCCAAAATTCCAGTAGGGCTATTAGAGAGAGGAAAGCTAAAAAGGCGGCTGACTGCAGTTGCATCAGTTCCGTTGATAATAGGCTGTACCTCCTCTTTGAGTATTCCGGAAGAAACTGCCATGTCTCTAGATATGGTGCTTAGGAGCATCGAGATAGCTTGTGGTTCGGTGTCTATAATTGTTCCAAGCTGATTGTCTGTCGGATAATAGCTTAGACTGTCGCCTTTGATGTGAGCGTCGTCAACTGTGCCAAGCATCCACAAAGAAAGACCTAGCCTACCTGTGTGGTAAAGAGATTCTCTGTCGCCAAACGGGTCAGCATCAAGATCTCTTCTAGGGCGTAAAACTGTAGTGTAGCCGAGATTCTGACGCAGTCTTTCAGGCGAAAGTGTGAACTGGTATTTTTTACGAGTAGCTGAAGGTCTTATCGATCTTAGCCTTGATGCAAAACCAGGTCCTGCCTCTAAGAGATATCTTGATAGATCATACATGATGTAGAGTAGCAATTTTGTGTTGCTGCTTGCCTCAATTAAGTCAGGCTTGAACCCATGATTAGATTTTAAAATATTTGTAAAATTGCTTATTTCTTCTGGTAGAAACTCTCTTAGAGAAGGATTGAGCTGCTCAAATCTTTGGTCTCTTATTATTTGCGTCTTCTTTAGAAGCTCATCTTGATTCGCTAAAAGGTCAAAAGATCCTAAATACCCGTAAAATACATCATGAATTGCTCTGTACAGATTGAAGTCACTTTGGACGCCCTTCATCTCTTCGATCATTTCAGCCTTTAGCTGTTCTACGATTTTAGCAGTTGCTGATTCTGGGTCCTTTGATAGCTCTTCGAGCAAAGAATAAAGCTGCTGGATTCTGATTCTTCTGGCGTTTACTTGAATATCAAAAAGTTGGCCGCCTTTTGAAGTAACAGGTGGGTTTGAGTTGTTATATAGGGGTAGGTAATCAAAAACTGTAATTATCTCAGGTGTTCGAACTGAAACACCTCGAGCATGAGATGGGTGCCTGGAGCCATCTACTGTTACAGGCAAGCCATTGGCATGCCGATGGAGATCTTCCTGAGCTTGTTGATTGCGCCTGTTCCGCTCTTCGATTACTTCATCAGCTAACTCTGCGTCTCTATCTCCAGGACCGCCTCGTGGTGGTGGTGCAGCCATCTATAACCTCCATCCGCCTAGGCCGTTCACGGATGACAATGAATCATTTACTTGAGTCGTCACTCTTCTAGACCTTTCTTCAACAACGGCATCGAAACTTTCTTTGTTTTGAATCGATCTTTGTGCTGAGAGCGTTTTGTTATTTTTATTTTCATCTTCAATTAATTTATTTACTTCTTGTTGCATCTTTTTCTTAAAACCTTGAGGTTCATTTGTCCTATTTTTCAAAACAGCATATTGTGAAACATTAGACTTTATAATCTTAGCACTTAAGGGAGGTACAGGAGGATCGATTACGCCTAAATTTATCCTTGTGCTCTCAGAGGGTGTCTTAAATATTTGAGGTTTTTCTTGAACTACTATTGGTGATGCAGGATTTATTGTGTTTGTGTTCTTGCTTAGTATTTTTTGCTGCGGCGAAAACTTAGGATTTGAAGCCTTTTGCTGCCTTTGTAGAACTTTTCTATTCTGATCTGCGACAACAGGTAGCTGTGGCTTTGGAGTTTTTACTACCGACCTAGCTTGAATTTGATTTTTTGAAGTTGGCGCTGATTTCTCAGCAGGGTTTTGTGATTTCGGAGACTTTCGAATTGGAGTTCGATTTACAAAAACTGGTGGGTTTCCAAATTTAAAATTTTTCATACAAGCGTCTCACTTGAAATATTTACAGGTTGCGAGGTTTGAGGCTGCCCTTTTTTTCCGTCAAAGTATGTCGGTGTGATGGAATAGTCCCTTAGGACTCTAACTGTATTATTCAGGGCATCTAAAATATTTGTGTCAAAGGTAACTATTCTACTGTCTTGTATATCTTTAGAGGTAAATGTCTCAATAATATCCTCGGAATGGTAGTTTGTCCGATTGTCATTTGGAAATGAGGGTTGTACGCTTGATCGCTCAGCTAGCTTCACTCCTCTTTTATCGAAGTAACGATCTGTTATTACAATTTCAAATGAACTGACGCTTGGAGTTCTGCTGAGTGTCCAATTAAAAATGGTCGAGGGTGCTGAGGTCTTTAAGAGTTCCGGGACAATGAATAGCTGATTTCCGGGCCTTTGAATCATTATTACGCCGTCTTCATCTGGCAAGAAAGCTCTTGATGAAATTTCTCCAAGCTCAAACTCAGAAAGAGGTGTGAAGTAGTCAAGGAGCCTCTTTGGGTTTGAATTTTCATTCTTAACCAACCCTAGATCAAAAAATTTGCCGGCTTTAGTTGGAGGCAGGATACCTCTTCTTAGTGCCAAGGGATGTAAATTTTTAGCCGGAAAAGAAATAAAAGAGTTATTATTGTCAATAACGGGTATTTTCGTTTCTAAAAGCTGTTCAATATCTCTTAGCAGTGTTATGACTATGTATCTGTATTTGCTGTCTTGCTCAACTTGATCATCGGTAAAGGTCACAGACTTTACGGTAGATACTTTTTCAGACTCATCATTATTTTCAAATCCTGGGTATATACCGTCTGAAGAAAGGAAATCATTTTCTTCGCCTGTTGATAAGTTCAGCTTAACTACTTTGTATGCTATTGAGTTTTGTAAGCTGCTTCTATTATCCTGGATGTCTTGGTCGAAATTTGACTTTATTCCTCTGTCTTGCAACTCTCTAGTCACTGCGTCTATTTGGCCTTCAGGAATCTCTGTTGTTATTGTAAATACAACTTGATTAAAATCTTGAGATACTAAGCTCACTCTTGTGTTGATTCCAGGAAACGATATAGTCTTTAGATCAATATGAGTTATCGTAGTAGTATCGAATGACATAGAGGATGCGCCAGACATTGAAACTATTTCGCACGCATATTCATAAGTGGTTTCACTTAATGCAGTTGTGTCTATAAATGTCACTATTCCTTTTTGGCCGCCGCCAAAGATCCCGTTTGCTTCTGGACTATCTAAGCGAGAAAATGATGTATCGCCTTCAGTAATATTCTTTCTTACAATATTAGCATAATGATCGCTAGGGATGTCGTGAACCTGAACTAGAACGCCTGTTTCTGACACTTGAGAAACTATATCTAGCTGGCTTGGGAGTTCCTTTGGGTTTCCAACAGCAATGATATTTTTGTCAACTAGGCCGACCTTGGATCGATCATTGGCTGATGATAATACTTCTAGGTTTTCACCTGTAAGCACTGACGTGTGTTGTATAGGCTCTGTAGTTGCATCGAAAAATCTATTTCCTTGCACACCTTCGTATCCTATGGGTACAGCTCGGTATTCATAACTAAGAAATGCGTCAAGAGTTCCCGGCTCTTTGTTTTTTGTGTCTTCAAAAGAATTTCCCGAGTCAATAAATTGATAAACAAGTTCTTCGCCTATGTTAGAACCTAATTCAGTTTTAAAGTTTATTTCACGTACTTTTCTTCTAGGTCTGTCTTCACCAGCGAGCTTCCTTGTTATCTTGACACCTTGAATATTAGTCCTAGGTGGCTTGATTACTGTCACAAGAAAAGAATTGAATGACGAAGGTGCAACAGATATTTTAACTTCGTTATTAGGTATAAAATATCTTTTCTTGTCTGCGATGTAGTCAATTTTTTCCTGGATGCTTAAGCCCGGAATGTTTGTACCTCTACTTGAGGTGGCAGAGACAATTAAAGACACGTTGGCTGCAGCGGAGTCTAATTCTTTTTTCTTAATTGTAAAGTAAGTCAACATCTCTTGCAGAAATCCGTTTTTGTCGATTACTTGATTAGCGTTTATTTCTTCTCTGGCTACTTGAATTTTATTTACGTATATTTTTACATCAAAGCTATTAATTCTCGCATAGTCTGCATTTTCCTGCGTGACTCTAAACTGCGTAGTATTTATTGCAAATTTTATTTGATAATCAACGACGTCTCCGTCAATTGGGTCATGGCGAACATTTATAATATTCGACACAGACATATTTTCAAAGCTATATAGCTCACTCTTTGAAGGAATAGTTTGATCAATGTCGTATATAACATTTTTTCCAACAACTAAAGCCATCAGTCAATCACCATTGTAAATAAGTTAATAAAGGTCTGCGAACCGTTTTCATCCATCGGGTAGTTTTTTCCAACGAAATAAACCCTTTTTATTGGGCGCTCTGGATCGTCTGTTGTAAATTCACCAAAATCAACAACAGAAAGTCTGGATAGGAAATTATTGTTTACGTCAAGGAGTTGCATTACAATGTTATTTGATCTTGAAGTATTGATAAAGTTAATTTCTTCACTAGGTAAGTATTTTAACTCTCTAGATAGCTCATCAAAAGTTGTAATTGGTGTTTGCTGATTGTTTGGATATGGGAACATTAGAGAGCCTTCAGGATCTCCAGGGGTTGGCTTATTCCTTGGTGGCAAATATTGAAAGTTTGCCAAATGAGAAAGTCGGCGGTCTTGATAATGACTTTCAGCTTTCTCAACTCTAATCGGCTCTTGCGAGGAAAAGATGCGATCAACATTCCCATCATTTATTTCAAAATCAATTCGTTCTCTATCTAATGTGAGATTAAGGTCTTCAAGAACTTGATCCGTAGTTCCGATCGTCTGCAATCTGTTAAAGTTCTGGAACCCCTCAGAGATGACGTTAGTTATCAAGCTATCGAAGTTAGACCCAGAAAGTATCGTACGGTTCTCGAGGTTGGCTCCAGAGTAACTTACAAATCTGCCGTTTAATAAACTGCCTGTTGTGATAGAAGGTAGATCATAAGCACTAACGTTTCCAAAGGGATCTGCTTCCATAGTAATTACATCAGTCGGATGCGCAGAGGGAGCCTCGAGCATTAGTAACTGTTGCATATCAAATGTACCAGAAGCTAAGTCAGCTCTATAGAATGCTTCACTATCTGAGAATGTGGCGAACTCTATCTTGAATTCTCCACTAGCTAGCTGTCTCCGACCTTCATCGGTTATGACTGTGTCGACAAATCGCTGCTTTTTATTTTAAATTCCGGACATACTGTATCACATTTTACCGCGTGGGTGCGCAGGAATAAATATGCTTAACGATCATTATCATAAATTTAATTTGTTTTTGATAACTGCTGGCTTGACAATTATGATATCTTGACCATCAATAAATATCAAACACAAAA
>Ga0070747_1000846_pt1 | contig 15104 bp, 16 predicted proteins | sample VirMetDEL_Mar_31_FD_77321 | JGI IMG/M metagenome (GOLD analysis project Ga0070747, IMG submission 77321) | Aqueous microbial communities from the Delaware River and Bay under freshwater to marine salinity gradient to study organic matter... | ecosystem: Environmental > Aquatic > Marine > Coastal...
CTCTGGGTGCCTACGAATAAAAACGCGCCTACGAATTTGCGGAGCTACACCTGGTCAGCTATGCTACCACTCTGGGTGAGTTGGGCCGACATCATCCAGGAATGGCTGAGTGTGTCACGTGCGCTGCAGGGTGGCGATGCGAAACCGCTGAAAGTGTTTATCACGGAAACGATAGGCGAGCCGAGTGAGCAGCAGGAGCAGAGCGAGCCTATCACGCTCAACCTGGCGGATTATTTAATCGCGGACTACTGGCGCGACTCGTACGACTCCCCGCTCAAACTAGTCGATGGCGAGGTACAGCGCTTTATGTCGATTGATTATCAAAAAGGCAGGCATACCAGGGGGGAGCTACCCCACCGTTGGGGCAACGTCTGGGCGGTACGCGCTGACGGTACTGCGCGACTACTCTACGAGGGCCGCATGGAAACGGTTGACGATTGCAGAGACGTGCAGCTCACGATGGGCGTGCGCGACAGCGATGTATTTTGCGACATAGGGTGGAACCAGGATGAGATTGCTAAAGAATTGCTGGCTTATGGCTGGACTGGGATCAAGGGCGATGACGGAGATGACAAATCATTTTTGTTTGTGGATGCTCACGGCAATAGGGTATATCGTATGTACTCTCGTATTGAGCAGATCGACATCGGCATGTACAAGGTGCCGTTCATCCGCGTGGCCAAGCAACGACTGCTGGACGTCCTAGCTCAGGTGCGCGGCGACAAATGGGAGGTAGGCAAAGACGTCAGCAAGCAGTATTTGAAACACCAGAGTGGTTGCGTACAGAAAGAGGTGGACACTCCGCGCGGTGGGAAAAAGTGGGTATGGACAAAAGTTGGTCAGGATCACATGCTCGACTGCACGTATTATTGCCTGGCGGGCGCGGTGGTGTATGGGTACGTGGGCGGATCTGTGGTTGACACCCCCAGCGAAGTAGGTAAAGAAGATAGAGATGATTAACATAATTTTTACAAAAGCCCTTATACGCCGTGCAAAAGCTGAGGGCGATGATGATGCTGCGATAGCTTGGCTGACCAGCATCATCACCCAGCAGTTTACGGTTGCGACCAAGGGCAAGGTTTTGACAGGCACCACTATCGATGGTCAGAGTTTTCAGTGGTCGATCCCTGACGGCATGACACCGTTTGAGCTCATCGAGGCAGCAGAGATAGCAATCGGCTACATCGAGACGGGCAGTACACCACAATCCTCCTCACAAGCACACTTCTAAGCCATGAACAAATTTATTGCAAACGCACTCGCATCGGTAGGGCTCGGCGGTATCGCCGACCAGTCCTACTACGGCGGCCTCATCTCTACCGCTGAGACAGACATCAACCGTCGTGGCTCACGTGAGCTATGGGACACGGCACCTGGCCGTCAGGGATTTGATGAGCTGGTACAGGACGATGAGCGCGAGCACATTGTTAGCTGCTCGCGAAAACTGTACGGCAATTTCCCGCCAGTGAAAGGCGCGGTAGACAGTAAGGCGACGTACGCAATTGGGCGCGCCTGGTTGCCTATCTCACAATCCACAGACAAAGTATGGGCCCGCCAGGCGGAGGCTTTACTGCGCGAGTTATTTTATCCAATTGCTGACGTATCTGGTCGTGACTTGGTAAGTCAGCTTTTCTTAGGCAGCGTAGGCGTTGACCGCGATGGAGGCTTTGGCGTTTTGCTCACGGAGAGCAAAACTGGATTTCCGCAGGTGCAGTTTGTATCAGCTGACCGTATCGCTGGCCGTAGTGCGAGCGAGGCGAAACTGGAGTCAGGTCCTTTCAGAGGTCGCAAGATGGTCAATGGCGTGATTGTCAACAAGCAGGGACGCGCAATCGGGTACCGCATCTGGGAGGACGAAGGTAAACACCGCGACGTGTCTGAGCGGAATTTTATTTATGTGAGCGATCCGTGCTGGATCGATCAAAAACTAGGGTTGCCTAGTTATTTCTCAGCGATCGAATCTGCACGTGCATCGCTGCAGGCGAGCACCTACGAGGAGCTGGCTACCATGATCGCATCGAGTCAGACACTGGTTGAGTACAACGAGCAGGGCGGACCAGATCCAACGGATCCGCGGCACGGCCTTGGAGCTAGTCCAGCAGCTACGAACTCTGCGGGCGTGAGTTTCAAAAAAATGGTTGGCGGTGCAGTTAACTATTTCCGCTCCAACTCTGGCAGCAAACTGGAGATGTTTAAAAGCGAGCGCCCAGGTGACGCTTGGGAATCGTTTCAGGATCGCTTGATTCGTATGGTGCACACATCCATGTCGTGGCCCACGGAGCTGACTTGGAAAAGCTCGGAGCTCAAATCGCCTACTGTCCGATTAAAGATCGGACAGGCTATGCGTGAGGTAGAGGATCGCCAGGATCTAATCAATCCGTTGATGCGTCGCATCGCAGGATATGCGATCGCTAAATTCATGCAACGCGGGGATTTGCCATTTAATAGCGAGTGGATGAAGTGGGTATTTACTATGCCACCTCGGCTGAGCGTAGACGCTGGCCGTGACTCAAAGGCAGCACGCGAGGACTACGACAAAGGATTCCGTAATCTCACTGACATTTTAGGGGAGCAGGGTAAAGCGCTTGAGCCTCATCTCCGTGAGCGTGCAGCTGAGGAGCAGCTCATCGCTGCCGTCGCGGCGGAAACGGGCGTTGACGCAGACCGCCTGGTAAGTCAGGACTAATATCGACAAATAAAAATTATGAAACATACAGCATTATCGAAACTATTTTACGAGGCTCACCTGGTCACCGCACCAGGGTTTAATGAGCTCGTGCACTCATTTACAGACCTCAGCCTCAAGGCTCATGCGCCTAAGGCCGAGGCTGGAGCTGATCCAACTTGCCGTTTTGACTGGGTCGACGACTACATTGTCCAACGCGGCAAAGCGCACCTGGATCAAATGGGCATTGCTCACATCTACGTCAAAGGTCCCGTATATCAGGGGTTGTCGGAGTGGCAGCAAAAGATGGGCATTACTGATATGCTCACAGTGCAAGCGGAGATCCGTGAGCTAGCGCCTCAGGCACGTGCGATTATGTTGCACATGGATAGCCCTGGTGGATCGGTGCAGGGCACTCGCGAGTTGGCCGAGTTATTTGCGGGGGTTAATTTACCTAAGGTTTGCTACACCACATCGGTGATGGCGTCGGCTGGGTATTACATTGGAGTGGGCGCGGACAAGATAATTGCCTCCCCCACGTCCAGCGTAGGGAGCATTGGAGTCTACATCCCATGGGTCGATTACCAGGGCTGGTATGACCAGCTCGGATTAGACTGGAATCCAGTCGTATCGACTGGCTCTGATCTCAAAACTACGGGAGCAGGCCCCACGCTCACGCCCGCGCAACGTGAATATTTGCAGGGCGACGTAGATCGCAGCCTGGACGCATTCAAGGGTTGGGTGGCAAACTTCCGCGTGGCAGACCCCGACGCGATTCGCGGTCAGGCTGCCAGGGGCGAGCTTGCGCTTGAGTACAATCTAATCGACTCGATCGGCACTTACGATGAGGCATACGCCGAGCTTGTAAAAATGCTGTAAAAAACAGGGTTGACACTAACATAAAAATAATCGAAGGATATACATCATGAGCAAAGAAAATTCTAAAACAGTTGAAGCAGAGGCTAAGGTTGAAGTCGAAGCATCCGCGGAAACCCCTGTCGAGCACAAGACCCTGGCAAGCGCCAAGGCTGCGCTTGATACAGCGACAGCATCTCTAGCAGCAGCTGAGACCAAAGCCACGGATGCGGAAGCTAAAGTGACTGCTCTCGAAGCTGATCTAGCTGAGGCTAACACGAAGGCAACTGACGCGGAAGCGAAGGTCGCCACCCTCGAAGCACAGGTAGTGACTCTCGAAGCGGAAGCGAAGACTACGGAAGAAGCAGCTGCTGAGCAGCTAGCAGCTGGCGGAGTCCCACCTCTCGAAACCGCGGAAGAAGCATCCGATGCTGAAACAGTCGACCCTAAGGTTGAGCTCTACGCAACTTACGAAAAGCTGTATGCTGAGTCTCCACTCAAGGCCGCACAATTTTACGCGGACAAGATAATTGCGAGCATGTAGCCCGCTTTTCACGAACCTAAACATCATAAAATCAAAGAAAAAAAATCATGGCTAATACACTCAACAGTTTAAATAACGGTAAGATCCTCGCTCAAGAGGCTCTCGCTTACCTCCGCAAAGCATTGTACAAACTCGACATCGTCACCACGGATTTCTCCGCGGTTCCTGCGCGTAAGGGTGAGGCAGTTGTTTCACGCATCCACGACAAGGCCACTGTGGCTGACTTCGGTAGCGCAGCTACTGACGTCACATCCACAGACGTGCCCGTTACCATTGACCAGCATAAGCAGGTCATGGAGACCTTTACCGCTGACGAGCTCAACAAGAGCGCGCGCCAGCTGGTTAAAGAGCGCATGGGACCTCAACTCGAAGCGGTTGCGGACCACATGGCTGCAGCAGTTGCGGGCTTGTTTACAGTTGCTAACGTCCCAACGGAGACAGTTGAGCCAATCGTTGATTGCGACTACGGCACAGTCGTAGCGCTCCGCAACGTGATGAGCGCCCGCGGCGTCACATCTGGCAACCGCAACCTGATCGCAAACTCCGCTGTTTACGGTAACTTGCTTTTGGACACCATCCTCATCAGCGCTAACAACAGCACGCAAAACGACGGGGTCATCAACGATGGCGTCCTCCGCGGTGCAGCTGGTTTCCGCTCGATCGTTGAGTATCCTGATCTCCCAACCGATGAAAACCTCATCGGTGTCGCAGTCACTCCAGCAGCAGCAGTCTTGGCGGTCCGTCCTCCTAATGACCCACGCACATCAGGTGACTCCATCACCTACAACGGGTTTATCGGATACATCACTGAGCCTGAGTCTGGCATCACGGTCATGCTTAACGAGTACATCGACCAGGTCACACTTGCCCGCACTTTGCGCCTCGTATTTTTGTACGGCGTAGCGATCGGCAACGGAGATCAAGCTGAGCGCCTCGTCCACACTGCGCAGGCATAGGTCTGACGGCTAACTTTCAGGGGGTGGTGGTTATTAGCCACCACCCCTTTTTCATCTCTACTAATATTCGAAAGGAAAAAAATCATTATGAAAACTGGAAAAATCTTAATCGCACGCAACCTCAGTGGTGACCTGGTCATCGCTGCAGAGGCTGACAAAGTCTCCGAGTTGGTAAGTCTAATTGACACCCCCGAATTCGTTGAGCTCTACGGCGACAGCCCCGAGTTCGCCATCTACCCTCGCCTGGACGGAGCGAGCTATGACGACAAAGCACACCGACGCGCAAAGCGCCAGGCGGCTATCGTAGCTAACGCTAAGGTCACGAAGAAGGTAGCGAAGAAGGCGGCCAAGAAGGCAGTCAAGAAGTCTACTGCACCTGCGGCACCCGCACCAAAAACCTTGGAGGAAGCTCTAGGTTAATCCGATGTCTGCAAAAACTGACAGTGCAGACGCATTTTTGGACGTCCTCTCCTGTGAGGGGGAGGGCGTCCTTATTGATGCAGTCGCAGGGCTAGCGATCGTGTCCGATCCGCTTGAGGCACTCAGCTTTCAGGAGGAGGGCAGCCGCAATCGCGTGCGCAAATCACTCAAGGTTGCCCTGACGACTTACCCTGATGTGCTGTACAAGCACACAGTGACGTACAATGGGGAGTCGTGGAAAATCTTGCAAAAAGCCAAAGGCCTGATATCGTGGTCCTTGTTAATCGATCGTGTAAAATAATCAGCTAATCAAATACCATGGAATTAAAAAAGAACTCACCAGTCCGCGCCGCAGCCACCTGGATAGCAGCGCTCGCAACTCTCATTTGTTTTTACGATGCATCTATCGTAAAGGCTGCAATAGGGCTTGTGGCCCTGTTTATCGTGGTCACATTCCCACTCATCCTCACACACTATGCCGTCGCGTACATCAAGCAGAGGCGCAGCTCCAAAGATTGATTTTGAGCTGGAGTCGAAACAATTCGACCGTCTAACCGAGCGCATGGTGCGCACACAACCAGGGCGCTCTGTCGAGAGCGTCCTGACTGCGCGTATGCGTGACGTGCTCGCATTGGCTGTCAAAAAATCCAAGCCCAAAAAAATCAAGACGGGCAAAAAGGGATCTGGCGCGGGTGTAGTCGAGGCTGCGTCTGGGCAAAACTCGTCACGTGCGCTAAGGTACGGCGCAGCTAGTACCTATTACTCCACGATGAGTAAGCCAAAAAAAAGTAGGCCTAAGTTTGTGCGCGTAAACGGGCGCTGGGTAAATCCAGAGCAACTCACAAGGACAGGCGGAGGCAGACGCAAAAAGTCGCTAGGTAAATGGACGGTGGGCAAAGGTTTTGCGCAGGAGCTGAAGAAGGTCCAGAAAATCCAGGAGGCGAAACATCGCGAGGATCTCAAAGTCGGCAAGGCTGCCAGGGGCCTAGGTCAATTGCAGTTTGTGGAGATGGGACGGGGGTTCGGCGTGTTAGTTGCCTCCCCTGCATTCGTGACCAAAGCCAATTACAAGGGCAAAACTTTCAGGCAGCTCACATCTGGCACTAAGCTGCGCGATCAGGATAGCCTGGTGCTCCAGGTCAAAACTACATCCACTGCGGCAGTCCGCCAGGCCGATGCGCTCGCGCAGGCGATACGTGGCAAAAATAAACAACTAGCCACCGCGCTCAATCGTGCTCAGGGTGAAGACATACGCAAGGTCCTGGCTGGAGCTTCGGGTATTGACGTCAACTCATAAACAATTACTTTACAAATCATGGCAGCAACTAACCTCAGTGATCTACATAACTTTAAACAGCATTTTGAGCTGGCAGCCCAACAAGGGCTGCTAGCTTTGCAGGGTGAGACGTGCTACATCTCTCGCCAGTTTGCTGATCCTGATGTGAGTTTACCCGAGGAGATGCTATCCGTAATTTTGGCAAATACGGAGTCGGTCCAAGTACGCGGTGCGGGTCGCTACGGACAAGAATGGGCGGGCTACCAGGCTAACCTGATTTTTATGGTACGCACCGACCGCGACGGTGACGCTTACGTGCCTGCAGAGGTGATCCAAACAAGGCACGCGGAAGTGCTTGCAAAAGTTCGGGCGGCCATGCTCTACAGCTCCGAGATTTTCGGAGCTGGGCGTTTGCCACTTTATGACGTGGTTGAGGTCAAGCCAGAGCAGGAGGTTTGGGACTCGGACGCGGAAGTGCGCGTGGATCAAACTACGCTACCTTACGCAATACAATTTATAATCAGGCAAGACGCCTGGCCAGCTGACGATTTCTCAGACGACTTCTCAGAGGATTTCAGTTAACCTCCTCAACAAATTATTATTATGGCAGACACACCTAGAACATTTGCAGAGCTATACGCTCTTTTCGCTGACGGCCAGGTACCTGGATCGATCACGCCTCAGCACGTGCGCGACTTTATCGCAACCGTGGAGCGCGACACCAAGTCGCACTTTATCGTAGCATCCTCGTCAACGATCCCCGTATCGAATGACGTCGACGCGCCTACGCGGGTGGACTCGTACGAATTGCTAGACGCTCCTAGGGGCTTCGAACTACGCCAGGCGGATGGAGCGATACGCAACGCGACTGGCCGCGATATCGCGGGCATCACGGGCAACATCGCCATGCAAATCGAAACCACGGGCGGGACAAAAACTTTGAGTTTTTGGAGTGAGATTAGCTCGGATGGGGTCACCTGGGATCCTATTGCTAATTCCTTGCGTGTGCGTGAGGTGGCTAGCTCAAATGAGAGTTTCTTGAGCGCGGTGAGTTTTACTGACACATGGCCAGACGGCGCATACATTCGCTTTGGCTTCGTGACTTCAGGGGACACAATGGAGTTTGTCTCCCCCTCACTAATCACCAACGGCGAAGCAGTCAGCGGCAGAGCCATCGTGTGGGAGCTCACCGAGCAGTAAACGGCGCTTGACAGACTTTTTACAAACAAGTAAGTCTTGTTTTTCTAGAAAAATATAAATCCAAGGAACACATCATCATATGAAGACTCAATCAGGCAACACATCAAAGGATCGCGTCATTGTGCAATTGCGCAATACATGCACTGACACATCCCACGTACTCGTGGGTAATGGCTTTAGCTACACTGAGACTGTAGCCGAGGAGGAGCGCATGGATACTTTAGGGCGTCCAGCACAGGACAATTTCCAGCGTGTGCTCGGCACTGGCTCTGTGACGCTGTTCTCGGACGAGTCCGAGAGCTACGTACCTCGCGTCAACGACGTGTTTAACTTTAACGATGCGGCGATCAGTGGCACAGATTTTAGTGGGGACGTGGCTAATGCAGCCGTCACGCTAGACGACGCACTGATTTTGACCGCAGTTAAAGCTGGACGCTACGGCAACGACATCAGCATAGCTCTGGTTGACCCAGGCGTTAATGATGCTGCGTTGTCCCTCGCGTTCGACAGCACTAAGTTGCTGATCACTGTAAACCTGGCAACCGATGGTGGAGGCTTGATCACAAGCGATTACGCAGATATCACAGCGCTACTAGTAGCGTCTGCATACGTAAGTAAGCAGGTCACCCCGAGCTATGCTGGCGGTGAGACTGGTACGTCTGTCGCGATCGCAGTGGCTGAGACTAACCTCGCCAACGGTGCAGGTGACCAGGCGATCATCACTAGCGTGACTGATGCAGCTGACGGAGCGCTAGACGTCCGCGGCTACAGCATCAACTTCAAGGAGTTGACGAGCCCAGTAGCAAACTTGCATGCCTAAGCCCTCAAAAGCTGAGCCATTTTACGACGGAGCACCCACTGCAGGACAGTGGGTGCTTTCGCACATCACCATGCTCACAACCGAGCAAATGTGGGCGTGCGGCAATGGCGTGATGGGTGGCGAGTGGGGCAAAGATGATGCAATGCAATTTTTATGGCTGCACTGGCGGCACAAGACCTGGCAGCTCAAGCTGGGCAAATTATACCTACGCGCCTGGCGCTGGTATGTATCACGCCAGATCGACAAGATCGGACTGGTTAAAATTTCGGAGGATATCTGCCGTATGGTCGATAGCGCCTGGGCGCTGAGGTTGCTGCCTACTGCGGATGACGATGAGACATCGCGCCCGCTGGATACTGCGTGGGTGGCAAGGATGACAATCATGATCGCAGCGAGCACTGGGTGGAGTGAGGATCATATCCAATCGTTGCCACTGGCTAAAGTGTTTCAGTACCAGCGCTCGATCATTGTTGAAAAAACTGGCAAACAGCAAATGACCGCAGAGGAGGTGGCGGGCATGAAATCCGTCAAGGACGCGGTTAAATCTGGCGACAAAGATGCGATCCAGAAGTGGCTACGTGGTGAGGAGTAAAGGATTATTGACACCCCTGCCTTTGTAAACTACTTGTAAATACTATGGCACTCAACTCACTAATTTGGAAACTCGGGATGGATAAATCCGAGTTTGACCACGGACTCCTCAAATCCAAGAAAGACGTCAAATCGACGGCGGCTTCTTTCGCTTCGTCCATGAAGGGCCTGGCTATGGGTGGCCTGGCTGCCGTAGGCGTTGGCGGCTTTGGTGCGCTAACCAGCTCAGCCATGGAGCTGGGCTCAGAGTTGCAGACTCTGGCTCAGCTATCAGGTGCCTCAATCGAGGAGATCCAGCGCTTGGGCGCTGCGTCTAAGACCGTGGGTATAGATACAGCGGGCCTCGCCGACATCTACAAAGATGTGGGTGATAAGATCGGCGACTTTTTACAGACTGGCGCAGGGCCGATGGCGGACTTTTTTGAAAACATCGCGCCGCGAGTGGGCGTGACCGCTGAGATGTTCCGCGAGCTTAGCGGTCCCGACGCGCTGCAGTTGTACCACGACAGCCTGGTAAAAGCAAACGTGTCGCAGAATGAAATGAAATTCTTCATGGAGGCGATTGCGAGTGAGTCGACTAGGCTGATTCCGCTCCTTGCAGACGGGGGGGAGGGCTTTAAAACTTTAGGCGACGAGGCTGTAATAATGTCAGAAAAGACAGCTAAGAGCCTGAAGGAGGCCCAAGGGCACTTAGCCACGTTTGGCAGGACACTTACGATTATAGCGGGCACAAGTATCGGCAACGCCATGGACGTGTTTGCCGACACTGACGAGGACATATCCTTGAGTGCGTCTGCTCTCAAGGATCTTGGTGGTGCGGTAAAGTCTTTGTTTGATACACTGATAGGCGCTAAGCACGGCGATGCCGCAGACAGAGTAGCCGACCGACTAATGGGCGTATCCAGGGCGACAGAAGCCCAGGTAGACTCGGCAGCGGACGGAGTTGGAGCGCTAGAGGAAAAGTACGTGGAGCTGTTCGATACCATAAACGAGGGTGCGGAGGGTTCAGCTAATAACCTGGCGGAAATGAGTATAAAAGCCCAGGACGAAGCGGCAGAGGCATCTAAGCTTTTCGCCTTATCCACCGACCAGGAGAAACTCAAGTCTTTGAACTCTCAGCTAACGGGCATCACAGGCGAGATATTGTCGGGTGGTGGCACGGAGGGAAAGCTCAAGGAGAGGGAGAGGCTACTCGATAAGGTCTCCAGGTTGGAGGTGTCCATGGCTCGTGACGCTGAGCGCACAGCCAAGATTGCAGCCAGCGCAGCCGAGACCGAGCACAAGCGCGACCTAGAGCGCGTGGACGAAAAGACGGCCAAGGTCGCACAGGCCAGCAAGCAAAGCGCTCTACGGATCTCAGCAAGTAGCGACCTGGTCAACGTACAGAAAACTGAGCGCGGTGAGATCATCACCAGGCGCGAGGGCAAGTTCGTGGTGACCACGGAGCGCGGGAAGAGCTCTAGCACCTCAACACGAAGTTTGTCCCCCGAGGCCGCGATCCTAGAAGGGCTTGACTCTAAGTTCGCCGCGATGGAGACTGAGCTAAAGGCTCAACGTACGCAACTTGAAGCAATCAACAATAATGGTGCCGCACTCATCGGCGCGAAAGGGACTAACTCAAATGCTTAAGACACGATACAACTCAGCAGGTAGCGGCGAAGAGCTGCTCAGCACAATCTACACAAAGGCGTTTCCGCAGGAGGATACGAATATCGACCTCCTGGTGCGCACGTTTGTCACCGACCAGGAGCGACCTGACTCGGAAGCGCTCAATACCGCGGATGATCTAGTGCCTGGCTACTACCTGGTAGAGCAAGGCGATCCGTCGCCTGGCGGCCTCGGCGGTCGCACATTTACGCGTACTTACTCTGTGGTGCCTACGCTACCTGATGAGCCAGCCACGTACGTGATAGACTCGTACATCGTATCAGCGAATGCGGTAGGTTGGAACACGTCTGGTTTCGTGCCAAACGGAGCGACTCAGGTCGCCTTCGAAGAGGTCGGGCCAGCTGCGGTAAAGACGACAGCAGCGCTAGGCAGCACGATCACGCAGACGTCGGTACCCAACACGCAAAACATCACGTTTACGCACCCCGATGGCTGGGCGTCCTATGTTGCTGTCACGAATCGAAACTTGTGGAGCTCCATCGAGATCACTGTCTGGGGTGTGACCTCGGGGGCGGAGGTGCCTTACGTATCCCCACGTAATATCGCAGCCACGATCAAGCGCGATTTCTTCCTCGTAGGCCCTGAAGCTTGGGCTGATTACGCAGCATCTGATAATATTCCTCGCTTTTCCACGGGAGATGTATACAGCGGTAGTTTGAAAGCGCTAGAAGAGAGTAGTTTGTCGCGCTGGAGGGGCAACATCTACGAGCGCCGTACGCTCGTATCGTCCAGCTCCCTCATCACCTCCAAATTCCGCGTAAGCTAAACCAATTATGTCAGAGCAAAACACATTCAACTCAGAGCTAGAGCAGTTCCGCAATTTGGGCAACCAGGCGGGACTGCTCCTGTGGCCTGAGGGCACGGTACGTCGCACCCTCAACTTCATGAACGCGCTGTCAAACTTGCGTGTGATCAACGGTACCGTCAACTTTGCAGACGGCCAGGTAGTGATCAAGATCGATGACCCGCGGATATCGCAGATCACGGATCGACTCTCCGCGCTAGAAAACGATTATTTGGATTTGGAGACGGACGTCAACGGTGACTTAGTGTTCAACTCTGACGGCACAGTGAGGACTTCGGGGTACGACGGGTCGAGCGGCGGCAGTCACTCAGGGCGCAACGATTTTGGTACAGGCAACAGCGGCGGCACAGATGGGGGCAGTGGTGGCGGTACCGAGGGTAGTGGCACCACAGGCGGCGCACCCACGGGCTCGGGTGGCGCGAACAACTCGGGTACGTCAGAGACTGGCGGAGGTAGCAATACCGACTCGCTACCTGACCCAGCCGCGGGCGGCGTGCGCTTATACATCCAAGGCGGGGACGTAGTAAGGACTTTGTCACCCACCGCAAGCGTGACGGTCACCGCGGTCATAATCAACAACACTGGTGTCGCAGCGACTAACGTCAGGTGGACGACTACGATGGCGGGCCGACTTGACCCTAGCTCTCCATCTGAGCAGACAGGCGAGACAGCTACGTTTCTGTTCGACACGCAAGGGCAAGGGCGCATAACGCTCCGAGCTACCGTGGACGGTCGTGGCTACGTGGACGAGGTTAACGTCTCCATAGTCACCAGCTCTGGCGCCACATTCACCGCAGGTGAGGCGCAAACAGTTGACGGCCTCGTGGATCCGTCGACCGCATTGACTGGGTCGTTTTCGACAGGGCAGGATACCGAGTGGAAGCTAATTTCTGGCGACTCAGCTGGGGCGCAGATTACAGATCCGTCGTCGCCCACGACTACGGTCGGGTTCACCGCTGGAGGCACGTACGTGTTTCAGCTAACGAGTAAAGACGACCCTACGCTCTCCGATACGGTGACGATCACGGTGGAAAATCTGATTCCATTTTCAGTGATTTGCATCCCAAAAACTACGGTGGCCGTGACTGGTGAGCAGGGCAATTTGAGCGCGTACGTCAGTCAGCCTGGTAGCCTCATCTGGTGGGAGGCAACTAAGACGCCTGGAGGCTCTTTACCGTCGATCGTGGATCGCAACAGCGCGTCTACTCCAGTGTTTATTTTTCAGGACGGGCTCTACACTTTCAAGATCACGGGGACGTGGGACGGTAAGTCTAATAACGACAGTGTAAATCTACGCGCAGGCCCTCCACCTGCGTTTGCGCACATGCGTTGCCTTGTTTCTGGCGCGACGGGCAACACAATCGGTGCCCGATTTGCTGGCCAGTGGCAGGGTTTTATCGAGGGCGGAAGCTTAGTCTCCTGGGGCGGCTCAAGCTTTGCTAGGTCTAATACGGCGACTGGCGTTTACACGTCCGCTCAGCCGTCGACGTCCACTCAGTTGATAAACCTATCAGACATCGAGCCAAACGGGGACGCACCCAGCAAAATCGAGTTCCAGTACACCGATGACTACTCAGGCGGGGCACTAGGGTCTAGCTGGTGGACACTAAGCACCCACACCTGGAAGGGCCACGGCTCCTATTACGCAAACGGATCATTCATCGCAGACTAAAAATAAATTATGAGACGAAAAACTTCAGATGCGGCCTTGGTCGCTCAAATCAAACGATTGCAGCAGGTTGTTTTGGCTCCTGCTGCAATCGGGGACTACACCGCTCTGGTTGGAGTGGGTGATGTAGTCACACTCGACGCGGGCACACTGGCCAAGGCACAGGCAGACACCGAGGCAAACTCGGTGATCTACGGCGTGGTGTACTCGCAGGACACGAGCAGTACGCTGATCGCTACCTCAGGCATCATCCGATCGACCGCTCACGGATTTACCGTGGGCACGTACATATATTTGTCGCAGGGCACCGCGGGCGCGATCACAAGTGCGAAACCTGGCAGTGGCGTCATCGTGCGTGTGGGTTTAGCCACGCACGAGGATTACATTATGATCAGGCCAGAGGCTGGCGATGTAGTTCAGGGGGGTGTAGGCGACATGCTCAAGAGCGTGTATGATACGAATGACGACGGTAAGGTGGATGTGGCGGCCCTAGCTGACCTTGCCACCCTAGCAACCACGGCTACAACGGCTACAACCGCAACCACCGCAACGGAAGTTTCGGATGTTGACCTGGCGGGCGAAGTGAGCAAGGTATGGAGCAAGGACGCGGCGGGCAACCAAGGTTTCGCAGCGCCTACGGGCGGTGGTGGCGCAGACCCGTCATCTATCGGAGGGTTTCACGACGATGGCGATATCACCTCAGGCGGTTTCCACGATGATGGGCCAGTCGCTTAATTATTGACTTACTCAAATTAACCTTTACCAATTTTTTACATGTCAAGACGCAGATTACCATTCGCAACAACCACCCAACGCCAGGCCCTCACCGACCAGGTGCTCCACGAGGTCATGTATGATACAAACCTGGAGCGCTTTTTCACCTGGAACGGTGCGGGCTGGGTCGATCAGGTGACGGGGGAGGCGGAGGCGGTTCCCTCAACCCTAAATAATGGCCTGGTGCACCTCTGGAAGCTAGATGAGGCTAGCGGCACACGCGCAGACAGCGTAGGCGCTGCTACGCTCACGGATAATAACACTGTGACGTCCTCTACGGGTAAGACGTACCCGCTTGCGGCTCAGTTTACCGCGGCAAATGACGAGTATCTTAGCAATGCAATTGGGGACGTAGGCCTCTTTAATGTGTTTCACCTCTCTGTGTGGGTATATTTCGACGCATTTACTGGGGCTCAGCAATGGATTGTATCTAAATTTAACACTATCGGAAGCAACCGAGAATTATTGGTTTACCTGGATCCATCTGACGACACCCTGCGCGCCGTCAAATATACGGATGGCGTGTCTTCGCAGGGGGCAAATAGCGGGATCTCCCCCAGCACGGGCACTTGGCACCTGGTTGAGGTGATGCACTCGGGTACAGAGTTGGGCATAGCTGTGGATGGTGGTGCGTTTGTTACTACGGCGGATACGTCATCTTTTAGCGGGACTGCGGATTTGGAAATAGGTGGCAGTATTGCGGGGAATGTTGAGCACGGTGGTCGCATAGAGGCCGTCACGGTCTGGGATCGCGTACTCACAGCAAATGAGCGCACAGAGCTCTACAACTCTGGCTCAGGCATCGCATACCCTTATCCGCTGGTTGGTGGAGGCGGCACCCCCTCAGGAGAGGGCGACAGC
>Ga0070747_1000848_pt1 | contig 15101 bp, 28 predicted proteins | sample VirMetDEL_Mar_31_FD_77321 | JGI IMG/M metagenome (GOLD analysis project Ga0070747, IMG submission 77321) | Aqueous microbial communities from the Delaware River and Bay under freshwater to marine salinity gradient to study organic matter... | ecosystem: Environmental > Aquatic > Marine > Coastal...
CTAGAGTAGAAGGTGCTGCTAGTTCAACAGATAATGCAGTACCTAAATTTGATGGGGCTACTGGTAAAATAGTGCAGAACACTGGTATTATTATTGATGATTCTAATAACATAACTGGTGTTGCTAACTTAAGTACTACTGGTCATGTTGATATTGATAATTCAGGTACTGATGATTCAGTTACTGTTAATCGTGGGGGCTCAGGTGACGCTATTGTAATAACTAAATCTGGTTCAGGTAGAGACATTGTAGTTAATACTAATGAATTTATAGTAGACGATGGTGATGTTACAGTTAGTGGTGACGTGTCGGTAGGTGGTGATATAGCTGTCACTGGTACTGTAGATGGTCGTGATGTTGCTACTGATGGAACTAAGTTAGATACTATTGAAGCTGCTGCAGATGTTACAGATGCTACAAATGTAGATGCTGCAGGTGCAGTTATGGAATCTGATAGTACAACTGCTAGTATGTCTTTTGTAATTGACGAGGATAATATGGTTTCTGATTCAGCTACTAAAGTACCTACACAGCAGTCAGTTAAAGCTTATGCAGATACTAAGGCATTAGCTAGTGATGTGTCTAATGTAGATAATACTAGTGATGCTAATAAACCAATTAGTACAGCTACTCAGACAGCTTTGGATTTAAAGCAGGCTGAGCTAATTACTACTAGAGGTGATACTATAATCGGTGACGCTTCAGGAGATTCTAGTAGACTAGCAATTGGCACCGCAGGACAAGTATTAAAGTCTGATGGTACAGATGTTGCTTGGGGTACAAACACAGCCGCACCTGCATTTAATACAGTTACTAAGACAACTACTGCAACTCTCTCTATTTCTGGTGAAGATAATGTAATATGTGATGCAAGTGGTGGGGACTTTACAATAACTTTACCTGCTGTTAGTGGTAACTCAGGTTTAACTTATAAAATAACAAGTAAGTCAACAGGTACAATAACTATCGAAGGTAATGCTTCTGAGACAATCGGTGGGGAACTTAATGTCCGTTTAGCTTCAAAAGGTGATTCTATATCTATAACTACAGATGGTATATCGTGGTTTTATATAAGTGATAATATTGTTTATGCGGCTAGGTATACCAGTAATAGTGGGCAGAGTATAGGTACAGCCTCATTAACTGATATAAAATATGAAGATATAGTAGAAGATACTCATAATGCATATGATATTTCTACAGGTGTTTACACTATTCCTATAAGTGGTTGGTACCAAATAAGTGCAAAGTATGAAGTATCTATGAGTTTAGGTACTACAGAGCTAGTCCAAGTTCTGATTGAAGTTGATAGTTCTCTAGTTTCTTGGGGTTCTGTTGGGGGATCAGGGTCTAGTAACCAATACTCTCCTAACGTAAGTGAAGCTATTAAATTAGATGAGGGTCAAGAAGTAGTAATCCAAGGTTTTTCAAGTATAGCTGCTTCTCTTGCTGCAGGTTCAGCACAGAACACTTTTTCAATACACAGAATCAAGTAACAATTAAACAAGTGGTGTTAATAGTAAAATGTTAGCATCACTTTATCAAAGGAGGTCACATGGCTGACAAGAAGAAAAAACAAACTGATTGGCAGAAACGATTTAGTGCTGCATTCAGGGGTGATAAGCTTGAATTAAAGAAAACAATAAATGGTCAAGATCAATCACCAGAAGCTAAAGCTGAACGTGCTGCTGCTCGTAAGCTTAAAGGCATTGGAAAGAATTAGTATAGGAGGAAATTATATGAACAAGGAGGACTACTATAAACGTATAGAAGATAAAATGGATAAACAGACTAGCATGCTTATAAAGATTGAAGTTGATGTTAATAAGGAATTTAATGTATTAAAACTAGCACACCAAAAGTTAAAATATGGAGTAATGGGTTTAACTATATTAGTCTTTTTAATGATATCTTCTGATTATCCAAAGATTGCTAATTTATTAAAGAAGTTTATGTAAGGAGTAAATATGTCTGATAAAGATATAGAAACTAAATTAAAAGCCAATGAGGATTTACTTAATGGTTTACACCAAATGGTCGCTCAGGATTTAATCAAGAAGATTGCTTCTGGTGAGGCTACGGTACAAGAACTGAATGCAGCTATAAAATTTCTTAAGGATAATGATATAACTGCAGATGTTCAATATAATCAACCGTTACAAATGTTAGAAGGTGAGGTCACTGAGGTGGGTGAGTTACCTTTTATTGTGGAGGATGAAGATGAAGTCGTGTAGTAAGTGTGGTGAAGAGAAGTCATTGGAAGACTTTAGTATATCTAAAAGGGCTAAGGATGGTCGTGAAGGTAGATGTAAAGTATGTTTAAATAATAAACGTAAACTTTATTACAAAGAGAATAAACAAGCTTTTAGAGATTATGAAAAAACTTACAGAGACAATCATAAAGAAGCTGTTAAGGCTAGAGGTAAGAGATGTTACTGTAAAGATAGGACTAAAGCCCAGACAGCTTTATATAGAGCTAGGAAAATAAGTGCTACACCAAAATGGTCTAACATAAAAGCAATTAGAGACTTCTATAAGAAATGTCCTGATGGTTATCATGTGGATCATATAGTACCACTTAGAGGTAAAAATGTTAGAGGTCTACATGTACTTGCTAACTTACAATATTTAAGTGCTTATGATAATACAAGCAAAGGAAATAGACATGAGTCTGACAGTTAATCAGAAAAAATTAATGGAGAAAGATTTTAGGAATTTTGCTCACGCAGTTTGGATGCATCTAGATTTACCTAAACTCACACCTGTCCAGAATGATATTTGTAAGTATTTACAACATGGTGGTGAGAGAACACAGATTCTTGGATTTAGAGGTGTAGGTAAGAGTTATATTACTGCTGCCTACGTATGTTGGTTGTTATGGAAAGACACTGAAAAGAAAATACTAATTCTAAGTGCAGGACGTGACCGTGCAGATGCGTTCTCTATATTTACTAGGAACTTAATTAGAGATGTACCCTTTCTAAAACATCTGGAACCTGATAAATCTATTGGTGAGAGAGCTACACAGAATGTATTTGATGTCCATGGTGTTAAAGCAAGTGGTTCACCCTCAGTTAAGTCTGTGGGTATTACAGGTCAAATAACAGGTAGCCGCGCAGATGTTATTATAGCAGATGATATAGAAGTTGTATCTAATAGTGCAACACATGATCTTAGAGAGAAGTTAGCTAGATTAGTTACTGAACTAGATGCTGTTATTAAACCCGATGGAAAAATAGTTTACCTAGGTACACCACAGACTGAACTAAGTTTATATAATGTATTATATACTAAAGGTTATGGTATGCGTATATGGTGCTCAAGAGTACCTAATCAACGTGAAGCAGATAGTTATGGAGCTAAGTTAGCCCCTATGATTAGGGAGATGATGAAAACTTCTGAGGCAGGTACTTCAACTGATCCATTGAGATTTGATGATGAAGACTTAGCTAAACGGGAATTATCTTATGGACGTGCAGGTTTTGCATTACAGTTTCAGTTAGACACTTCACTGTCAGATGGTAATCGTTTTCCATTGAAGGTTAATGATCTAATCATTACCTCATTAAATGATAAATTACCAGATGAGATATTTTGGACTAACAACCCAGTAAATGTCCTTAAAGAGCTACCTAATGTAGCTATGGCAGGTCAGAAGTACTATAGTCCTGAGAAGCTCTCAGACTCCCACTCAGCTCCCCAAATGACAATCCTTAGCATCGATCCCTCAGGAACGGGCGGGGATGAGACAGGCTATTCTGTGCTCTCTATGCTTAATGGTAATATATTTGTACCAAAGATAGGTGGTTTTATAGGTGGTTACACAGATGAGACACTGAGTGGTCTAGCTAATATCGCAAAGGCTTACAAGGTTAATAAGATAGTAATTGAGTCAAATTTTGGGGATTCAATGTATACTCAACTATTAAAACCACATTTAAATAGAATATACCCTTGTGAAGTTATTGATATAAGAGTTAACTCTCAAAAGGAATTAAGGATAATAGATGCTCTAGAACCTGTATTAAATCAACATAGGCTAATATTTGATCAGAAAGTCGTTATAGAGGATTATGAAACAGCTAGACAGCATTACAGTCCAGATAAGGCTACACAGTACATGCTATTCTATCAACTGTCCAGACTCTCAAAAGAACGTGGATCATTAAGACATGATGATAGATTAGATGCACTAGCACAAGGTGTTAAGTATTTCTTAGATTATTTAGATGTAGATCAAGAGTTCCAAAAGAACTTAAGACAAGAAGAATCTACGGATAGATTATTACAGTCATTTACTAATGATTGGTTAGAAGAACATGGTGGTTCTAAACAAAATAACATTAGACTATGGAGGAAATAATGGATTATGAATTTTGGTTATGTACCTGTTTAGCGTTAGGAATAACGATTATTATAATGGATTAGTATAGGATATAACTATGTGTTATTAGGTACTATATGGGTATTATTTAGTGTCTCATAAGTACTTAATTTCACATTGTAAATTCTATTTATTGATACCAGTCCTAAGTGTTTAATTTCATTCACTTTTAGTGAGATGTGTACCATTGAAAGAAGAGATCATGGGGGATTATAGGGGGTTTTATAATAGAATAATAGAAATTATAGAACACTTTTAGATTATATGGAAAAATAGAAAAAAGGAAGAAATAATAGATATTATAGAATTATAGATATAACTATTATGTAATTATATACAATTATTTCTTATTATAATATGTAATAATACATAATACCTAGTAATTATACTATATAGCGTATAAACTAATAATATACCATTATACGTATATCACATATTACAATATGTAATAACAGGTATCAAAAATGATACCATCACAATACCACACCAAGGTGACACGAGGTTGCCACCAATAGACCCCAAGGAGCCTCACTGTAGTTCGTTAGCGATCAGCTTGGCTATTATTGGTAGACTATACTGTATTTAGCATTCTTTGCTATCTACAATTCATTTAAATACATTATTGGTATGTTTACATGCCTTTTATTATAAATCGTTTACAGAGCCTCTGAAGGGCTAATTAGGAGGTGTAATGTTCAAAGTACCAGAATCACTAAAGCACGTAGATGTTATGGGGATTCAAATACCTGTAATCATTGATCAATCACGTTGTGAACACCTAGGAGCACTAGGATTGTTCGATGGTGAGATCGTTTTAAGACAAGAATATGAAGATCATGGTGTATTCATGAAGACATTAGTACATGAGATGTTTCATGCACATTGTCACACTATAGGTCTACAATTAGACATACAAATAGAAGAAGTACTAGCTACAACTAGTGAAAGGTTATTCGTATCAGCTTCACAGACATTCGCAGATATATTTGCACCGATGGTCTCTGATGAAGATGGAGAACCTGTCAAGAGAGGTAGAGGGAGACCACGAAAGGGCACTTAGGTGTCCCAAGGTTTCGCTAGATATCCAGTATCATAAAAAATTGAAAATAAATGTGAGGCACTATATTTACTTCACGGCACCTTGGTGTCCCCCATGCCCCCTTTAATTACAAGACCTTACACCTTAGTGCCCCCTAGTGTTATTTGGTGTTACTATAGTGTTGCAGAGTGCAATTCTGTGTCACCTTGGTGTCCCAAAGTGTGTAACTCTTGGTTATTACTGGTGTTACTTGGTGTTGCATTGTGCAATTATGTGTTGCTTTGGTGTAATCCTGTGTGTACGTGGTGTTTCCGTAACTGTATTCAAGCATCTTTATTTTTTTCCTATTAGTTATACTAATACTTACACCTTGGTGGTCTATTAGTAACACTAATACTTGCTACACCTTTACTTATACAGTGTGCTAATGATCTTGGTCTAATTGGTTCTAACATAACACTAATGTACTCATCATTGCACTTTAGTATCTCATCATAACACTTCTTATCTAATACCTGACCTTGTGTGCATACAGCTATTATTAGTTTTAATGTAATTAATGTTAGCATAATTATTTCCTTTATAAGTTTACTTAAGTTTCACTAATACATACTCAACAATACACTGGTGGTCTATGGACTGTCTAATATGCAGCTCACAATGCTTAATCGAGTGTATCACCAGGACACCAACTACCACTAATACCAGTGTACCAATCCAATCTATATTCCTTGTCCTCATTCACACACCTTTGACACCAACGTGTCTCTAATTGTCGCTACATAGTTGAACTTTGTATTTGCATCAACTAATATTAACATCGTTAGCATTATAATAATCATTGTACTAATCTTCATTTAACACCTCACATATTACTATAATTAGTACTACCACTAGTGTTATAAATGGTGTAAGTAGCATTATTTCTGTCATTACGCCGCCTTTGTGTTGTTCATCTCTTTAAGCCATTTAATCCAAAGTTCTAACTCTTGTTTCTCTTCACTGTTTAACATTCTTGATTCGTTCATTGTTGCCTCGTTTGTTGTGTTGTGGTTCACTATAATTATCTTACACTATGTTTATTATCGTGTCAATAGTTTATTTACTTTAATTTAAGGTTTATTTAATTAGTATTTAATTAGTGTTATTAAGTATTAATTAAGTTGACACCAATAGATCACTTAGGTGTCACTATCTTGTCTATATAATGTAGTATGATTATTTTTTTTGTTTTACTTGGTAACACTATTTAATTCACTAGGTAACTCATTGAAATCATTCTATTTATACATGTTTTATGACTGTGTTGTGTTTTTTCTATTGCACTTTAATTAATGCTGTGTTATTATTATTTCAGGGCAACAACGACAAACATTGTTACCTACTAATTAAATAAAACAATAAAGTGAGGTTATAAGATGAAGAAAAGAAAAGGATTATCATTACATAGACACAGTGAAAGTAATTTACTAATGTATCAACTATATGACACTGTGGTACTAAGTATGAATAATGTATACTTCAAGCTAAATACAGGTGGTTTTAAAACGAACCACACTAAAAACTGTATGAATGATAACTTACCAGAAGGATATAGAGTATTTCAAAAAGACTTTGAATGGTATGTAGAGACGCCAGAAAAGGTATTAAATTTCGAAGATGATATGGTTTTAACTTTATAAAGGATAGGGCATGGAAAAGACAACAAAAGTAGCAAGTAAAATTGGGTATACTAAGGGTAATATATTACACTGCGAGACCACTGGGAAGAACTATGAGGTACTAGAGTGTAAAAGAATAAGATTATTTGATGAAAAACCCAACTTTGGGTTAGTATTGAAAGAACTTACAAGCCAGAATGTTTATATTAACTAGGAGATATTTATGATTGTTAGACATAAGATTACAGGTGTTATTATTTTCAATGGTACTGATTTAAGATATGCTGATTTAAGATATGCTAATTTAAGAGGTGCTAATTTAAGAGGTGTTGATTTATATGGTGCTGATTTAAGAGGTGCTGATTTATATGGTGCTGATTTAAGAGGTACTACTTTAACGCACTGTAAAGGTATTTTAAGCTTCACCGGAGGGAAGCACCTAATAGTATATTTTAAATACAACGGTGTTCACTATGCAAAAATTGGATGCATGACTAAACCAATTCAAGAATGGTTAGTAGAATTTGATGAAGTAGGTACTAAAGAGTGTTATGACGTAGAAACTATAAAACTCTATGGTGAGGTTTTAAAAGTATTTTTAGGTTTTGAGTTACTCTAGGAGAAATTATGCGAAACATATTATTAATATTACTCTTGGTATCATGTGGTAAACAATCCATAGAACTAGAAGACTCCGAGCATTTAGTCGGCGGCGAAACAAAGAGTATAATTGTGGTAGAATTATCTTTCATATCACAAGTGAATGAATTATGTAAAGACTTAAACTTGATTAGTGACTTTGGTACATACGAACTATACAAGCAAGAAGTAGCTAAGTGTACCTTTGATAATATATCTATCTTGAATATAGGTGATATAAGTCAAGAAGGATTTAATGATATTATAAACGATGTATGCAGTAACCCTGAATACGTAAATGAAACAATATGTCAATAGGAGACAACTATGAACGCATTTTTTAGAAGAGATTACCTTTACACTTTAGACACAAATCAACTAGTAAGGTATTTAAAATATGACCGCAAAACTAAAGAATATATCTTTATTGAGGGTGGTCATAAGACAGCAAACGAGTTATTCATTAGAACACCAAAGGCACACGTAGCTTGCAAGAGGATAAAAGTTCACTCTTGGGGCGGCTACGCACTAACTAACAGTTACCTTGGTAGTAATCGTAAAGATAAGCCAAGAGGCGCTAAACGTCCAAGTCTAGTAAGAGATACCTTTATCCCTACTATGATTACCAATGTAAAGGACTTGATTGAGGGTAAAAAATACAAGGTAACACAAATATTCGGTAGTGGCTACTTGAAAACAGATATATACACTGTAGTAAGGCAATCAAAATTAGGCTTAAATGCAAAAGTTAAAAGTGAAAGAGGCGGCTTTGAAAATATTCACAAAGATCAGCTAGAAAGAAACTTGATTAAGATTGAATTAGTAGCATAATAAACGAAACAACGTGAGGTGAGTAATGAAAACTATAAACAAATACAAACGTGATATAATTAAACTATTTAATCAAACAAATGGTGAAAATTTAGACAATGGAATGACTTGGTATAAAGATGCAAATATATACGCAAAGACTTTAGCTAAAGATTTTGATATTCCATTAAACAAAGTTATAGGAGTTATGGCGGCATTATCACCTAATAATAAATGGGATAGAAATAAGATTGATACTAGGAAGTTTTTAGAAGAACCAAGTCTAGACACCAAAGTATGCACCTTTACGAACCAAAGAATTAAGGCTATGTATATTTATCATGGCACAGGGTGTGAAGATAGTATCCTAGGTATTTTAAATGGTGTTAAGACGTGTAACTTCTTTAGTAATATCTTGAACCATAAGACATGTGATAGGGTAACTGTAGACATGTGGGCATTCAGAAGTGTAGGAACAGAGGAAAAGCTCAAGAATGTACCACTTGTCACTCAAGCATATCAAGAGTTGGCAACTGAGTTAAATATTGTACCTCATCAGTTACAAGCGGTGGTCTGGGGTGTAATCCGAGGGAGTTTAGTATGAAATTACAAGTTAAAACTGATTTAGATTTACAAGATATTGCAGTCTCATTAGGTGAGTCTAGTAATAACGAACAAGCATTATTCTTAAATATACTATTCAAAACCCTTATGTCTAGCTGTGAAGCTATACATAGAAGAGATAGACAGCTGTTAGCTATTGAAGAGCTTTTAGATAAAAATGCTTTAGAATGTGTTAAGTTTTTAGGGAGCGGTGATGAATAAAGTAAAAGACCTATACAGTGAAAAGTTTGATAAGTTAAATGATAAGATAAGTAAATTATCATACCATAACGCAGCAGAAGGTAGTAACTACGTAGCTGAAACAAAGGAAAGGTTTCAAGTAAAGAAAGAAATTACTGCTATGACAACTGAATTAGTTGGACTTGGTGTAACACTAGAGGAGTTTAGACAAAATACCAGTGGTGGTTTATTTAGACTTAGTGATTTATTTACTGCTAAGGCATGGGAGAAAATTAAGAATGACTAGAGGAGAATTAAGAAAGATAGCAGCCCAACTATTAAAATACTTAGTTGAGTCTGGTTATACACAAAATGATAGTGGTGATACAATTATAGCATGTGCTAAATTAATCCAAGAGGTAAGACATGGAAAAGAAAACAGTGAAAAGATTAATAGAGAAGAAAACAATAGGGTACGAGTACACAACGAACGACTTAGTGACCTTTAGATCAGACAACAAGAAAGGGCTTATAAGAATTGATGATTTCGATAGTGAGATACTACTTGATATCACAGAAGAAAGTGCTTTTATGTTGATGGAGTTTTTTAGATATGTACATACAGAACTAAAGGAAAATAATGAGTAAATCAAAACGTGGTAGAAGAAAAGTAAGTCATGATAATTATTCAGAACGTGACTTAACAATTATAGGGGTAATGGCGAGAGTATTTTTAGCATTAACTTTGTTAGGATTATTTATTGTCATGGTGTCACTAGGCAGTAATTAGGAGATAATTATGAGTAAATTTAAAGTAGGTGAAATAATTCAGCATCAATTTTGCAAGATGAAGTTACGAGTTAAGTTTATTGGTGATAAATACTTAGTCGGTGAAACGATCAGTGGTAATAATCCAAGTGTAGTGCAAAATGTACAGTATGATTTATGGCAAGTTATACCAGAAGATATTATAGCTAATGAGTATGTACTTAAAAGAGCTTGGTTAAATTGTGGTAATGATTTTGGTACATTTTTAAAATTAGTTGATAGCTTTAAGCAAGATTATATAGAAAGTTCACTACCATAGGAGATAATTATGAGAAAATACGCAGTAATAAAGGGTTATTTGAAACATAGTAATAAATTATTTAACCACTTTGATGAACACGCTAATAGAGTACAAGCCTATACAGCCTATAACAGAGCTTTAAAAGATATAGCTGATTTTATAGAAAAGTATGAGTCAGGAGTATTACCAAAAGAGTTTTTAGACGGTTTAATCGAGAAGTCAGAGGAAAAATAAAATGGAAAACTGGAAGGAAGTTACCTATATTAATCAAGATGCTTATGGTTTTATATTAGCTTATTTATTGAAGAAATTTGGGTTGAAACTAATGTCTTTATCTTGTGGCGGTTATGGTAAACCACAATATGTTAAATATTATATAGAGGAGAAATAAATGTTTATGTATGGGCTAGTAGCAATTATGTATACAATCAGTTTGATAGGCGCTTTCTTTATAGGAAATATGGAGTCAGCTTTGTTATTAATAGTTATTGCGCCAATATCAATCTTATTAATGATAGTTACACATTAAAGGAAAAATAAATGAAAACACAGCTAGAAATAGAGCAAGAGAACTACGATAACGGTATGACAAAGACTCTAAAAGAGTTTCATAACGATAAGTCAAAAGCTCGATTGTCTGAAACAAAGGGAGCTTCTCAGTTAATTCAGCATTACAAGAATGTTCTAGCTGATGAGTTAATGCTTGCAACTGATAAAGCACATAATGGCAAGGCAGTACCAAGAAGAATAGCTAACAAGTTAATCATAGTATTAGGGGCAGAACAGATAGCACATTTCACAGTCCAAACTGTTCTTAATACTCCTTCTATGACGATACCGCTTAACAAACTGGTAAACCGTCTAGCTGAAACTTTAAAGCAAGAGTTTATGTTAGCTCAAGCAAAAGAAGAGGATAAAAAGAAGTTTAAATTCTTAACTGCAATGATGGCAAAGCGAGTATACACTGGTTCTAGAAAGTTACAAATAGCGAATCAATTAGTTAAGAAATACCAGAATCTAGATTACAGTAGGTCACTAGATGACTTCAAGGCTTTAGCTTTATACTCAATTGAGTATCTAAGCGAAGTAAGAATTGAGAATAATGGTGCTATATTTGATACACTATTCACACTTACTACTTCTAACATTAGTAGTAAAAAATCTCTAAGAATGGTAAAGTTTAAGAAGTGGTTTTCAGAGTATATTGAACAAAATATCCTTAATGGTAACTTGGTATCTTCAAGTGACACTCCATTGGTCGAGAAGCCGATCCCTTGGGATAACTTTAGAGGTGGTGGGTATCACTCAGAGAACTTCAAGTATAATTTTATCTCACGAGGTAGAAAGAAAGATTATATCGGAGTTGATATGAGAGCTACAATGAATGCTGTTAATAGATTACAAGAAACACCTTTAAGAGTTAATAAGAGAATCTTAGAAGTAATGAATAAGGTAGTAGAAGACAATCTAAGTATTGGTGATTTACCAAAACACATAGAAGTACAACATACTCCATACCCGTATGAAGGTCTTAAATACCATGATGCAACACCAGAGCAGCAAGCTCAAATTGTCCAATGGAAAATAACTAAGACATCAGGACATGAGTTAGAAATTTCTAATGGTTCAAAGTATATGAAGTTACTTAGATGCTTAGCAGAAGCAAAAAGATTTAAAGATTATAATGAGATTTATTTTGCATACTATGTTGATTATAGGGGTAGAATGTACCCAAAAGCAGCAGGATTATCACCACAGGGTGACAAGTTCACTAAGGCTTTACTAGAATTTTCAGAAGGTAAACCAATACTAGATATTGATTCTGAAATGTTCTTTGCTAGTCATGGTGCTAATACTTGGGGTGAGGATAAAATCTCTAGAATTGCAAAGCATAAACTAATACTAACACTAGAAGACGAGATAGGTCTTTGTGTTGACGATCCTATGAACCCAGAGGCTATATGGCACAAAGCAGATGACCCTTGGGGATTCTTAGCTTTCTGTTTTGAATGGTATGATTATAGAATTTATGGTAAAGAGTTTAAAAGTCACTTATCAGTGGCAATGGATGGTAGCTGTAATGGTCTACAACACCTATCAGCAATGTGTCTTGATAAAGTAGGTGGTAAATCAGTAAATCTAACGAACAACAGTACCAAGGAGGATATATACACAGATGTAATGAATGTAACAAAGAAATTACTCTTGAGTAACGGAAGCTTAAACGCTCTCAAGTTACTAGAATTAGATGCAGTAACAAGAAAAGCGTGTAAAAAACCTGTAATGACAGTACCCTACGCAGGAACACAGATGGGCACTAGAGACACCGTGAGGGCTTATTTGAACGACACGGGGATAATGTCCCAGTTTCCTACTGAGGAACAAGCTGATGTGGTTACGTTGTACACTCAGTGTCTCTGGGATGCAATCTCAATGGTAGTAATCAAGGCTAGAGAAGTTATGAACTTTCTTAAGGGATTACCAAGAGAGATATTACAAGCAGGTCACAAGAATACGATTGAATGGACAACACCAAATGGCTTCAAAGTAGTCCAACGTAAACCTAACCTTAAAAAGTTTCAGGTCAATACGTTACTTGGTGAGTTTTGTGGTAATAGAAGGTCAATGATTCAAATGCAAGTACCTTTAGATACACCAAACAAAGGTAAGCATGGAAATAGTATTGCACCTAACTTGATTCATAGTTTAGATGCTTGTCATTTACAGAATACCATTAATTCAATCGAGGATGGCGTCAGTTTGAATATGATACATGATAGCTATGGTACACATGCCTCAGATTGTAGGCAGCTCTATGAGGCTATTAGGCAGCAATTCTTTGATATTTATAAGAATAATGATGTTTTACAGAATTGGTTAGCTCAGCAACCTGAGTTTGACTACGGAGAGATACCTGAGAATGGTGATCTTGATTTAACCGAAGTACTCAATTCAGAGTATTTCTTTGCATAGGAAATAGTATGACAACTAAAATTAAAAAAATGAATGAAGATGGAACAATTGAGACAACAACAGTGGACACTAGAACACTAGAGCAGAAACTTGGTGCTAAATTGACATTTAAAGAGAAACTTGACATTATGTTCCCTACTAATCCAGTTGATGTTACTATGGGTTGGTGTGAGTTTGATAATCATAAGTTCTATAAGTAGGAGATACCATGAGACCCTTTAAAAACGAAGAAGAAATTGAAATGATCAAAAAAGAAAGAGAAAGTTTAATTACTATTGTCACTAATTTTAATACCAGTGAAGATGAAAAGAGATTTATATTAAGAAGAATCAATATCATCACAGAGAAACTATTAGAACAAGCGATGTATACTGGTACAATAAAATAAGTTTAATACCATTAATCAAGTACTTAGGGAGGTCATTATGATCTCCTTTTGTCGTTTAAGTTATTGATTTTACGTTCCTATTTTTATTATTTACTAATACCATAAACTATTGATTTTATTAGCTTATGGTGAGATGTGTACCATTGAAAGAAGAGATTATAAAAGAGACCAGTAGGGATATAATAGAATAAGTATAGATATTAATAGATTATATTAGAACACTTTTAGATTATATGGAAAAATAGATAAAAGGAAGTAAATATAGATTATTAATTTATTATACTATATGGGAGGTATTAATGCAGACATGTTCAAAATGTAATGAGGTTAAACCTTTCACAGCTTTCAATAAAGATAAACACCGTAAATGCGGTTATAAAGGTAAATGCAGGTTATGTGTTAAGTTATATTATAAAGCTAACAGAGACTCTATACTGGCTAAATGTGAGGAATATAGAAAAGCTAATCCTGATTGTACTAAGAAGTGGAGGCTACAAAATCCTGAGTATGAAAAAGATCGTCTTAAAAATAACAGAGGTTACTTCAATGCTAAGTCAGCAAAACGTAGAGCTTCTAAACTGTTAGCTACACCTAAGTGGTTAACTGATTTTGATAATGAATATATTAAGTTTGTATATAATAAGGCTAGTTTCCTTGAAATGCATGTAGATCATATAGTACCTTTACAAGGTGTTAATGTTTGTGGCTTACATGTGCCTTGGAACTTGCAATTATTAGAACCTTCGGAGAATATTAAGAAGAGTAATAAATTCTAATGGTTACCCAGATGTGTACCATTGAAGAAACAAAAGGCATCAATAATGATGTAATAATAAAAGTCTGAGAAATCAGAACAGGAGAAAACATGAGTGAACAAAAGAAAGCATTAGTAACAACTCCCATCGGTGAGTGCAGGTGGTTCAGCGTTGCGAAACAAGACAAATTCTCAAACTATACTGTAGAATTACATTTAGATGAATCACCCGAATCAATGCAATTCATTAATTCATTAGAAAACTTTGGTGAAGGTAAGAAACCTTTTGAAAAAACACCTGAAGGTTATAAGGTAAAATTGAAATCAAAAGCACAGGGAACTAAAAGAGATGGTTCAACTTATGTAATTAATGCACCTGCTGTTTACAATGCTTTAGGTCAGAGACTACAAGGTGCAGACCTAGATGGTCTTAATGTTGGTAATGGATCAAAGATTCGCTCTAAAATTGAAGTCAAGACTTATGAATTTATGGGTCAAAAAGGTGTTTCAATTAGTCTAAAATCAGTTCAAATTGTAGAATTAGTTGCCTATGCAGGTGGTGGAGACTATGGTTTTGACGCTGCTGAGGTTGAAGAAGCTA
>Ga0070747_1000849_pt1 | contig 15072 bp, 4 predicted proteins | sample VirMetDEL_Mar_31_FD_77321 | JGI IMG/M metagenome (GOLD analysis project Ga0070747, IMG submission 77321) | Aqueous microbial communities from the Delaware River and Bay under freshwater to marine salinity gradient to study organic matter... | ecosystem: Environmental > Aquatic > Marine > Coastal ...
AATATTTCTTCTGGTTGATTTTAATAAAGATTTTGAAGTTACTAAAGTAACAGATTTAAGAGTTTGCTATAGTCATGATGGTGGACAATATCCTGACTTAGGCATGAAACAAGATATTCCTGTTCGTGTTGAGACAATGATAGAAAACCATTGTATTTCTAGAATATACTGGACAGATAATGTTAATTCTCTAAAGACATTAAACATAAAACAACCTAGATTAGACCTTTTAACTATTGAGTCTCTTGATATAACACCTATCATGACTCCTTCACAACCAGTTCTAGACAGAACCCTACACGGCTCATTGCCAGTAGGAGTTTATCAATATACATTTAAATATATTTCTGAAAATGGAGGAGAAACAACATTTTCACCATTAAGTAATCTATATCATGTCTCAGATCAATCTTTTAGTAGCTCTATAACTTATGGAGGAGGGCCAAGAGGAAACTTGGGAACGCAAGGGTTTTCTTTAAAAGTGTATGATTGTGATCAAGACTTTGACCAAATAGAAATGTATGCTTTATTTTATGACTCATTAAATCAAGCTCCGAGAGTTGCTTTAGTAGACAGCGTTTCAATAAATGGAAGTACTGCTAGTTTTATGCATACTAATTGGAACTCAGAAATTACACAAGGACTAGAAGAGATTTTAATTGAATCAAATACTTGGGATGTATGTAAGGATATAGCAATTAAAGATAATATTTTATTTGCTGCTAATTTAAAGCAAAAGAAAAATTGGATATCTGAAAAAGAATGGAATGTTAAAGTAATGAGGTATCGCATACAGCCAGGAACTGACGGAACGTATTTAGACGCTATGATTACTACTAACGACCCTGAAGTTAAACACTATACAGGCACACCTGGAAGCGCTACAGAGATAAGCAATGGAACGCAAGACGATGCTAGTCACTATTGTGGTCATGGTAATTTATTAGGGATTGATCAATATCTTTTAGCAAGTAACCCTGAAATGTCTTATAATGGACAGTATGGCCATCCAATGTGGAGAACGCAGAGCTTCCAAAGATATAGACACGGGGGTCATCTTAAAGGTAGAGTAAAAACAAAATACGAATACAGGTATTTAGCAGATAAAATGACTTTAGGGGGAGAAAGTTTTAATTATGGATCTAATGGTTTAGGAGGTTGTAGGGTTACTTTTGGATTACAAGAACGTATTGCTGATCAAACAACTAACCCACAATCATCTCCATACATATCAGCAACAGCCGCTCCTGAATCTTTAAAAACTGATTTTCAAGATTTTCCAGCAGATGGTAATACTATAAATGCCACTACACAAAAAGACACTGTATTTAAAACATCTATGTCTTTAGGGGGATCAAAAGATCCACACGTTACTGGTAATAAAAGAGGATACCAAAGAGGTGAGGTTTATAGGTTTGGGGTGCAAGTGTATGATTTAACAGGAGCTCCTGGAAATGTATTGTGGATAGGCGATATAGAAACACCTCAACAGCATGATGTTTTAAGACAACTACGTGTAACTGACTCAGTTTACAGTCCATACAAAAAAACAACAGATGCATCTGGAGGATCAGGTACAAGTATGATAAGTAATAAGCTTTTTGGAAGTAGTAATTACTCACAAGATCATCGTTTATCATATATTTATGGACACGTGATACCTCCTGTTGATGTAGAATGGTTTTCAGGAAGATTAGGTCAATCTATTAAAAATTTAGATGCTTATGTAAAAAAAACAGGAAATCAACAAGGCATACTTCCTAATGACGGCTCAAATTCTGGTTTTACTCCTGACGGTATAAGAAAAGGATTAACTAACAGTGTTTTAAGAGTCAATACTGGAGCAAGTTGGCAATACCCATGGGATATGGATTTAGATCATCATTATGATGATAATCATTACTTGCTTGACTTGTTTGTTAATTTTGAATTCAGAATACCAAGTGAAATATGCGCAAAGATTTCTGGGTTTAGAGTCGTAAGAGCAGTTAGAACAGAAGACGATAGAAGTATAGTACAGCAAGGATTGTTAAATCAAACTGCACAATACGGAGATGCTACATTAGACTTAAAAGACGGTTATGATGCAACAGAATTTTCAAACGCAGACAATAGCGCTTTTGATGACGACCCTGTATTTGTAAATGCTTACAACCCACAAGACACAGGTTCGCCAACAACCCCAACACAAACAGAACAACCAGAATATAATACATATTTAAATGGTTATTTAGGACTAGCTGAAAATACTTATTATGCTTATAGCAACACTGGAACTACAGCTGATGGTAAAGCAACTATTGGAGGAAACACGGCAGGAAAAATATTTTATTGGCCAGAGAGGTCTGATCGTAAAAACTACGATCTAAATTATCATTCGTATCCTGTACCAAATCACCAAGCAGGTACAAGCTCAGAGTCAGGACGACACTTAGCAACTCACTATAGAATGTCAGCTTATTTTGGTGGATATGATAAGCTAACTAGAATCAACGCAACTAATGGTGATGTTGATTCTGGTTACTTAGACAATAATCCTGGCAGAACAGAGATAAGCGGAAGTATATTTACTTTAGACTCTCCAGATAGCGCATTTGGTATAAGGCCATATACTTTTAGAGAGGGAGATGTTTTACGTATAGATAGTGTTTTGAAACTAAGTACTTCTTTGAGGTATGGAAGCAGTGGTACTTTACCAGCGTATTACTTTGCCCATACAGAAGGAGTGCAGAGTTCTAATTATTCCAACACACTTCTATGGAAGCCAGGCAATAGAGATAAAACTGCACAGGAAGGTTTAAAATACGCATCTCGTAAAGAAATAAATGATAACTATGGTGTTTTAGTGGCAAAATATTATTGTTTTGATCCTTATTATGGAATAGGTATGGAAATCACTGGAGGCTCGTATTGTGGTAGTTATTCTGGTGGTAATGATGATGGGGCTAGACCATCTTCGCAAGGTTGGTATTTACCAATATCAGCAGCTAAAGAATTAAGTGATGGTGAAATTGTACCTTCTGGTTTTTTTAAGAAAAGCAGGAGAGTTTCTAAAGGAAGAATCCATGGATTTTCTAACAATACATTAGGCTATTGCAAACATCAAGCAACAACAAATGGTAAATATAATTATAAAGTTTGGGCTGGTGTAAGTAGTTTGCTAGCAAAAACCGTAGGAATCAATGATGCTACTCCAGTTGCTGGATGGACAGAAGCAAAGCAAAAGAAAGATTATACATACGACACCGTATCAACAATGCAAATGGGGTTGAGAAGTATATTAATTGAATTAAATACTAAAAGTAGTGAAGTTAGAAAAACAGGGTCTACCTCAACATCTACTTGGTTTAGCCATAGTCACATAAATGGAAATAATGATAAAATGGATCATAGTGCCTGGTTTGCTCCTTATGATTTATCTATGATTTATGATCATGGGTCGTGGAATGGTAGTAGTAATACAACAGGATATAAAGGAGAATGGTGGAAAAAACCGCAATGGATGTCTGTTTTAACTAAATATGTGCACTCTCAGTATTTAGGAACTAGTGGCAGTCAATGTAATGATAAATACAAAGGATATCATCCACATAATTTTTTATGTTCTATTGTTAGAAAAGTAACTCCATATAATGGTTGGACAAAAGGATCAATTGAAAAAACAAGATACATACCTTGTGGTAATTTTCATGAAGTACCAATTGCCCCTAACGATACTCCAGGAGAATGGCAAGGCCATTTATCACAAGTCTTTGGTGGTGATACTTTTGTAAATTTATACTCTCATCAAAAAACATCTGCACCATATATGAAAAAATCTATGGTTAGGTTTAAAGTATTTCCTGTAGAGTCCTATGTTAACACTGATATGAGAAGTGGATTAAATCTTAACAATGGAGATACAGTTATAGGTAAAGATATGAATACAGCTCCATTTAGTAATGATTGGTTATACAACTCTGTTTATTCGCAAGAGAATACAATTAAGTCTGCTTTAATGGTAGATGAAGATGAAAGTTGTGATAATTTAGATTTACCTTATGAAATAGCATATTCAAACACAAAAATATTAGGTCAAAAATCAGATGCATTTAGAGTCTTTCCTATAAATCAATTTCATGATATGGAAGGTCAGTATGGTGAGATTAATAGAATAGTTAATTTTAAAAATGAAATATATGTTTTACAAGATAGCGCTTTTTCTAAATTATTAGTTAATCCACTATCTATGTTGAGTGATGATTCTGGAACTTCTCTATTTACTGGAACAGGAGAAACTGTAGAAAATCATATTTATATATCTACTAAGTATGGAACTAGGCATAGGTTTAGTGTAGCTGCTAGTGAAAAAGCATTGTACTTTGTTGATGTTAATTTCGGTAGACTATTTAGATACGATACAGAAAAGTTAGTATCTTTAGGAGATGCTTTAGGTCAAAGAAACTATTTAAGATATATTACTAAGCATTGGGAAATGATATCTAAAAATATTTGTAATTCTTCTTCAGGAGGCGGAGCACCTTTTGGAATAACATCAACATCACATTCAGGTGGATCAGTGCAACATGGTATATACAAAACAGATATTAACAGTAAAGCTAAAATAGGAAGAAATTATAAAGCAGACAATCCATTAAAATTCTTAGGTATTAATTCAATATTTGATTATACTAATAAAGAGTTAATGGTAACTTTTCACAATAGTGCGTTTCCAGGGAATTCAAATAGAGCTTTTGCAAGAACATCAGATTTACATGCAATGGGTAATACTGCAAATGGACAACCTATATCACACTCTGAAACATTAGTATATAATGAAGGTATAAATGCATTTACTTCTAAATACACCGTAGCGCCTCCACAATGGCTTACAGGGGCACAAGGAGCATTTATATTATGTCCTGAAAATCAAGTAAGTGCTTTTGAAGCAACAAATTTTTCTTACAAAGACAAAGCTTACAATCAAGTTGGATCAAGCGATAGCGCTTCTTATATAGATTTTAGAGCTAACCCTTTAAAATTATGGATTTGGGACAAGCATGATAAGGGTAAAAAGACACATTTCTTTGGAGAAAAAATAGGTTATGTAACCACTGAAACACAAGATTCTATTACTACACCTGGTACAAATGTAACTGCAAAAAATAAAACTTATGATTCTAAAGATTATGCTCATGAATCATATATAGTAAAAGTAGTTAATTCTGAAGCCTCTGATGCTAAGATATTTGATAATGCTGAAATTATTATAAGGCCTGCTAACGTACCTTTTACTGATATAAAATATATTACAGACACTTCTATAGATAATGTATCTGCATATTCAACTATACACGATAAAACTATTACTATTGATGAAGAAGAACAAATTGTAATTAATAGAAGATGGGATTTTAATGACAGTTCTGAAGGTTGGTATTTTTATGATGGAACTGCTACAGCCACTGAAGCGTCTATAGTAAACACAGGAAACTCTACATTGACATTAGACTACCAAGGAAACGGAATGTTTAGAAGTCCTAACAATAAATATGGATTTAATCAAGGTGGAGGAGATCAACTAAGACCAGATGATAGAGGTTTAGTTGGAAAATACAACAACAAGGTTAGAATGCGTGTTAAGAGAACTGATAATTCAGGAACTTGGGAAGGAAAGATCTACTGGACAGGTACTGATATTAAAAGATCTCTTGTAGGAACGCCATTATCTTGGGGTGAAAGTGGCTCAAGACAGGTAAACATACCTGAGCCAGAAGGGATAGATGATGATTTTGTAATTTTAGAATGGGATATGAGTGATTCAGCAGAATGGGATGATGCTAGAATTGAACAAATAAGAATAGATTTAGATTCTAGTACAGGAACATACGAAGTTGATTGGATAGAGATTGTAGGATTAAAAGCTAGTAAATATATTGACGGAGTATTAAAAACACCATTAAGAACTGATAAAAGTAAAGGTAGAACTAGAGGTACTTGGTCAAAAATCAAATACTCTGCAAATACTACAGAAAAATTTAATATCTTTGCAATACTTGCAAAGTACCGTAAACAACTATAAATAAGCTATGTCAGGATATCAAAATATATTGAAAGCAATGGAGCAGTTAAAAGGAACTGGTATAACTCCTAACTTTGCTAATAAAGGAAATAATCTTAGTAATATTAAAACTAGTGGAGTTAATCCTTATTCATCAAGAGCGTATACAGATTTTAGTTATAGAGATTTAGCTAACCAATCTCCAGAAATATTTGATGAAAGACAAGCTTATTCTGATTTAACGAGTGGTTTATCAGATCAAGACAAATTAATGCTTAAAGGAACTAAGGGATTACAGGGCTATTCATTGGGTAGTGAGTTAAGCCCTTATTTAAGTAAAGGACTAACTAATGTTACTAGTGCAATAACAGGAAGTCCAATATCTAACGCAGCTATGCAATCTTTTAATTTAGGTCCTGCTGCTGGTGTATATAGTGCATTTGGTACAGACAATAATCCTTATACTTTTACAAAGCAAGAAATGTATGGAGGTACAGCATCTAATTTAATGGCTGCACATCAATTGTCAAAAGTACTGCCAGCAGCTAGTAAATTTGCTGGAGGGTCTGCTATGAAATTAGGAGCAGGAGGTGTAAACCCCTATGTAGCATTAGCAGCATTAGCATTTTCTTTTTGGAATAATAAAAGAAGAAAGAAAAAAGCTAAAAGAGCAAATGAAAAAGTAGCAAGAGAGATAGGTGATGAGCAAACTAAACAATATGATGAAAGACAAGAGATAGTACAAGATTATAGAGACGAACAATTAGCAAGACATAACCAACAAATGCATATGGACACACAATCACAATACTCAAATCAATACGGAGGAAATTACAGCAATAGATATATGGCCGCTGAAGGAATGAAGTTTTCTCCACAAGAATTAAATAAGATAGCTAAAGCTGGTAGAAATGGCGATACTATGCTAGCTCACATTAACCCACAAGAAGCTGCTTTGCTAAAATCTTTAGGTGGTAGTGGAACTATAAATCCAGCTACAGGATTAAATGAATATGGATATGGTAATCCTTTAAATGTAATTTCAGATGTTGTTGGAGGTGTTGGTAGTGTAGTTGGTGATGTTGTTGGAGGTGTTGGTGATGTTGTAAGTGGTGGTGTCAATACAGTTGTAAACACTGGCGTAGATGTACTGCAAGGTGCTGGAGATGTTGCAAGTGATATAGGAAGTGGGGTAGGCGATATTGTTACTCCTGTTTTAGATCCAGTTTTTGATGCAGCTGGTAGTGTTATTGATCCAGTGATGGAAGCTGCTGGTAACGTTATAGAGCCAATTGCTGGAGCTACATTAGATGTATTTGGGAATGTAATTGAAGGCACGTTAGATGGTGTAAAAACATTAGGTCATGATGTTTTGATCCCATTAGTTGAAACAGTAGGAAAGCCAGTTGGAGATATATTAAGTGGACTTATAGATGGTATTGAAGGTTTATTTAAAGGAGGTGGTAATGAGGACATGGACTTTGCAACACCTGAAAACTTTAAAGGCTATGATAGTAAAAGAGGAGTTCTTACACAGGCTCCAGTAAGAGGTGACGGACAAGCAATGTCAAATATTAAAGGACCTGCTCCTTCAATTTCTGGAAATAAAACTAAACAAGCTTATGCTCCAGGTGAGTGGGCAGGGTTTAAAGAAAATGAATATTTAGCAGAAAATGTTTTAGAAGAAACAGATTATGCTGCACAAGGAATGAAGTATAAGTATTACGAAGGAGGGCAGGTTGATGATATTGTTGCTGAGTTTACAGGTAATGAATTAATTGTTAATGATCAAGCTAAAGTAGAAAAAGCCTTAGAAGCTGGAAACTATAGAGCTGCTGCTGCTCCAATTAGAAGAGCAATGAATAATAAACAAATAACACCTGGACCTGAAACACACTCTGGAAATCCAATGCCTGTAGACAAAGAAGGTAATATATATTCTCATGGTGGTAAACTTAAATTTAAAGTTAAGAAAGGTGCTGGTGTATATGATCATGCAACAGATCAATTTAAACCAACAATGACTGATAGAGAGATAGCTATGACGGCTTACAATAATATGGAGAAGTGGAAATCAAACGGAATGGCATAATGGCGTTACCAGGAAAAAACAAAATATCTATAAAAGAGGTTTATAATTATTTAATGACTAAACCTAATATGACCAAGAACAAAGCCTTGGGAATTATTGCTAATATACAGGCAGAATCAGCTTTTTATTCTGATGCTGTTGAAATAGGCGATATGAAAAATAAAGGATTAGGTCTATTTCAACATACATATAAAACAAGAAAAGATGCATTTGTAAAAGCAGTACCTGATTGGAAAACAAATTGGCAAGGACAAATAGATTTTGCCTTACAAGAGCAAGAAGCACAAAACTATTTAAACTCTAATTATAAAGATAAGGAGGCGGCTACAGAAGCTTTTATGAAAGAGTTTGAAAATCCAAAAGACCAGTCTAACAAAGCTATTCAAGGAAGAGTAGATCATTTAAATAAAATTTCTTTTGATGAAAAAACAGATGAAATAATTGTATTACAAAAAAATCCTACTAAAGAAGAGATAGAATTACAAGAAGAAGGTAAAAGTCCTTACAGGGAAAAGGAAGAAGAAGAGATGCCAGGCTTATTGCCAGAGGTTAAAGTAGAAGGAGAGTCTAAAGAGACAAGTAAAAAGAAATATAGAAAAGATGTTTTAGATAGAATATCTGGTAGAGATGAATACTTAAAATACTTAGAAGATAATCAAGATGCTTTTAAAGAATTAAGTACTATAGAAAAAAACTTAAAGTCTTTTAGTAAAGGGACAAAAGAATATAATGATCTTGTAAGAAGAAAGAATGAATTAATAAAAGATCTTACAAAAAAAGAAAACATACTTAAAGAAGATTTGTATAAAAAAGAATTAAACAATTATGTTAATTCAGAAAACAATGCAAGAGAGCAGTTAAGTAAACTACAAAATGAAGCTAAAGGATATATAGATGCTGGAGAAGAAGTTCCTGCAGATATAACAAGTGGTATAGCAGAGGCTAGAGAAACAATATCTAAATCTGGTAACAGAGTAAAAATACTAGTTAAACAAGATTGGAACGATTATGATATTAGCCCTGTACAACAAGGGTATAATCAAAATATTTTATTACCTGACGGAACTATTGATATAGAGAAAAGTAAAACAACACCTATACTACCAGACCCCTTAAGTGATGATAAGGAAGAGGATATTGTTTATAATGTTGTTGATGAAAATACTGATCAAACACAAATAATAGAAACTCCAGAAGCTAAAACTATTACAGAAGATGTTGTAGAAGAAACAGTAGGAGGAGAAGATGCTGTAACAGAAACAGAAGACCCTACAATTGATCCTAACTATAGAATGAATCAACTAGGTAATGCTGGTAAAGCATTATTTCAAGGTGCTGGTAAAGTGTTAGATTACGTTGGAGGTCCAGGAGGTATTATATCTTACGTGATGGGTAAGAAAGGATTGAAAGAGGCTATGAAAGAAGTAAAACCTCATGCAAGCGCACAATTATCACCTATGTTTATGCAGCATCTTAGACAAAGTAGAGAGATTGCTAAGAAAGGATTTCATCCTGATCAAGCTAGGGTGATTCAAAAAGAAATGGATGGTGCTTATCAAAAAGGATTAGAGAATGCGGTTAGAGGTTCTGGAGGGCAAAGAGCAAGATTTTTAGCTTCCTCTGGTATATTAGATGCTCAAAGATCATCTGCACTATTAAATTATGCTGCTCAAGATTCTGAACTACAATCAAAGAATCAAGAGAAGTATGAAAAGCTTATGATGTTTAAAGAGAATTTTGATATACAACAAACAGAAAAAGAAAGAGCAGAGGATATGGAAAGACAGGTTGCTAATAAAAAAGCAGCAGCTACATTTACATCAGCTGCATTTACAAACCTTATGTCTGGATTTGGAGGAGGTGGCAGTTCTCTTTTAAATAAAAACAATACAAGCAATCTTTACAATACAATAGAAGGATTAATGAGTAACCAGGGGAACACAGGAACAGATAACAAATAATTATGGGAATAGATTATGGATTTTTTGATGCTTTAACAGGCCCAATGAAGGCAGCTGGAGATATCCAAGCAAATCGTGATGCTAGGGCAATGCAGCAAATGCAACAACAGCAACAAATTAAAAATCAACAATTACAAGAGCAAAACAGAGACCAAGCATATCAACAACAATTATCAGCAGCTACAGACCAAGCATTAAAAGATATATACACTGATAATGGATTTGCAAGACAAAAAGATGTAGATGATTTTAAAAATTGGCATACAGACTTATCTGGATGGAAATCTATACAGGGAGTTCTAAGGCAACATGGCTCTATAGACAATGCTAGGCTAAGTGGTAATTTAGATTATTTAATGGAAGAGTATAAAGCTAATTTAAAAGACAATCCAGTTTCTAGAAGAATTAAACAGAACAAAAATTCTTTAGAAAAATATCACGCTGCTGCTTTAGATCCAAAAAATCAACAATTTATTACATCAGGCCAAAGTGAAAGATACGAGCAGTTTATAAAAAATGAAACTGATAACTTTGTATTCCACGGATTAAGATCAGATTATTTAGATCAAGCTAGTCAAGCATTAAGTATGTCAGACCAATTAGATTTAGATGAGGTAATAGGAAGTAATTATCAGGCTATTATAAAGGATATGATTAATGATCAGAATCCTGATGATCCACAAGCATTTATGCAATCATTAAGTCAAGAGGATATTAGAACGTGGGTAGGTAAAGAATTACGCTATGATGAAGGTTCTGGATTCTTTAATGATAAAGGTATATATGGTGTTAAAGAAATTGATACAGAGTTTGCTACAGAAATGGTTAGGTCATTAGATGCTGTAGGGAGCACTGGTATCGCTAAGGGTAGTGATTATTTTAGAAATAAAGATCAAGGTGTATCATTTAAAGAATTGTTTGACGGGACAGCTGCTATGGATTGGGATAGATTAGGAGGTTATGACAAGAATAACGAAATGAAAAACTACAAAGGCATAAAAGCACCTTTTGCTAAAGGAAGACAAATGGTTGGTAGTGGTAGAGTATTCGCTAATAATCAAATGCTTGAAAACGCCATAACACAATCCTGGGCTGGTGATTATGGAGATGAAGCTAAATCATCTAGATATAATTCTAAATCACGTCAAGTAAATGATATATCTATGCAAGGTTTATATGACTCAAGAGGACATAAAATAACAGATAGCGATATAGCATCTACTTGGTTAACAGGAGCAGGCTCATGGCAAGAATCAGAAACAGATGACTTAAGATTAACTGGATATCACATTGCTTTAGAAGGTAAAAATAAAGATGGTGATGCATTCTTACTTACAGACGTTTCTAATGAGGAAGATATGAATAAATTGAGAGAACAATACGCTAATACAGTATTTGATTACGTTGTAGTAGCAGAACTTATAGATGACGATATGGTAAGCCATGATGATGCTTACTATAAGAAGATAGATATGGGGGATCCTACAATTCAAGCAGCTTTAAATGAAAAAGTTGATTCTACAGATTTAAATAAAGTCAAAACTCAAATGGCAACATACGAGCAAAGTTTAGCTCAAAAGACATATAACAATAAAAGAAGAGCGTCTGGTAATGCTATATTGCAAAAACAAATGAATTTACCTTCAGCTCCTGCTGTAGATGAATTTATAGGTGCTTATGATCAGTCTTTATCAATAGGATTAGGTATGGCTAATGTTCCTTCAGCAAAAATTCAGAAAGCTATTCCTTTGTTAATGTCAGATTTATACGTAGATTCGCGTCAAGAAAGAGAGTATCCAGTACAAATTGGAGATAAAGTAGCAAGAAACTCTTCTGAGTATATGGCTTTATCTACACAGGTTCTTAAGAAAGGATTAATTAATGGAAACCCAGGAGTTTTAGACATGTTAAAAGCAATACAGGAAGGTAACTATGACGTATATAGCCAAGGTATAATGCCTGAAAATAGATATAAGCAAAGCAGAAAATTAAGTAAACAAATATCACAATACCAAAATTAATTATGCCAGCAAGAGGATTATATGCAAACATGAATGCTAGAAAAAAAGCAGGTACTTCTAGATCTAAAAAAAACAGTACAATATCTAAGAAGGCATATTCTAATATGAAATCTGGATTTAAAAAGAAAAATAAGTAATGGCTGAAGATTACAGATCGGGATTAAATATGCTGTTAGGTGATTTGGCTAAGAACGATGTAAATGTTCCTAGTCCAGAAGAAGCAATTAGTCAGCAATATGATACGCCTATGGAAGGGCCGTCTACATTAAGCTCAATGATACAGGGTTTAGATAACTCAGGACAACAAAATGTAACTTTTGACAGATTAGCTCAAGGACAAGCTGCTTCACAGTTAGGTGCTGATGAGTATGGTAAGTTAGATGAATTGAAGTATGGCTCTGCTCCTAATCAACAAATAGTAGATCCTAATGCTATGATAGGTTCTGCTGGAGAAAGAGTTGAGAGAGGATTAAAAGCAGGTTGGGGTGATTTATTATTTGGTACTGGTGAAACAGTAGATTTTATCAATGCATGGGCTAGACCTGGTGATGTTGAGCCTTCTACATCTGTAGGCGAATGGTTTCAAAAAGTTGGAACGGAATATCAAAATGAAAATGCTTTAATTCTTTCTGAAGATTTAAAAGATGTTACATGGCAAGATATGTTTAAAGGAGAATTTTGGTCCTCTAAAATATCTAGACTAGTGCCTTACGCTATGTCGTTTGTTGTTCCGTATGCAGGAGGTGCTGCAGCTGGAGCGTCTTTATTAGGTAGGTTTGGTGTATTATCTGCTAAAGCTATTAATGCAGCGCAAAAATCAGGAAGAATAGGTGTTAATGTTGGGGCTATGGGAGGAGGTATAGGTATGGGAGCTAATGCTGTTAAGGGAACTGGATTGCTAGGCAAGTTAGCTGTAGACGCTGGTAAGCTAGGATATGGTCAAACTAAATTAATGCGTGGTATTGGAGGTTTTGTTGGAGGTGGTTCTGCTGCAAATATGGCAGAAGGCGCGTATCTTTCTGGAGAAGCATATTCTGAAATGTTACATGAAGTAGATGCTGATGGTAATGCGTTATTTACACCTGATGAAGCAGCAAGTCATGCAGCTGGAGTAATGACTGATAACGCCAAATGGATGGCGGTAGATATGGTTCAATATGGAATATTGTTTGGAGGTATAGGTAAAAATATGGCCAGAAGATTATTGCGTAATCCTTTAAAGACTAATCCATTTAAAAACAGTATAAAAGGTTTATTAGCATACGCAGTAAGAGGTGTGCTGCCTAGTTTACCTGCAGCTGTTTTATATGCAAGTGTAGAAGGTATAACAGAAGGTATACAAGAAACATATCAAGAATGGATAAAGTATAAAAACATACAAGAGGCTAAAGGTGAAGATCATTTAGCTATGACTGATTGGGTTAAAGATGATTACGGAAATTACAAGCCAGAAATTAGAGATTTATTTTGGTCTTCTGTAGGATTAGGAGGTGCAATGGGTGGTGCTAGAGGTTATTTTGATTCAGCAGCTGCAAGACACGCAGCTCTTAACGAACACCAAGAAGCTATTAATACTAACGCACAAATACTAGAATCAGCAAAAAACCCTGAGCAGTATTATGCAGCAGAAGCTATGGTTACTGATAATGTTATGGCTATGAACATATGGAACTATAGAGGCGATGGGTCTTTTTTAGTTGAGTATGCTGAAAACATGGTTAAAGATAAAAAAATGTCAAGAGACGTAGCTGACGAATTTATAGTAGCTATAGAAGCATCAGAAAAAAATTATCAAAAACACTCTTCTAATAGTATGCTCACTGAAGCTGGAGCTAAGCAAGCATTTTTTAGAGAAACAAGAAAGTCAAGAAACTTATCTCAACAGGCAATACAAAAAGCTGCATACGAAACAGACAAATCACATATTGTTGAAAATATAAAAAATGATAAAAAACAAAAGAAAGCGCTAGAAATTTTAGAGCAAAATCATTTATCTATAATGGCAACACTAGAAGAAGATATGGCTATTATAAATAGAGAGATAGAAGATATATATACCTTAAGGGTAGATAAAGCTCCTACAGCCCAGTCAACTGGAAAAAGAGATGCTAGGTTTAAAGTTGAAGGACTAACTAAAGATGAGATTAATACATATGGTCAAGAAGGAGCTAAGGAAGCTAAAGCAGAAGCTAAGAAGAAAGCAGACGCAGAGCCTTCTATTATATCTAAAGTTGTAGAAGGAGCTAAAGAATTAGGAGGTAAAGCTGTAGAAGGAGCTAAAAGTTTATTTGGTAAGGCTAAAGAAAAAGCTACATCAAAAGAAACTAAAAAAGCAGTAGAAGATATTAAAAAATATACTAAAGAAGAAATAACTCCTTCTGCTAAAGAAAAATTAGTTAAAGCTTTAGAAGCTGGTAAAATAGGAGTAAAAGCTGCATTAAAAATTATTGGTAGTGGAGTAGATAAAATCATTAACAATAAGGATGTAAAGGAAGCCATAGAGAAATTTAAAGAAGCTAAGAAAGAAACAGTAGAAGCTGCTGAAGAAAAGAAACAAGAGTCTGACAAAGACGTAAAAAAAAAAGACCAACCCCAAGTAGTTCCTAAAACAGAAGAGTACAGCAAAACAGAAGAGACTCTTAAAAAGAAAGGAATACGTCTAGAAGCTGCAAGCATATCCAAAGTAGTAGATAAAGAAGGTAAGGCAAGCACTACTAGCTATATGTTAAAAACAGCTACAGGTAAGGTTATTAAGTTTTTTACATCTAAACCTTTTGGAGCAGAAGCCTTAACAAAAACACCACAAAATATAAAGTTAAATTTAGTAGAGCCAGTAGCTGGTATGGCTGATGTAGTTGAAGTAAATGGTAAACTATACTTCCAATATCAAAAAGGCGCTCCATTATACGAAAGTAAAATTCAAGTTATAGCAGGAGATAAAGTTATTGGTCAATTAGA
>Ga0070747_1000852_pt1 | contig 15061 bp, 10 predicted proteins | sample VirMetDEL_Mar_31_FD_77321 | JGI IMG/M metagenome (GOLD analysis project Ga0070747, IMG submission 77321) | Aqueous microbial communities from the Delaware River and Bay under freshwater to marine salinity gradient to study organic matter... | ecosystem: Environmental > Aquatic > Marine > Coastal...
ATTTAGGCGCTGTTCCTGCTTCAGCCCCCGTGGGGCCCACTATGAACCCCGCTGATCAAGCTTATTTTGGTTCTGGTCAAATATCCTCTGCTCCGACTCCTACTAGCGGTTTTCAAACTCTTCCACCAACAACTCCAACAACAATGCTGGAACGCTTACAAGGCGCTGGTGAAACCGCTATGGACTACGGTCGCAGGGGAATGGACTTCTTGACAGGGGGAACTCCTACTGAGACTGATATTTATAAATTAGCTGGAGAAAAAATGGCCGCCGCAAGAAAGGCGGGAGTACCTTTGACTGGTGATGCGGCGATTCAAGCCGCAACCGCTGAACTAACCCCCGGCATGATCCGCACATACGGACCATCAGCATTATTAGCTAGCACCGCGGCCTACGCTGGCGGCATGTTTGATACGCCTGACAGTGGCGAAGACGACACAGCAGACCAGATGGCGGCCCTGACGGGTCCTAACCAGTATTATGAACAAAATAAGAATCGGTTCTTACTGGGTGGGTTTACCCCTAAGTATGCTCAAGGAGATGTACGTGTCCCAACAGTGTACACACAAGGTGTGGGTCAATATAATGAGGGCGGCGGCGTGTTCCCTCGCCGAGTAGGCGGCATTATGCCAAACGAGGGTACCCCCGGCAAAGACAGCGTCAGAGCCATGTTGATGCCCGGAGAGTTTGTAATGACAACAGATGCTGTAAAGGGTCTGGGTAACGGAAACAACGACCAAGGCATACAGAACATGTATCAAATGATGCGTGGCCTTGAAGCTAAAGGGAAGGCGCTAGCCTAATGGCAACAGAAACCTCCATTGTACGCGAAGCCCCGGAAATTGAAGCCTATAAATTAGGGCTTCTTGAATCGGCACAAAAGCTTGCTGACCAAGAGATAATTCTACCTACCCAACAAATAGCGGGTATGTCTCAGTTACAGCAGGACGCGATTGCTGCTGCGGCTCCGGGTAGCGGCGGAATAGGTGGGTATGAGAATTATTTGACCGATGCGGGTACTTTACTTGGTCAAGCTCAAACCACGCTAGACCCTAGTTTAGCGGGTCTTAGTCAGTTTATGAACCCCTATCAAGACGCGATACAAGCTGAAATTGACCGGTCCTACGACATGCAGGCGTCACAAGCGGGTCTTGGTGCGGTAGGACAGGGCGCGTTCGGCGGTTCACGGGCCGCGGTTCAACAAGCTGAAATTGGCAGAAACCGTGCTTCAGCCTTGGCACAAGCTCAAGCGCAAAACTTTTTACAGGCACAGCAGGCGCAAGGAGCGCAGGCAGAGGCGCTCGGCACGTTGGGTCTTCGTCAGGCCGCATTGGGTCAGCAGTCGCAGCAGTCTGCTTTACAGGACATTCAAACACAATTTGATTTTGGCAAACAGCAACAAGGTCAACAGCAGGCGGAGCTTGAAGCGCAACGCCAGAGCGATTTGGCGCAGTTGTATGAGCCGTATCAACGATATTCTTTCTTATCTGACATTTATAAAGGTGCTCCATCTTCGCAGCAGACTCTCGCGTCGGCTACTGCACCTAGTGTTTCACCGGCTCAGTCATACCTTGGTTTAGGTATTGCGGGCTTATCAGCCGCAGCAGGCGCAAAAACAGCAGGGTTATTCTGATGAACAGAGGCGTATTAGCAAGACAAATGTTTGCCGCAGGCGGCGAGGCTTTAAAACCAATTCCAGCCGGTAACGCGGGTTTACCTAACTTGCCCAAGTCTGTTCGTAACAATATGGGTTACATGCAGGATGGTGGTGCGGTTGGTATGCAACAAGCAGGCGGTGAGCCGCAGATGTCCCTACAGGACTATCTTGGCGACCAAGCGGCACCTTTGGCGGCAGAAGCCCAGCGTTTAGGCATTTCTGTTGAACAACTTTTAGCTATGTTAAACCAGCAACCTGCTCCAACGGCAATGCCGCAACAACCGGTAGGCATGGCAATGGGCGGTGATCCAGCTATGGCGCAGGGTCTGGGCTCAATGATGGCCGCTCCACCGGCTATGCCTCCAGCGCAACCTCCAATGGAGGACGCACAAGCTATGGACCCGCAAGTACTTGAGGGGATGCTCAACGAAGCGTCTCAATCTGTTGGGGATTTAGATGAAGCAGAAGATTACGAAACTGTTATTAACAGTATCCGCGGTGATGACGCCCCTATTTCAGCTAGATACGAAGAGCTTGCCAGTGTGGTAGGTGAGCAGGACGCGGCTCAAACACCAGAGTCTGTTTTGGCCCTGACTCAGCCCGCTATTATGATGGGCGCAGTTGACCAAGGTATTGGCGGATTAGCGGCTGAAGAAATGACTCAACCTGTTGAAGGCGCTATGGCGCAGGGTATTATGTCAACTATGGCACCCTCACCGCCGCCCGCGGCACCTCCGATGGACCCCGCTATGATGGGAGGGCCCCCGCCCGTAAATTTTAACCAAGGCGGGCTGGTCCGCCGCGGCGACAACCAGCCAGTTCAAATGTACGCTAACGGTGGTGAGGCCAGTTTCTTTGGTCCTAGACCGGATATCTCTCCTGATCAGTCTCGTATTTTACGTCAACAGGTAGACAACAGAAATTTACAAGCGGAGTTGGCTAAAGCTAAAGCTGGACCTACGGCGCGGCCTCTTCAAGAGGTCTTTGACGCTCAACGTAAGATATATGGCTCTGTTTTGGGGGACTCTGAATCACGGGCCGCGGGCCTTGAAGAGCAAAGAAAGCTCACTAAAGCCAACATGCTATTTGACATCGCTAATACAGCCCTTGCCTTTGCGGCACCTATGCAGGGCGAAACTCCCGGGATGAGTGCGGCAGAACGCTTGGCTATGGCAGCACGGACCACGCAACTGCCACAGACTATTGGTGCACGGGCTCAATCTCAACGGGACTACGAAACCGCCGCTAAGAAAGAAGAACAGACGCTTGACTTAGCCGCGTTACAGTCCGCCGAAGGCATACAAGCCGCAGAATCCGCATCTGCCTCCGCTTATCGTCAAAAAAAGATGGAGTTAGAGAACAAACTTGAAAAGCTTGGACCGGGTGAAAAACTTTATGATAGAGAAGGTAATGTGGTAGCTTCTGGTATGGGTCAACCTATCAAAGGTATACCTGCAAATGTATTTAACTCGCTCACACAAGACGCTAAAAACACTATCATGGGTCTAGATCAGACAATTAAGGGTGTACCTAAATCTATTTATGACAAGTTGTCAGAGTCTGACCAACAAAAACTACTTGGTGTCAAAGCTGTTACGGATCCCGCCGTTAAAGGTATTCCAAGAGACGTGTTTGATACTTTATCGGATAGTGCCAAAAAGACTCTTATGGGGCTTGACCAGACAATTAAGGGTGTGCCTAAATCTGTTTATGACGAGTTGTCAGAGTCTGACCAACAAAAACTACTTGGTGTTAAAGCTGTTCAAGATCTTCCGGTCAAAGGCATTCCAAGAGATATTTTTGATGGTTTAAGTGACGCAACTAAAGCAGCACTTACAACCCCGGATGTTAAAGGTGTACCTGCGGCGGTCTTCAATAAACTAACTAGACTAGAACAAATGAAAATACTCGGTGCGGATGCAGATTCTGTAAGCGGTATTCCTCGTGCAATATTTGACGGTCTGAGCAAAGATCAGCAAAGAAAAGTGCTTCTTGGGGCACAGTCCGCAGAAGTAAAGATTAAAGATATTCCAAAGAGCGTATTTGATGGTTTGCCGAAAGCTTTACAATCTCAAATATTAGGCGGTGTAATAACTGTCGCCAAAGGTCACAAGGTTATAGACATTTCTAAAGAAGGAGAACCCAAAGTAATTGCAGAGGGCAAAGGGGAAACAAGAGTTCTTAGCCCCGGTCAAATCGTTGTTGATGAAAACAATACCACCATTGCAGAGGGCCCTGCTAAACAGCTAGTGGATGACGACGTTAAATACTTGTCTGACGCAAGTCGTATCAGTAAATACGCTAACAATACTCTTGGAGACGAAACGGCTCAATTTGAGCAGGCTATATTAGACTACTCTTCCAAGCCTAGAGGTTTAGTGTTTGACGGGACAAATTATGTTCCGTCAGAAGCGCCCGGTCTTAACAGGCAACTTGTTGCTGCTATTCAAGCACGAGAAGCCGCGGGTCACGGATCAGTAGCACCTAAATTGCCACAAAGTTTGTTTACGCCAGTAACACCTGATACAGGGGATGAAGCGTCGGGGGATGTGTCGGTGCTTCCAACAACTTCTTCGGGCCGGGTTGATATTACGACACCGCAGTTTAACGCCACTTTGTTTGCAGAAGATGGAAGTGTAAACTTAAACTCTTCTTCATGGGACAACGTGCCTGTCAACATTATAGATAAGAATCTTAATTATCCAGCAACAACCGGATTAGTAAGTGGTGTTCAAAAACTTAAAAACTATTTTGGGGAAAACTTTAGAGAAATCGGTGGAAGCGGTTTAAGCGAAGAAGGCAGGGAGTTTAGCCGAGCGGAAGCAGACATGCTTACCATTAGAAACAGAGTTCTTTCCTACATAACTCAAGGCGGTGCTGTTGACGGTACTGACCGTATTTTAAAAATGGTTCAAGAACAGTTGATGGATGAAACAAATAAGCTGACCCCGGGGATGCTTACTACGGATGAAACAGCGTTATCTAAATTATCCTCGGTAGAGGGTCAGTTAGCTTCTAATTTCCAAACTCTTTCACAAAGAGTGCCGGAATACGGCGGTAAGGTAGGGGATTATTCTGAAGGTCAAATAAAATCTGCTAGGGGTAAACTGGGAACGCTTAAAAACTTAATTGCGGAGGTACGCACTTTGCGTAAAATTTACGAGAACGCCTTAGAACAAGGGGCGCTCGGGCTTACTCCCGCTAACCGGGCTAGTGCTAGATCATGGTTACAGGGAAACAGAGACGCTCAAGCACAGACGGGAGACGTAGATGGCTGATACACCTCAATTTACTGAAGCAGATGTTCCCGTTATTGAAGGCTTTAAGTTTACGCCCGAGTCTTTTCAGGAGGGTGTAAAAACACAAGGGCTTTCTAATATCACTGCGGGTATTGTCGACATTCAAAGTGAAATGGCTCCTCCGGGACTATTCAGTTATGAGACTTTGCGAGATGGCACAGCCCCTTTGCTTAATTTTTTACCCGGTTTTTCGGAGCAACCCGTAGAAAAAAGAGCACTGACCAACGAACAGATTTTACCTCTATTTAGTAATGTGCAAGATTTTGGCGGCGGTGACGACGCTGAGTGGTTAGCTATGCTTGAAAAAGCAAAACGTACAACCCTCCCCGCAGCAGGCATGGCTGTTGGAGCAGTTAAGGGAGTGAATTACGCTAGTAAGTTACCTATACCCCACCCAATAGTTAAATTCGGTGCAATGGCTCTTAGTGGAATAGGTGGAGCACTTTTTGGGGATTACCTTGGCTCGCAAGCAGAGGAGTATGTTTTTGGCGAAGAATATCCGGTAACCCCTTCTTTACAATCCGCCACAAACATGGCGGAAACCGCGGTTTATGGCCTATCCATGTTGGGGACGCCTTGGGCGTTACCTACTAAAGAAGGAGCTATTGGCGCAGTTCGCATATTAGATAATTGGAAAAAAGTCACTCAAGGGGGTAGATCCTCTGCTGCGGCAAAAGGTTATTTTGACCCGCATAGAATGGCTGAATTAATTGCGGCAGAAGAAGCTCTTGGCGCAAAACTTTTTTCTCAGGCTTTAAAAGCCTCTCAGCCAACAGGTAATGTAGTGAGCCGTCTTTTAAAACCCGACCTCACAAAAGGTCCTTTATCTTTACGCATTTTGGGCGGACTAGAAAAAGGTGTTGCGGCTAGTGGACAAGCGGCTAGAAACAGCCCTTACTCTACCTTGTTTTATGAGACATTAGCTGTAGGCGGCTCTAGTGTAGGTTCGTTTGCCGCAGAAGAGATTTTCCCCGGAAGCCCCGGATATCGGTTTGTTGGAGAAGTCGGAGGAGCCGGACTTCCCCCGCTCTTCCTTAAACCTTTTTTAAGCGGTGCAGCAAAAGCTGCACGAGCAGGGTTTAATTCTGTTCTAGGTTCGTTAGACGGCACGGCAAAACTTCGCTTTGAAGAAAAATTAAACAGCGAGGCTGGGGCTAGATTTTTGCGTGGTTTAGATAGTATGCCGGAAGTTCAACAAAATCCTGAACTAATAGACTTGGCTATTCGGTTGTTGGGGGAAGAACTGGTAGGGGCTGACGGAAAGCCTATTGCAGATGCTTCTGTTTCTGCTTTTTTTGCGGCAAAGGGGCAGCCGGAATTAGCTAGGGTATGGGCTAGAATTGAACAATCTTTAGGCCAAACCAGTGACGAACTAGCCGTAGCAAGCGCAAAAGGTAGAGAAGCGTATATAGCGGGTGCTAAACGGTCTATTATTGCCGCTTTGGATAGCGGGGATGTTTCTGCAATGCAGGGTGCTGGTTTTATTGCGGAAAGACTTTTCCACGATGTAATAGCAAATAGCGTAGACGTTCAAATTAGTAATTTAACCAGAGCGGCGGACCGTGTTGTTGGTAGAAATAAACGAGGGGGAGCAAACCCTAAATTAGATTTAGCTAAAAAACTACATGATCTTTTAGATAAGAATTTAAGATCTTCTAAAGAAGTTGAAACAAATTTTTGGAATGCGGTAGGTGACGCTGAGATCGATACTTTTTACAATCGTGCAGGAGATCAATTAGAGCTACCAAATTTTCTCCTTATGTTAGACACTCCGTTAGATGCAGGAGGGGTTTTGTCCGCATCTAAAGGGGGAAGAGCTAATACAGATGAAGCGCTTGGGGCCATAAAAAAGGACATTGACGAGTTTCGGGAGTTCTTTAAACCAGACGACATTGACGAGGCTACAGGACTGCCCGTTCCTAAAGATCAACCTCTGGAAAACCCGATTACCGCCTCTAAACTCTATGACATAAGATCTCAGCTTTTAGAAAGAGCTCAATCTTTGCGGAATGGAGGAAAAAATCAAACAGCAATGAAAATGGAACGTCTGGCCGGGGCTGTTTTAGATGATTTACTTTACACTCAAGGTGATTTTGGTGATGCGTATAATATGGCACGATCGTACACCCGTGCTCGTAACGATGTTTTTACTAGAACCTTTTTAGGTGACCTACAGGATACCACGCAAAAAGGTGGTATGCGAGTTTCTCCCGAAGCTTTGATTGATAAAATTTATGCTGGAGGAAGCAATGCTACGTATCTGCGCCTACAAGATATTCTTAGCGCAGGAAAATTCATAGCTAACCAAGGCAACATGCCTGCTTCGGCTGTTAATAGAGTGTTTACAATACATGAGACACTAGAGGAAATTACTCGTGACCAGATGTCTCGTATAATGGACCGTAAACAAGTGAACTTTATTAATCCAGATACAGGCTTAGAAGAAGCTAAAGAGGCTCTTGTCGTAAACCCTAAAAAGTTAACGGATTATGTTGAGTCGGCAGAAGGGCAGTCTATTTTTAGAATGTTTCCTCAACTTAAACTGGATCTTGAAGACGCTTCCTCTGCACAAAGAATGTTTGACAGCTTAGGTGAAGAGTTAAAAGTATTAAAAGCTTCCCCACAAACAAAAGCCTTTCAGTCTGTACTGGAGTCCAATACAGAAAACCCCTCTAGTGCAGTAGCCGCGGCTGTTAGATCAAAAAAACCTACCTCTTCTTTAAACGAACTTTTGGCTTTAGCCAATAGAGCGGAAGCTGTTGTGGGAAAAGATGGTGTTGAATTTACACAAAAACAGGTAAGAGACGGTCTTACAACTGCTGTTTTAGACTGGGCTATAACTAGAGCCGGTGGAACCGGATTTGCTTTTAACCCAAGAGCTATGCAAGATGCTTTATTTTCTACGATAAAAGGTTCCGATCCAAAATCAGGGTTAAGGATTTCTTCTTGGCTTTTAGAAAACAACTTAATCGACAAAGATCATTTGGGTCAAATACAACAAGCCTTAAAAGAAATGGTTAATGTTGAAGAAGCTTTTATGTCTGGGAACGTCGAAAATGTTCTTTTTGAAAAACCTAGCGGAATGAAAATGTTTCAAGCTAGGATGATTGGTGCAACTTTGGGCGCTAGATCACAACAAGCGTTTGACGGAATGTTAAAAAAATTTATGGGCGGCGGCGGCGGAATGGGCGGCGGTTTTGTTGCGGCAAACGAAGGCTCTAAGCAAATGTTAAATTTGTTCTATCGTGTACCGGAAGCGGCCCGTGTTCGTGTGATGGGAGAGTTATTAAAAGATAGACGTAGCTTGGGAGTCTTCTTAAAAACAGCACAAACGGCTAAACAGGCTGAAGGGGCGGCTTCTAAAATACAAAAGATTCTTGTTGGTTTTGGTTTTGAACAAATGGGTCGAAGAGCACCTTATGCCGGACGAGCGGTTTCTGAGCAATTACAAGAAGATTTAACGGTGATTTCCCCCTCTTATACAGAAGAAAATCCCACTGAAGTAGGACCAGTAAGCTCTGTCGCACCGACAGCTATGCCTGCACCACAACCAGTTCCGGCGCAAAGAGTTGCACCCCCCACCAGCACTCTTGCGTCGGTATCTCCTCCACCGCCCGCGGCCAGCGGACCGATAGATAGAGACAGATACAAAGCTCTGTTTCCTAACGACGGCATAGCCAGCTTGTTTGGATGATGAGATGCTAGAAGACGTACTATCTCTGATGCTCAAGTCGGACCTGCACCGTGACTGGTACGTGTCTGACCTTGAGCGGCTAGTGCTTCCTGCTATCAAAGCAAAGCGCATGACAGTTGTGTACGAAGACAAGATAACATGTAAGACGGAAATCTATCCGCGGCCTACGGGCCTCTTTAGTCATGCTTTCTTAACGAAGGAGGCGGCAAAGGGTTATGAAGACGGAACGCGGAAACTGCAACCCGAAGACTGGCTCACGGACCACGGTTCTGGTATGTTGTATGTCATAGACTTTATTGCGCCGTATAATAATGCTTTGAAGATAGGGCGGATTGCACAACAGGAACTTACGAGCCGATATATTGAAAGCTATCCGTATGATGGGGCTACTTTTCTGCGGCAGGTCAACGGTAAAAGAAAAAGATACGCTACCGGCGTACAAGAAGACCTTTTAGATAGGAGATTAAGCTGTGTATAAAAAACGCTGGTATGACGGCCTCCATGATATCTACGAAGGCAAAGACGAGTTTGAAATTAAATTCGGTTGTCTTATTGGTGACGGCGGCGGTAATACTGGCGGCGGTGACGACAAAAAACGTATCCAAGAAGAACAGAATAAACGCGCCGATGACCAAGAGCCTGTTCGTGGCGGTAGTCGCGAGTCGTCAGGATTGTTTAACACCGGCCCTGTAAGTGATTCTGTAAATTTTGCTCCAAACCCACCACAAGAAAGTTTTGGCTCAATCGCGGATATGGACGCGGGGCTAAGAGGCCCTCAAAACAATGTTACTCAGCAGGCCAGTTTAACTTCGCCCGCGTCTCTTTCGGGCATGGGGTATGCTCCTGACATCAGCGCAGGGAAGTCGTACACAAATAGTTTGTTCGACTCCGGGTTGACAAGCATTGAAGATGTTAGAAACCAAGCTACAAACATATCTCCGGCTCAACAAAACCTTAGTGATTACTTGAGTGGGGGCCTATCTCCGGGCGGATATAACGCTCCGAGCACGGGGCTTTCTTTAGGAGTCCCATCAGGGGCATCTTTAACAAACCCCGGTCTTCAAGTAAACTACACTCAAAGATTTGCAAAAGGTGGTGCGGTTAACCAAGGTATCGGAAGCGTGTTCCCTTATCCAAGAAAACGCTAGACCAGCCACTCCCTAACTTCTTCGCCAAGTACCTTACCGGCTAAGTCAATCTTACCGCGCAACGCTTTCAATATCTTCTCGTCAATCGTTTTTGGCGAGACTAGGTCTATGTATGTGACCTTTTGCTCTTGCCCAATACGGTGCGCTCTGTCTTCAGATTGCAATCTAATCTCTAAATCGTAGCTGTTACTAAAGTATATAACAGTGTTAGCGGCAGTCAGCGTGATACCGTAACCGCCCGTGCGCGGCTGGCCCACAAAAAACCGCAACGGGCTGTCTTTTTCTTGGAACTGGTTGACAATATCTTGTCTTTCATCTTGCTCGGTAGCTCCATAATAGGTTGCGACCGCTTCGGGCCCAAAGCGGTCGCGCAGGGCGGAAGCTATCTGTTGGATGTCGTGTGTATACGTCGCCCAAATGATTGCTTTACCCTGTAACTCCTCGGTTACATCAATTAATTCTTTGTAACGGTTGCTGGCTAATGTAACCAACTCGCCGTCATCTGATTGAATATGCCCACAGCATATCTGTTGTAACCTCATAATCTGTGTCAAAACGCTAGATGTAGTAGCAAGCTCGCCGTTTTCTAGCTTGGCAAGGGCCAGCTTCTTCATCTGAATGTATGCTTTTTCCTGTTCTGTCGTCAGCGGTACGTCTCGTCTGAGATACATCTTGGACGGCAGGTCAAGACACTCTTCTTTCAAGACCCTGTTGCTGAAGTTATCAAGCTTTAGGTTAAGCTCATCTAGCCGCCGGTAACCCGATATCTCTTGAAAGCTTCTAGCCCCCATCGTGCGCTTTTGCACAATAGCGTAGCGGTTCTGGAAGGCGTAATAACTGTTAAACCCAAGAGCTTCCGCAGACAAAAAGGAGCACTGACTGAACAAATCCATAGGTGACTTGGTTACAGGAGAGCCCGTTAGAATACGCTTATACTTAGCGTCTTTAGCCAACATCATCACATTCTTAGTGCGAGTAGCTTTGCGGTTCTTAATTGTGGTGCTTTCATCTACAAGTACCATATTAGCAGGGTTCTTAGCCAAGAAAGCATATGCGGCTTTTGTGCCACGCGGCGTGGACAACGCCTCGACGTTCATCACAAATATCTTCAGGCCGTCAAACGGCTGATACACAATCTCTTTCATCTCTTCTTGAAACTTCTTAGAGGTAGAAGGCGTCCAGCGCACAACCAGTCGCTCTATGCCGTCAGGCAGGTGTGTGGGTATTTCACCCTTTACCCAGTTGTCATAGACACCTTTAGGTGCAATGATGAGGACTGCTCCAAGCTCCTTGGCTTCATACAGCATACCCATTGTATCAATAGCCACCTTGGACTTGCCTGTTCCCATCTCCATGAACAGCGCATAGAACTCCGCGGACCACGAATCATCTAATGCTTTGCGCTGGTGGTCAAACGGCTCAGTCTTAAATTTGTATTTTCCCATAATTTTCTCCTTGACACTAGGACAATATAAGCATATATAAGTATTTGTCAAGTCCCGAACGGTGACTTTAACAACGAACGGAGAACCACGATATGAGTGATATCTTTGACCAGATGGAGGAAGACTTTGAAGCAAGTCTAACCACTGGGGTAGAAAAGCTAGACCAAGACGGTCTAAAGACAGTGGCCGAACTGGCCCGAAAAATCCGTGATGAAGAAGAGTATATAGCCTCTCTTGAGGGCGATCTGAAGAACGCCAAAAAAGGCTTGCAAAAACTCACGGATGAAGACTTACCGACAATGCTTCAAGAAATAGGTTTGTCTTCAATGAAACTTGATGACGGCTCAGAAGTTGTCGTTAAGCAGACCTACGGGGCATCTATTCTCGTGGACAACAGACCTGCCGCTTACGAGTGGTTAAGAGAAAAGGGCTATGATGACATCATTAAAAATACCGTTGCGTGTCAATTTGGCAGGGGCGAGGACGACAAAGCCTCGTCCTTCAAAGCCATTGCCGAAAGTGAAGGCTACTACGCGGAACAGAAAACGGAAATCCATCCGCAGACGCTTCGTGCCTTTGTCAAGGAACGTGTTGAGAATGGTGACGACTTCCCAATGGAGTTATTCGGAGCCTTTATTGGACAACGAGCAGTTATTAAGAGGAGTAAATAACATGGCTGACAAGAAAAACGAAGTTGCTGAAAAGAAAACAGCAGAAATAATCGCATTCGATCCAACAATGTTTGAAGAAGATGCCGGTATGGGTATGGAGAATATGGGGCAAGAAGATCTTGCGCTTCCTTTCCTCAAAATTCTGTCCGGACTTGACCCTCTTTTGGATACGCATGAGACCGCTCGCAAGGGTGACATTTACAACACTGTCACAGGAGCCGTACACAGCGGTAAGGAGGGCCTAAAGGTCATTCCGTGCGCCTATCAGCGTCGGTTTATCCAATGGGCTCCTAGAGGCCAAGGAACGGGTGGCCCGACAGCCATCTACAATCCGGGAGAGGCAATCCCAAAGACAGAGCGTTCGTCTGAGGACAACAAGGAGTATGTGCAGGACGGGTCCGGTGAGTATATCGAAGAAACCCACCAGCACTTTGTGATTGTAACCCACACGGATGGTTCGTCTGAAACAGCTTTGATTGCGATGAAGTCCACGCAGTTAAAGAAAAGCCGTAAGTGGAATAGCATGATTTCGTCGCGAGTTATGCAGGGTAAGAACGGCCCGTTCACGCCGCCACGCTTTAGTCATGTCTACAACTTAAAGACTGTGTCAGAGGAAAACAGCAAAGGAAGCTGGCACGGTTGGGAAATGAGCCTTGAAGGTCCGGTACAAGATGCCGGTGTCTACGGACAGGCCAAGACGTTTGCCAAAAGCGTTACAACAGGCGATGTGGTTGTAAAGCATCAGGACGAAGCCGCAGTGAACTCGTCAAACGACGACTCTGACGTACCGTTCTAAACAGTTGGGGTGGTAGGGTCCAATACCTGCCACCCCATCCTTTTTGGGGGCAATCTATGTCTATAAAAAAGTTTCAACATATATTCCGCGGCCTTGAAGCGGCGTATGGCACCTACAAGGTGGAGAAAACCCAAGCAAATGGGAAGAACTCCGGCAGGGCGGCTATCTTACGCGAACCACGGACCACGGAACTATGGGAAGGCCATCTTTCAGGAAAAGGTGCGGCCATTGGTATTATTCCAATTAACGAGAACAATCAGTGCGTCTGGGGATGCATCGACGTTGATCAATACCCTTTAGACCACAAGCTTCTCATACAAAAGATTAGGAAGCTCAAGCTTCCGTTAGTTGTCACCCGCTCAAAGTCCGGCGGGGCGCATTGCTTTTTGTTTACTTCCGAGTGGATAGACGCAAAAGATATGCAGTCTACCTTACAACAAATAGCCGCGGCATTGGGCTATGGCGGTAGTGAAATATTTCCAAAGCAGATCAAGCTACACTTGGACCGCGGGGATGTAGGCAACTTTCTAAACCTACCTTATTTTGATGCAGAAGACGGCTTGCGGTACGGCTTTGATGACAAGGGCGTCAGTATCTCGTTAGACGATTTTATAGCGCAGTACGAGAAGTACAAGCAAACCCCAGAAGAGGTGCTGAAGCTACAGCTATCTGACAGCGACAAAAGCGCAATCGTCATGCGCGACGGTCCTCCGTGTTTACAACATTTGTGCAAAGAGTTAATCAGCGAGGGCGGGCGTAACAACGGCCTGTTCAATATAGGGGTGTATCTTCGTAAAGCATTCCCCGACTCTTGGGAGACAGAGATACTAAGGTACAACAACGAGTTCCTATCCCCACCTTTGCCGCTTAACGAAATTAATATCATAGCTAAACAGCTTGAGAAAAAAGAATATGCCTACAGATGTAGCGACGCACCTATCGTCTCGCATTGTAATAAAGAGCTTTGCATGACCAGAAAACACGGCATAGGTGCCGCGGCCCAAGGGGCTGTAGTTGCAAATCTTAGAAAGTACAACTCTACGCCGCCGGTCTGGTTCATGGATGTAAACGGCGAGCCGTTGGAGTTGGACACGGAAGCTCTGTTGTCTCAACCCTCGTTTCAAAAGGCTTGCATGGAGCAACTTAGCTTTATGCCCCGTACAGCAAGTAAGGTTGTGTGGGAAAGTCGGATTGGTGCGATGATGACCGAGATGAGGGACAACGATGCGTCTATTATAGAAGTGTCAGAGGATGCCAGCATCAGTGGTCAGTTCTATGATTACTTAGAAGAGTTCTGCCGTCATCTGCAACAGGCCAAAGACCGCGAAGAAATCTTGCTTCGCAAACCTTGGACAGATGAAGAAACAGGGAAAACTTACTTTAGACTGCGGGACTTTGAGAGTTTCTTAAAGAAAAACAAGTTCTTTGAATACAAGTCACACCGCATAGCGCAGAGACTGCGGGATATTGAGGGCTCTGCTATTCAGTTGAAAATTAAAGGACGGGTAGTACGGGTTTGGGAGATACCGGCATTTGATAAAGCAGATGTTGATATTACTTTAAAAGATTTTGATACAACGGAGGTGCCGTTCTAATGCTGTTGGCCGATGGATTTGAAAAAGCCTTTATAGGCATAGCTCATAGAGCTTGTCAGGAAGATGTCGTGGCTTACGATTATGACAAGTGTATAGCCATTCTTTGTGAAAGGGACGGCATGGAGTACGACGAGGCCGTTGAGTTCTTCTGGTTCAACACGCTAGGGGCGTGGGTGGGAGACAAAACTCCTATTTTTATTAAGCCTATGGCCGACATAGAAGAGTTGTACGATGAAGAAATTTGAACGCAACAAAGAGATACGTCGTTTGCGGAAAGAAAAGAGGATGACCCTTGCCGCAATCGGGGCCAAGTTTGGTTTGTCCAAGCAACGTGTACATCAGATTGTACATGAAAAATCTAATGTTTAGATACTTCGGACCCCCCGGAACGGGTAAGACCACAACGCTAATCAATCAGGTGGAGAAAGCACTTGGAGCGGGTATACTTCCCAACCAGATAGGGTTCTTTTCTTTTACCAGAAAAGCGGCTGAAGAAGCGCGGGACAGGGCGGCGGCAAAATTTAACCTAGACCCTAAAGAGCTCCCCTTCTTTCGTACCCTGCACAGCATGTCTCTTGCCATGAGTGACATACGAAACGAGCAGGTGATGCAGAAAGAGCATTACAGAGAGCTAAGTCAAATCATGGGCTTTGAGCTTTCAACCGACAAACGTATTGACTACAACGATGACATACCCAGCATAGTCAGAGCTAACGACCCTATCTTAGGTGTTATAAACCTAGCTCGCTTGCGTAA
>Ga0070747_1000854_pt1 | contig 15037 bp, 7 predicted proteins | sample VirMetDEL_Mar_31_FD_77321 | JGI IMG/M metagenome (GOLD analysis project Ga0070747, IMG submission 77321) | Aqueous microbial communities from the Delaware River and Bay under freshwater to marine salinity gradient to study organic matter... | ecosystem: Environmental > Aquatic > Marine > Coastal ...
AACCGGCACTGATCCAGCGCCTTGGGACTTTAGAAAATGGCCACTCGTACCAGCAGCTACCACAGCGGGATCACCGCTGGCATCATATGTGATCAGATTTCCATCAGTGCCGCCCGCCATCTTGGCAAGCGTGATGGCGTTGTCATCGATGTCTGCACTGCCGACCAACCCACGGGCTGGACTACTTCCTAAAAATGGCATGTCTTTACTCCTTGGGATATTTGTCTTTAACGGCTTTGAGTTGTGCAGCCATCGCATCTGAGAACGCACCCTTTCGGTAGAGGTCGTCTAGCTGATCTCCGATTTCGGGGTATTCTGTGGCCCTCTTTTCGCGGTAAGCAGTCGCTGCAACATGAGCTTCATACTCAGCAATAATTGTGGCTTGAGCGGCAGCGTCTGGTTCTGCGCCAAGAGAGTCAGGCCATTCAAATATAACACCGTCGCGTGTCGCAATCCCCTCGGCGTTGTTATGCTTCCATGCGAGAGATAATGCTAAATTTGTCATGGCGAAACCTCCATTATCATAACGCTAGATTTCATAACGCCGCCGAGAGTTGTGCTACTGGCATTATATGAGTTGATGCTGGTCGTTCCTGACCCGCCACAACCGATCCGCACTGTGAAAGTCTGCGCTGAAGTCGAGCCAGCAGAAATCTTATGGATAAATTTTGCATCGGCTTGAACATTATTTACCTGCCCTGCATTCACAATCTTCGCCTCAATAGCATCAGCCGTACTGCCTTTGAACAGCCCCATGATGGTGCCAACACCGCCGCCAGCCGTGCCAACCATAAGGTCAACAAAGATGTACAAAACGGAACTGGCATTCGTTGGCGTTATTGCAAGGCTCAACACTTCTACGCCTTCAGATATTTGCGGTATACTCGTGTCGTGCGCAATGCTGCTTGTCGTCGTGATCACCGAAGTGGTTTGTGCTTGGACGACTTGAGCGACTTTACCGCCGCCAGCCAGATCAAGAATACCCTGGACGGTATCGCGCTTGGTGTTGTTACTGTCGGTGGCATCGCCATACATAATCAAGTCAGATGCCGTGATCGTGACATCAGAGTAGTCACCGATCAGGGCGTCTTTTGTCTTTGTTCCATCGACAATATTATCGCCCAGGTCGCCCGTCGTTAGTGCAACTTCAGCAGGTTGTGATCCTAAAAATGGCATTATGTAATCTCCATGAACGACAGTGAGATGTCGATATAGTCATTCGCAGCCGCCTGGGCAGTAATGCTGTCAGTTGTTTGCAAGACAATCTTTTGCCCTGCGAAAACTTCTAACGTCGAACCGGCTGGGATGCTTGTGTCTTTCAAAAGGTAGACATTGGCGTTGGTATTGGGATTACCGCCAGCCGTATCCGACACAAGGATGACATCGATGTCGGTGGCCGAACTGTGTCGGTTGCAGATCGTCATACCAAGGATCACCGTCGTTGTTGAACTTGGGACGGTGTAAATAGTATCTGCACTGCTGTGATCTACAGATGCGCGGGTCGCTACTCGAAATGTATTAGCCATATCTTACTCCTTCGGGGATGCTTCCCCCCTGATCAACCAAGCGCAATGGCAAGCGCTACGGATGTTGCTTCACTAACTTCTCCATCAGCACCAGCGGCGCCGGTGCTGCCTGTCGGCCCAGTGTCGCCGGTTGTTCCCTTATCACCAGTCCTAGAAAAGAATAATCTAATGCTGTCCGTATCCCCGAATGTGCCATTGCTATCAACGTGAACTACTGTTAGCTGCACCCAACCACTATTATCTGCAACTGCCGTTACATTAAATATTGCATAGTTTGCAGGGGTTCCAGGCTCTACTAATCTGATCCAACCTTTGATTGTGCTTGTGCTATCGTCAAAAGTTTTAAGCCACGCCTCTACATCAGGGTTACCTGTATCGGCTGTGAGGTCATCCACAGCTATAGCTGTGACAGATGCTACCGTGCCATGATTATATCTAAGAAGGCCGGTGCCAGGGTCAGCCATACTTGTAGTGGTTGAGAAGGTATATTTAGGAGCTGTGGAAGTTGCTTCACCTTCCGCAGCCGTGGCTGAGATCGCTGCTGCGGACGCAGACGCTGCCGCTGCCGTCACAGAAGCGGACGGCTCGGCGACCAGCTCAAAACCAGTGTTAGCGGCGTTGATGGCAATGACCTTGGAGGCGACAGGCGCGGGCACGTCAGGACTAAATGAGGTGAGGTTGGCGGATACCGCAAAGCGCACAGACCGATCCACAATCTCATCGAGGTCTTGCACCATCTGGACGCCGCGATCCAGAGCCGTCTCTAAAGTCTCTGGCTGGACGGCACCTCGGTTGACGAGGTCGGTAGGTTGGGACTTGGTGACGTCGCGGGAGATCGTGATGGTCTCTGTGGCAAGCGGATGCTGGCCGGAGACCATTGTGACGTTACCGCCTCCCTCGTCACCTACACCGCTAACCGTAAAATGCGTAGTTAGGGTTTTGACCACTTGTACACCACTAGCTGTCGTCGTGACGGTGACAACAAGGTGCGCCTCATCGATGGCTTTGAACGTGTACGCAAACACGCTCGTACCGTCGCTCCCAGTGGTCGAGTTGCCTGTGTAGGGTCCAGTCCTAGCGGTGTCTGTAGCTATCGTCATGCGGCTTCTCCTGCCTTGCGTCTAGTCGTATACAACAAAATTGTCCTTTTGGCTACTTCTTCTCGGTGCCGTCCCTGCCTGACAGTAGGCCCTCGACGATGTCGGCGGGTCCGTCTGGCCTAGCCTCACCCTCACTAACCTTGATCAGGTAAGAGGCCGGTTTCTTAAACCAGTTCGTGGGTAAGCCGAAGATGAGGCCGAAGGCGTTGAGGATGTCCGCGACAGACCTAGCCACTGACCTGCTCGTCTCCTGTTCAGTCGCCAGCTCATAGGCGTCGACCGCCACATTGGCGAGCGACTTGCCTCCCCCCTCCACGATGGAGAGTACAGGGCTGGCGCTGAGGCGGTCGTCGTACATAACGTCAGTGAACTGCCCAATGCCCCAGTTGACGGCGGTGCCTACGCCTGGGACGAAGTTGCCGACCATCTTGACCTGGGACAGGATAAGCAGCTTGCCCAGTAAGATGGTAATCTCCTCCTCGTCCATGTCGTCCATATCGTCGAACTCACCCCGGCCCAGCATCATTATCCCTTCCGCCACGATGGAGGGCATGGCGATGACGGTCAGGTAAATCATAAAGCGACGGCCAGGGCGCTCGGCCTCGGTGCCCAAGTTGCGGGCCGCGATCTTGAACTCTGTCTTGCTCAGTCCGCGCATGTTGTTGAAGTAAGCGCCGAACTTCATAAACAACCTGCCGAAGGCACTGGTGCCTTCAGCCGCGCTGACGTCCTCCGGCCCTAGCGGGGTCTGCGTGTCGCGGACGACGCGATCAGCGTAGAGGACGGCGGCGGCGTCGGCACGCTCCAGCGCGGTCTGGCGACCGTGGGTCTGGAGGTATTGATTGTAGACGTTCTGGTAGTAGGTCGTCTCGACGGCCTGATCATACGCCGCCATCCAGACGATGGGGTCGACCATGTTCTGGGCAATTTGCTGGGCGATATAGCCGAAACGACCGGCGTAGTAGTCCGCCTTCGCCCAGGGCGTCGTGGCCGTCAGGATGCTGCCCACTGTGGCGGACATATCGTTGACGCTGTCGTACATCCGATTATTCATAAACCGTGATTTACTGATGATAAATTTTCGGACGTTCTGCCCATCCTTACGCCACATCACTGTGTGCTTGGCGATGAGTGAGGCGGGCACTACGGCGCTGGCCGTGATGAGGCCCGTCATTTGCTGGGCGGCGTTGAGGAAGTTACCGGCCATCGTCTGCAGGCCGACGTTGCGGCTGGCCCTGGTGTATATCCGGTCGAGGAACCCTATCCCAGGCTCGGCGATGGTCTGCCGTGCCGTGCGCTGCAGCCAGGGCGTGATCAGGTTGGCGATGGCATAGCGGTCTACGCGGCCCACGGCAGCCTGGAACGCCTTGTTGATCGTCAGGCGCGAGGCCATCCTCACGGCAGGGCCGAGATGGCTGAACCTGAGCACCTTGTTCAAGTGCATGGGGATCAGCCCCAGGTCGAGGTTAAGCGGCTGGTTGTAGTCGACGCGGCCCTTGGTGAAACCTGCGTCGGTCGAGGGGAACATGGCGGCGCTCTGGGCGCTGTCCATACTTTCGACAGCCTCCCTCTTTTGGCCGTCGGTGATCTGCCGGTTGTCATAGATGGCGGGGACGTAGCCGCCGGTCAGGGTGCCTGCCGTGGTGACACGCGGCGTGCCCTCGATCTCCTCGAAGTAGTGGCCGTGCATCTCTTTGTGGGCACGCTGGGCGGCGGGCTTGGTCTGCTCGAAGAGCGCCCACAGGTCGTTCATCAGCTTGATGTCGGTCGGGGTGATCACGCCCTCCGAGATCATGCGCGTGATAAAGCGGTCGAGCTGCGCCGTGTCGACCTCGGCGTCATTCTGAGTGCTACTCGTCCACTTGTACTTCTTCTGGTTTCCTACATCCACCGCCGACCCCAGGAGGAGCTTGCGCTCGTTACTGGCGTTGCCAGTGTGAAGCAGGAAGTGGATCAGCTCGCCCTTGCTCTGGAAGAAATAGTCGTCCAGCTCGGCAGCCTCAATATGCACCTTACGGGCCAGATCGTCCTTCACCGGCATCAGGATTTCGAGCATCTGTTTGGACAGGTCGTTGCGGGCCTGATGGTAGTTATCGATGGCCAGCCGCATGGGCCGGACCAGATACCGCTGCAGGGGGCCATCGTCGCCGCCGTCGATCTTGCGTGCCCACAACTCGACACGGTCCAGCCGGGAGCCAATGGTGCCGAGGGTCGGCATACCGACCCGCTCGGCCCAGGCACCTCTGGCCTTCGCAGGCCGGTCGTCGGGAACCATGTCCGCCGTCGTCTCTTTGACCGCGTCCGCCACTTGCTCGAAGCCGATCCGCTCGCCCTCGGCGAGGATGCTGGCCTCGTCGAGCGCCTTCTTGAGGATGGCGTCGATCTGCATGGAGAGCTGGGTGTACTCCTCCAGGGGCATCTGCTTCCAGGGGGCGTCGGGGTTCTCTTCCCGGTACTGCTCGGCGGTGCCCGATAGCACCGCGATCAGCTCGGTCATCTCAGCGTGGAGGTCCGCGTCGGCCTCCTTCACCCTGGCCAGAATTTCCTCGGCGGGCATCCCTCGGCGCTTCTCACCGATCAGCCCAAACTTGTCGAGTAAGAGGCGGGCGACGGCGATCAGGTCTTTGTCGCGGCTCTGCTTCTCGTCGGGCCTGCCTACGATCCGGCGCTGTCGTCGCTGGGTGTTCGTGGTACTCGTCTGGGCGGCGGCCACTTCCTTTGCGATGGCGAGGTTGAGCGTGCGTTGCTGCAGGAGATCGGCGGCCTCGTCGTACTTTCGTGCGGCGATGGCGAGCTGGGCCTTGTTGGCCAGCCGCTCCGCCGTCTGCCTAAACCGAGCCGGGGTCAACCGACCGAGAGGTAGCTTGGCGACATACCGCTTGGCTGCCTCCTTGATTCCTTCCTTGTCCAGCGACCGCGTGACCTGTCGGACCTGCTTGACGGCGGCGGACTGAGCTGTCCGCTGCTCGCGGTTGACCTTTGTGTCCTCCTCGATCTGCACGCGCCGGAGCTGCTCGGGGGCAGCGTCGCCCTGCGTCTCGGCAAAGCCCTCCAGCGTGTCCGCGACCGAGGCTGCGATCTTGTCGGCCTCCGCCGAAGGCGCACCCTCTTCGAGGGCCTGCCGCTTGGAAATTTTAGAGATCGGCCCGCGAGCCAGTCGCCGGACGATCTTGGCCTGGAGCGCGAGCAGCTCGATTTGCTTGGTGTTCTGGACGACCTCTTCGGCGACCTCGGCGATCTCCGCCGGATCGAGCACGCCGCCGAACTGCTCTAGGAGCTGCCGCCCGACTTCAGTGTGGATGGCGACCGCCGCCGACGGCCTCTCCTGCGTCATCACGGCGACCATGTGCGCCTCGTCTCGGAAGTCCGCGAGGAAGGCGAGGTGCGCCGCGTCCATGATCGGCTTCTTCCCAAAGGTGCCGCGTGGCATCTTCTTCGCTGCCTCTTTACCGTGGAATGCCTCAAAGGCGGCCCTGTCTAAGCGGGGCGGCCCTGGCTGCAGGACGTTGCCGTCCCGGTCTACGCCCTTCGAGAGGATGGCGATTACCCTGTATTCGGGGCGGTCCATAATCTCCGCCGTGACCTCTGCCGTGATCCGCTCCTTGGCCTCGGCGTACTCAGCTCCGCGTTCCTTACGCAGCTCTTTTGCGACACGGCCCTGCATCTCTGCGCGGGCCTCTTGCTGCGCCTGGGCGTTGAGCGCGTCCAGCTCCTCCAGCTCCTTCTCTGTGGCGACCTCGCGTAGCTCATGAGGTATCTGGTAAAGCACGCGGCTGCGCTCTTGGTGGATCGCCGCGTCGGTCGCGAGGAGCCGGTCGAAGACGTCCCTGATCTCAGGGTCGAGCTGGACGTTCAAATTCTTGATCTTACCGTAAACGCCAATGAGCCACGTCGAGAACCTGTTCATTGGCTTACGGAGCGCCTCGCTCGGGGCGCGGCCCTCGAAGAGATACGCCTCGGTGCCGCGTGCCCATAGTTCGTGGAAGCCAACTTCGAGCGCGGTGCCATAGTCGACGCTGCCGTCCATGAAGCCAGCGGCGACGTCCTTCATGTATTTCGCGCCGCCGTGCCGCTTGGCGTGGGCGACGGCGTTGCCGAGCTGCTCGGCCCGCATCCGCTTGACTGCGTCCTGGGGGTCGGCGTCGGCGTTTGCCTTCGCGCCCTTGGCGATGATCTGGATGTCGCGCCATGCGTCGTTGGTGTTCCGCCCGAACCATGCCTTGGTCGCCGTCATTTGCTGTTCAAGCCGTCGCCGTCCCTGCTCGGTCAGCTTCGGATTGGCGAGGCGGCTCTTCATCTGGTACAGCCAGAAGTGTCCCATCTCATGGAGGAAGGTCGACTTGTCGGCGCCGTCGGCCAGGGTGATGACGTTCTGGATGTTGCCGTACTTGTCCTGCTCCTGCTTGAACATCCCCTTGGGGCCGGTCTCTGAATTGTAATTCGCCATTGCCTCATAGAGGCCGGAGTGGGTTGTCTCTATGCCCTTGGCGCGATCCCACAGCCAGTGGTGCATGATGTGCTGTAGGACATCCATGTCAAAGTTCGCAGGCAGGGGGAGCTGCTGCGCGACGCGAGCGAAGCGGGTTGCTACCTGATCGCGGAGCCACCTCTTAGCATCCACATTCTGAGACAGCCCCTCGACAACATCCTTCTGCGTCTCGGTGGCGGAGCCGAGGTGGCCAACGCCGGTCGCCCAGTAATTGATTTCGACGGCGTCCATCGTGGGCACTGCACCCATGCCGAGGAGGTGAGCCATAAACGGCCCCTTTGCACTGCTGACAAATGACAGCTTCTGGAGCACGGCATCGACGTTAGCCGCAAAATTTTCGGCACCCTCCTTGCCGACCTCGTTGAGCATGTCAGTGATCTCGGCAATTGCGTCCATACCCGCAGCTTTGATGGCCCCGCTCTTCAGGCGCACTGTCTGCTTGTTGAGGGCCTTGCTGGTGATGTCGGTGCCGAAGCCCCTGCGGAGCTGGAACAGCCCCTCCCACAGGGCGGGGTCGAAGTTACCCTGCTCTATGGCGTCGAGCGCGGCCTTGCCCTCGGGGCGGCCAAACCACTGTGCGGCGGCCTCCTCGGGGCGGACCATATTGCGCTCAATAAATGCGTTGGGCGGGGTGTAGCCCTCGCGCTCGACAAAGGTGTCGAGCTTGTGGGCCTGCGCCTGCTGGCTGGTGACAGTGATAGCCCACGCCTTGGCGACGTCGCGGACTGTGAGGGTGCCGGTGCGGAGCTTCTCCGCCTGCCCCCCAATAAACTCCATGACGCCATCGAGGTACTCGGGGTACTCGGACAGCAGCCCCATAACAGCCTCGTCAGAAACAAAGCCATTCTCCTCCATCGCTTGGATGGCGGCGTCTGCCTTGGTGAGCACCTCGTCTTGGAAATGTTCCACCATATCGGGGTTCAGGGCTGCGCTATGGTTCGCCCTGATCTGTTCGACCTGTGCTTCGGACAGGTTAAGTGCGCGTAGCGATGCAGGCTGGGCGGCAGTTAGACGTTCCGCATAGCTTCGGCTTCCAGCGGCCAAAGCTCCAGCGCGGTCTCGGCGGCCCCCCTGATCTGTTCGTCCGTCACCCGTCCCGGTGACCCCGCTTGTCGTACTGCCCGCCCCAGTACTTGATCGAAGATACCTTTCCGAGGCTGCGCCTGTAGCATCTGCCTCAACGTGGCTGATCCCAAGACCGTCTGGGCCTTCTGCAACAAAGCGTCGTAGGGCTTCTGATCGTGCTTCATCGTTTCCTCTCCATTTCATAACTACTAAGTCTGGCATGGGGTCTACCCCATCTCGCCAGCCTTGGTTCTCCCACACCGCCTTGATGGCAGCCATTCTGTGGGGCGTCGGTGTGCCGTCCTCTGCGTGCGTGTAGAACGACGGGTCGAAGGGTATTTCGTGTACTTCCTCAAACCCCATTGATCCATACAACGTAGGAAGCAAACCGTCTGGCTTCCGTGATGAGCGGACCCTAAACGCATCAAGGACTGTAACACCCTCCATTATAGCCTTCAGAGCCTGATACTGCAACACACCCTTTGCGCCGTCGTTGTTCACTACCCCGACCAGCCCAATGTCTGTAGGGGATAACACCCCCTCATCCATCAACGCCTGTATGCCGGGGTCGAAGAAGCTGCCGTCGTCGTTACGCCAGCCGTCCCAGTAAGCAGTATCGATGCCGATCCATGAATTAAGCCCGCCGTCTTTCACTGCCTTGTCACCTAACTGGTAAGTGATAAGCGTGCCGTCTTTTGCCTTAGCCAGCAGCTCCTCTGCACTATGCTGGGAGAGTGTGATGGCTTCAGGGCTTTCTTGCAGCGCAAGCATCGCCTCTGTGGGGGAAGCGGCGTTTTGCCCTACGGGACGCCATGTGTTTGATAGCCCAGCGGTGTGAAGCATTGCAGTGCGCTGGGCACCTAGCTGCTCAAGTGCCTTTAGCTCTTTACGCAGTTCAGGCGTCATTTGTTGGTGGTCAGTTTTGCGGCCCCGGTCCAGTGCGTACTTTGCAGTCCAATTGGCCTCCTTGATAGCGATCCGCTTATAAAACTCTTCCTGCTCAAGCTGGCTTTCTGGGTTGGGGAGGGTGCGAGATTTAAGCTCGCCTATTGTGGCGTCAGCGGTCTCCTTAATGCTATCCACTTGGGCGCGTAGGTCGGCGATCTGGGCGTCAGCGGTCTCTTTTACTTTAGTGATGGCCACCTTCTTGGCTTCACGGGCCGCCGCCTTGCCCTCCTTCGACGCTCCGTCCACAAGAGCGGCCTGCTTCGCGGTGACCTTGGCGACGTCCTCTTTGCGCTTCTCGCGGGCGGCCTTGAGTGCCTCCTTCGCGATAGCGGTGTCCTCATTACGTTTGACACGGACGGCGTCCGCCTCTGCCTTGAGGGGGGCTTTAAATGCTTTGGTCCTCTCGTCCAGTTCTTCGCGCAGGACGTTCTCGCCAATGCGGTCGTAAGTTTGCTGGATTAGGTCGCGGTACATAACCGACATAGGCAAGGGGGTTTTGAGGGTACCCATCAGGGTGCCTTTTAAACCGAACTGATATGATGGGTGGCGGACCATCTTGCTCCCGGCAGCCTTGGCGGCTGCTACGGTGTCGGGGTCTTCAAAATCGACGATTAGGTTCTCTTGGTCAGGATCGACCATAAACATCGATACCGTATCACTTGGAGCAATGTCTCTAAAATCAGGATCGACAAGCTGGCGGACCAGCCGCTCGACAGGGAAGATGCCGGGGATTTGCCGGAACCCTGATTTACGCATCTCACTGATCAACGCCTTGCGGGCGTCAAATGACGCCTCATGCGCCCAAGCCTCTAATGCGTGGGCGTCGGAGAAGCCGGGGAAGCCGGGGAGATGCTTCTGGGTCGCAGCGTTTGCGCTACCCTTGATGGCTGCGTCGGCGGCAGCCAAAGTCTCGGTGGAGAAGACGTCGTTGTGTAGATATGCCTCGAAGGCGCGGCTGATGGCGGCGACGACAGTGGCGTTGGATGTATGGCTGTCGTGCTTCATGGCCTGCACTGTCACGATGACTGGCTTGCCGGGGTTCTGCGCCTGTAGCTCTTTTACTCGGTTGACGATGGCGGTGGCTTTCCCCTCCCCGTCGAAAGCCCACACGATCTCGCTGTCGTTGTAGTAATACATCTGGGTGAAGTTGGGGCCGCCAAACAGCCCTACTGGGTCGATGGGCAGGCCATCGACGCTGCGGAGGTCATCGCCCGCCGTTGTGAGGTCAGCGAAGATCGGGAAGTAGATAGCGTCGTCTGGGATATCATCGACGGTGATCATCGATTTGCTGATGATGCTATCGCGGATGTCGCTCGGCGGGGCGACCCTAGTAGCGATTTCAGCGGCGGTCATGTCACGGTCGGCGTCGTCCTCCGTGAGGGCGGCATCCTGTGCCAGCCCTGCGTCCCATTGCGTGTCGTGCCTAGGGACACCTTCAATACGCGGGAGATCGGGCTTCGCTCCGGCCTCCTCGATCACGGCGGCGGCCTCTGTGTCGGACAGCACGCGGTTGATTTTCAAAGCACCGCCGATCATCCAGTTCCCGTCCATCGTGGGGGATGTCTTATAGCGGTAGTAACCGCCGACCGGCAGCTCGTCTGTGATCTGAGCAGCCTCCGCGTTCAGCTCTCCTTTGTACTTGCTGTCCTTGCCGTTTATGAACGAGCGATTGTTCGCCTCGGCCTGCCAGTCCACGTCGTCAGGCATCTCCACTTCGGCCCATACTTGATCTGGGGGGCGGTGCGTCGGAGGGTGCCCACCCACGCCGATGTGCTGGGCGGCTGGGGTATCACCAGCGTGCCAGCCTGGACGGCGGGCCAGCGCGATAACCTTCTTCGCCTTGGAGCCTACCGGGAGGAACCCTCTTGAGATTAGCTCCTGTCGGGTCGCGTCGTCTGGGATGACAATACTGCTACCCGTCTTCCGCTTCTTCCCCCGGTAGTCGGTGAACTCGACTGCCGGTACATAGTGGTGCCCATTGGCCGCCTGGAATGACCAGTCCCCCGCCATGCGTGCGGGTATCCACTCGCCGACGCGCAGGGCGATGTTGGCGTCGAGGAATAGGGGGAATAGTTCGCCAGGGCGATTAGGATCGATGCGGAAGAGCTTGTATGCCTTCACCGTCTTCGTGGGCGGCTGCATAGTGAGATCGGCGTTCTGGTATAGTGCTGGGTCTTCGGCCAGCCCTGCATCGGCAGCCTGCGCCTGCGCCAACGTCGGGCCTTCGGTCTCCTGGGTGAGCTGCTCGCGGATCGACTGCTCGTCGGCATTCAATACTTCGAGGTTGGCCTGCAGCCCCTTGGCGTCTCCGCCGAACTTCTCACGCAGTGCGATGAACGCCGCCTGCTCTTCAGGATTAGCACCGCGCTCTACCCCGTCGGCATCGGTCGTGCGGTACATCGTTAAGCAGTGTTCCAGCGTGGCCATCAATCTTGTTCCTTCATCCCTACAAGGGGGGGCGTCGGTGTGTTTGCGAGCAATGCGTCTAGACGCTTGTCATGCTGCTCGTCAGGTTCGTGCTTAACGACGACCTCCGCAACGACGTCCGGCTCAGGGGCTTTAAATGTTCTAGCGGCCATTTACACAATCCAGTAGCTGCTCGGTCATACCGCGTTCCTGGGTGATGGCGTCGATCTCTGTGCCGACGTTCACGTCGCGCATGGTGCCCTCCGCGTCTGGAATTTTGACGGTCTGGGAGCGCAGCGCGTCGTCTTGCTGGAGATTGAGGCGAGCCGGGGCGGCGTCCTTGGCGGTGATCCGCTGGCGCTTACGCAGGGTGATATGGTCGCGGAGGAACATCTCCTCCGCCGTCTCCGCGCCGTCGGTGTCCTCGGCTGCGATTGTTGCATAGTGCTCTTCGACCATCGCCGCGACCTCGTTGGCCTGATCCTCCGGCATACCGCTGGCCGCGATGAGGTTCTCGCGCATCGCGTCGTACACGGGGCGGGCCTCGGGGTCGGCAGTGGCCTGGGTCTCCATTTGCTGAAGCAGATGGCTGATGAGCTGCTCGCGGTCTTTGAGTTGCTGGGCGCTCTCCTTGCTGCTCACGTCGGCGATGTTCTCGCGGACGATCTGCGAGACCTCGGCAAATTTCTTGTCATCCATTGTGAGGATCGCCGAGACCTTGACCTCGATGTCGCCGTTCCGGCCCGCCTCTTCTTCGAGCGCGTCTTCGAGCTGCAGCGCGGCGATGTCCTCGTTTGTCAGGACGCCGGATTGCTGTAGCTCGATCAAATCCTCGGCGGCCACGAAGACCTTGCCGTCGTCGCTCATCGCATCGAGGGCCTCGCGCATGACCTCGGGGTCGCGCACGTTCAGCTTGGCGTCGGCGACTTCCTTGTGCGCCTGCTCCAGCCGGTTCGTGTAATCACTCGGGCCTCGGTCGCCGATGACGGCCTTGATGGCAGCCTGCGAGCCGCGCATGGTCAGGCTCATCTGAGTACCGGCGACGCCTCCAACGACGCCTGCATGGAACACCCGCTGCAGGGCCTCCACGACAGTGGTGTCCTTACTGAGCACCCCGACGTCCCAGAGTACCTGCAGGATTTCCATCGCGCCTTCTTGGGCGAACTCAGTCCCCGCCGTCTTCAGTATGTTGGTAAGGGCGTTGCCGCCCTGCTCTAGTAGTGTGCCCAGGGGGATCGCCTCAGTGGCGGCCTCCAGGCCCGCCCACATGAACCCAATGGCGGAGGCGCGGCTAGTGTCAAACCCGTCCTGCTTCGCCTTCTTGTATTCGGACACGAATATCTGGCTGCCCATTATCCGCGCACCGAGCGCGGGGTTCCGCGTAATCATCGTAGCCACAGCGGCGGGGAGGAGCTGGGTGAACGCCACAGTGCCTTCGGTGAGGAACTCGCCGACCGGCCCGCCGCCCGTCTGAGCCGCGAGACGGGTCATCTCGTCGCGGATCGCCGCGCCCTCTTTGTCCAGGCCGCTGTACACGTCGCCAAAGACTGGAAGGTGCTCCAGCGCCTTCGGGCGGAGTAGGGCCTGCTTCTCGGCCTTGGAAAGGGCGTCAAACTTTGCCTTCTCGTCAGGGGACAGGGTGCGGACGTGCGCGATCTCTTCCTGACGCCGGGCGATGCCTTGGCGCTCGAAGATGGCCTCCGCTGCCGTGTCGACAGCGAACTCCTTCGCGGCGTGCCAGATATCGACTGCCCCTTCGGCGATGCGCTCGCCTGTATTGGATAACATCTCGCCTAGCCCCTGCGCTTGCTGGGCCTCCTTGATCGCCTCGACCGACTGGGCGACGCGGCGGAGCTGGTCGAGATCGTCATAGGTCAATGCCGACTTGTCAGGGTCGCGTAGAAATTTCTCGATGCGTGGATGGGCCTGCACGAAGGCGCGGGTCTGGCCGATCAGTTGCTGGTTCCGCGCCCTGCCTTTGTCGACGGTGCCGTCCACCAACATGCGGGCGTGGATGCCCACGTCCTTGGCGATGGCCTTCGCCCCCTTGTACTCGTCAGGGGAGATGCCGACGTTTGCAATGACCGACTGGATCGCGGGCTGGGCTGGGCGAGCCTTAAACTGAGCCACCCTGCCTGCGTAGGGGTCACGCGGCTGGGAGGCGGGCTGCAGCGGCTGCACATCCTCCTCGTCCTCTTCTGGCGGCGGCGCGGACTGGCCCGCTAAGAAGGCGGCGGCCCGCGAGGCATACGGATCGTAGACGGCGTCGGCCATTACCGCGCCTCCGCCATCATCGTCTCGCGGTAGAACCTAAGGGCGGCGGCAGCGGAGACGCTACTCCCCAGGTGCTTCTTGATCAGCTTTAAGTCACCCGCCGGAATGTCACTCATCAGCGCCGTGCCCGACGTCGGGTGCCACTTAGTGATAAAGGCGTCGAGTTTAGTCGCATCGAGCTGGCCCTTAACGACCTTTGCGGTTTTGCTGTACCAGCGGATCATCTCGAAGCGGTCTGCCACGGGGACAGACCTAAGCGTCGCGGATATGGTCGCGCTACCCTTAACCGGTTTACCGTTCTCATCCACAAGGTCATTGAGTAGTACGGCCATCGTGGCGTCGTCGTCTGGATAACCGGTCTTTAGCAAGATGGCGCTAGTTAAATCGGTGAGCAGCTTCTCGGTCTCGGCGTTGGTCATAGGCTTGGTGATTTTATTACCCTGAGCGTTGGTCGTTTCGTTATTGCGCTCGGCGAACTCCCTGACCGCCGCCCGTTTGAATAGGCCTTGTTGAGTTGCAGTCAGAAGCTCGTCAGTACCCTTCCCCTTGAGAGCGGCGATAGTATTGGTGAGCTGGGTATCAAAGTAGCTTCGGGCGGCCTTCTGCTCCGCTGAGACCTGCTTCTTCTGGTACTTGCTCAGGACGAGCTGCTTGGCCCCGACATTGGAGCGAGCCTTGTTGTACTCCTCGACAACTCTGTCATGGTCACCGTTGGCCAGCCCCATATCTTTAAGCCAGACGCGCACAATATCACCGGGAGGAATTTTGGCCTGATCCTCGGGCAGCATCATGTCCCATGCGAGCTTGGTCGCATATACAGTAGGGCGGTCAGATGGGGCCAGGGCCAGCTCCCGCGAGTGAAGAGAGATCGCCTTTAATGTCTCTTGCTCCTCGGCAGTAAAGTGATCCAGCTCGGCAGGGGTGAAGACATGCCTATTGGCGGCCTGCTTGTTAGCCGCGTTATATTTATCAGTCTTGACGCGCTCCTCATGGGCGTCGTCCATCCGCTGCCGTTCTTGGAACTGGCTCTTCGTGGCGTTGAAGTCCTCCAGACTGAGTTCTTTATCCTTCTTCAGCGCCGCCATAGCGGCTGGCTCGTTGTCCCGATACTTGTCGAATAGTTTGTCACCTCGGTCCCGATTGACGATACCCGCCTTGCCTCTCGCTATTGTCTGGTTCAGCTTCTGACGGACTGCTGGGGTCAGCTTGACGGTATGGCTGCCGACCTC